>ENA-ORMN01003210-ORMN01003210.1-human-gut-metagenome-genome-assembly--contig:-NODE-3210-length-13159-cov-23.133623_pt1 | contig 13159 bp, 11 predicted proteins | sample MGYA00242102_ERZ508993 | MGnify/ENA primary metagenome ERZ508993 (study PRJEB26280, sample SAMEA2338770) | human gut metagenome | biome: human gut; feature: human-associated habitat; material: faeces... | reverse complement strand
GATCACGGGGATCCTATTGTTACTACTCATTCAAGATTGTACTATTCTGTTGTTATTTCTTTTATCTACACTCTCATTTCACTTCATTTCTATCGTTATCTCAAAAGTGGTGGGAATCATCATTCTTCTCCTCCTCATTCTATATTGTGTTCAAAGGTAATGAATTTGTTAGGCTAACTAATTGGGTCAGTTTTTTCTTTGATGAGTGGAGTTGAAATTGAATTGAAGGAAGTGAAGGGATCTCCATCCTTTCTTGATGACTATCATGTGAAAAGGATTGTAATGGAAAAAGAAGGTGAACCGAAATCAGGGAAAGGAACTGTTCATTATGTGAGAAATGGAAGGGGTTACACACTTGAAGTGGAATATGTCAATGGAATGAAGCAAGGAAAGGCTATTCTTCTCGACTCTAATCATATTGTTGTGGGCAATTTGACATTTTCCAATGATAAGTTGAATGGAGAATGTGTACTTCGAAATGAGAAGTATATGGTTGTGTTTCGTGGCGTGATGAAGAATGGAGTAAAAGATGGAGAATGTCATGAGTATGATGATGAAGGGAAAGAGATATGGCATGGCATTTATGTTGATGGAAAGAAAGAGAAGGAATTGTCTGCCTCAACTTCAGTAACCATTTCCAATCCTATTTCTGGACTCGTTTGGGAAAAGGTGAAGGATGTTAAGTCATTAAAGGGTTATTATCGTGAGATTGTTGATGGTAAGATGGTTAGTATTAGTCGAGTGAATGGAAAGAAGGTGAAGAAAGGAAAGTGTTTCGAGTTTGTTGATGGAACACTAGTGAAAGAATGTTTGTATAAGAAAGGGAGAGTGAAGAGAGTTCTTCGTGAATTCAATGGAGATGAAATGAAAGAATATGATTCAAAAGGGTTTCTTGTTTATGAAGGGAAGTATTCAGGGGATTACAAGTCATCATTCATACGAAATGGAAAAGGCAAGGAGTATGAGAATGCTGGAAAGGATTTGGTATATGATGGTGATCATGTGGATGGATATCGTGAAGGGCATGGTGTTTCATTTAAGAAAGGCCATGTTATGTACAGCGGACAATGGAAAGAAGGATATCCATGTGGAGAAGGATCGATTTCTGATATGAATGGGAATACTACGCATTCAGGTGTGTGGAATAATGGATACTTAGTTAATGGGTCCATTGTAGTTGACTTTGAAAGTGGAAAGCGAAGACTCTGTTGTGGTGGTTGTAGCAATCGTATGAGACGAGTTCGATTCCGAAAGTGGTGGAATCGGAGATCGAAATGTTCTCGTTTTTGGCTTGGATTGTTATTCTGGGTAGTTCTTCTATTTGTCTGCTATGAGATGATCTTAACTATGGTGATGATTCTGAAGGCTGGATTTCAGAGCGAATTGACAGTTGAGACATGTGAAGGATTCACTCATATTCCATTCTTCATGAAAGGGTTTGTAAGACAACTGAGGTTTTATGATGCATGTAATGCATCTCCATGGATAAAGAGATTGGATTTGAGTTCCTTCAAGAATCTAGAGAGTTTGACAATAGCAGGTAGCTTCAAGTATGTCACTTCAGTGACCATCAAAAGTAGATGGAGTTGATTAGATGAACCATTAGATTTCAAGAGACTGAAGTTACTGAGTATTGGCTATTCCTTTTCTGATGGTTGTTCTTTTGATATTGATCGTATTGATCGTTGATTAGCTTACTATCAGAATTGCATTCTCTTCAGTCCTTTTATTTCCGTGGCCCATATCGATCCTTAACTCTTTCCCAGTTTCCGGAATTAGAAACAGTGGAAGTATATGGAACAGGGCCTCTTGTTATTAAGGACTGTCGATCTCTTGTGACTGTTAAGGCGGGAGGAAGTTCCTCTAATATGTTAAGTGTCAAACTGTCAGGATTACCTTCATTGTCTATTCTGGAACTAAGATCTGTTTCTTATGAAGATTCTCCGGATTTTTCAGGTGTGAAAATGACTGTTGCATTAGTAATAGGTTTTCCTAATCTTCGAGAAGTTCGATTATCTAGTTGTACGTTCAAGAGTTCTGATAGTTTGATTGTTAAAGGTTGTGATTATTCTGATTGTTGTAATATAGATTTGTATCAACTGACCTACTTTAATGTGTTATACCATGGAATAATAGGGTTTAATGAAATTGTATTTGAGAGTAAGAGAGTCTATTCCCTGTAATATCAGATTTGCCAAGATTGAATACTCTTACCTTGTACTATGTCAATGGCAATGGTGAGAATTATGTGAAGGAAGGTTCAAACTGGATCTACTTCAATACACTACGGATGAAAGGTTCATATCACATAGAACAGTATCACAGATAGACTTACCATCATTAAACAGATTATATCACGATATATCGCTTGACTGTATTGGTATTGTCTATCTTGAAAGTAGTGCTTTATCAATCTTCTAAGCATTAGATATTCCAAACCTCAATAGCATCTCTGGAGAGGGTTTTAGTACTGTTCATACACTATTTCACAAAAGTGAGAATTGAATTGATCGTTTCGATCATTAGATGCCAATCAGCTCGCATCATATATTATTAAGAAAAGCCAGTACTTATAACTTTGTTGTTCTGATAATGATTGTTGAATCACATAATGGAGTCTAATTCATGTTGAGATAAGATACTATCCAGTAGTAGTGTTTTGACGCATGTTACGTATTTTTATTATCCAGACAAACCGTCGCAAACATGGGCCTCCAACCCTGGGTAGCTATACACGCTTAACCCTACCAGACAAAATCGCCAGTAAAATGCAGACAAAAAGGCCCATAAACAAGCTCGAAAAGGCAGACATTTTGATCATAATTTGGAAACATATCCAACCCATTTCAAGTCAAATCATGGGCAACAATGAAGCACAAAATCTTTGTTCTTTGTTTTATCGCAATGAAACATTTTGAGATTAATAAACAGTATGAGATTTCCTAATGATATGATTCAACGATACATTTCAGAAATGATAAGTCACCTATTCACAAACTATCAAACAACACATTCTACTCATATACCAAATCCATTTATCATTGATGATAAACTACTCTATACAATGATTCAAAACTATGGACAACATCTTAGTCCATATCCATTGGATGGTTATTATGTTCATGTTGGTAATCAACGATACAAAGTACTATTATCAGAAGCATCATTTCGTGATTATGGTATATACATATTGAAAGCATCTGAACAACCATCAAAATTGAATTCGGAATGATAATTTGTTTTTGTTATGTATTATTAAATGAGCATTGTTTCACCCTCTTCCATAGATATTCAAAATGATCTGTTAGATGTTACTAGCAAGGGTATTTCTCATAACAATAAGACTATCTATCTCAAACTATCCAATGTTTCAGTATTGTTTGGAGGTGATAATAAACAATTTGAATCAAATCCTTCCAAAGTGAAGAAGTACATCAAGTTTGTACCAACTGTTGCTAATGATTATCAACTCATTCAATTCTTGAGTGATTCAAATATGAGTAAGAATCACTGGATTAATGATACTACAGTAACTGCTTATATCAATGAACATACAAAGTTCTATGATAAGAACAATGTTGAATTGACAAATGTGAAGTTAATGGATCTTAAGGATGGTAGAGTGGATTTGATATTGGGAGGTAGTGTGTTTAAGAACAAATTTGGTACATTTGAAAGATTGATTGTACGACAAATGCGTATTATTGAAAAGACTGATAGAACATCATTGTTTGATGTATGTCAGTTTTGAACTCAATTTTGAATTCTTGTTTTACTTTGTATTAATAAGGATGAAATTCTACGTATCAAACCCTGTTTTCACCAAACGACCAATTGAGTATAGGTCAGTGACCTATTATAGGCTAATCTCTAAGGGATATAAATATGAACTTGAAACTGATAGTTGGAGTAAAAGTGATGTTAAAGAAAGAAAGAAAGTGATTAATCCATTAACAAATCGTGAGATTAATGTTGGTGATAATCCATTTATGATGGCTATACGTACAGGATATATTGTATATGATGAAGACAATAACAAACTTGTATTAATACCAACATTGAAAGAACAAATTGAGAAAGAACAAAGACATTATGTAGATCCATTTTGTTGTGAAGATTCAGATGATTCTGATTTTGAGTATGATTGTGATGAATTTGATTATGATGAAGATGGATGTGCTGATTTTGATTTCTAACCTTAGAGGTTGAATGATTTACTTTGATTTAAAACTAAAGTATGAAATACATAATAAGTTCAAATTTGAATTTGTTTTTGTTTTGTATAATAAAGAAATGAATACAACGATTAATCCAGAAACTGGACGTAAAGTGATAATTGGTGGACCAACTTATAGAAGAATGGCTAAGAAGTATTATACTGATAGAAATGGTCAATTGTTGGATCAAATCAAACCTACTGCTAATATGAGTGTACAAACTACGAAAAACACAAAAGGAAGAATTCGTGTGAAACATCCTGAAACAGGTAAAACTATGTATGTTGGTTCGAAAAGATGGAATGAAGTGTATCATATGTATAATTGGGATGGTAAGAATAAGAAGTTCACAGATAGAAGACAAACTCCTTTATCACAATATGAAGGAAGTGTATCATCACGTCGTGAATATCGTAAACACTTTGCAAACATATTCAATGATATGATAGGAAGAAAGGAATATGAAATGATTCATTCTGATATGGGTTATACTGTTGAATACTTCAATCTTCGTAGTAATAATGGTGTTACTTTTGCTGAACAAAGATGTGGTAGAAAGATGTTGAAGAAATATGAACATAAGCTTAATGGAGGTGTATTTGAAGTTCGTAAACGAGGTGAAGATGATTTCAATGAAGTGAATAAGTTGAATCTTAGAGAAAGAGTAGTTGGTGGATATGTTGTTGAAGAAGATGTGGATGTGTTTAAGAATAGAATGAAAATGTTCTTACAAAAAGGATATGGAGGAAACAAACAATTCTTGGTAAGTATCGAAACTACAGATTTGTTCATGAAAGAAGAAACAGATAATGAAGGAAATCGTTCAATAATGTATTGTGCGAAAATGATTAAAGATGAACGTGTTGCATCAGATCGTATTGTTAAAGTGGATAATGAAGATGAATACATCAAATGTTTCCTTAAGTTCTATGAAGAAGCAATTGAAGGAATTGAAATGATGGGTTCTGGATGGCGATATGTTGGAAATCTTGGTGTACAAATGAATCTACTCCCTTTAAAGGTATATGTTGGAGCTGGTATTAAAACTCCTGCTATTCTTGGTGAATGTGTTGTTAATCCTTGTATCAATGATAATCGTTGTTTACAACGATGTTTGATACTTGCTTATAATGGTTCATCGATTATCAAGAATTGTAATACTACAAGAGTATCAGGTTATAGTAAGTATTGGAACAAACCAATCAAGAATCCTGTATTTGGACATACAATACTTGAAATTGAGAATGCTATGAATATTGCTGATAATCAACCATTCATAGAATGTGTAGAGAAATTCGAGGAATTGGAGAATCTACTGAATGTTTATATCAACTGTTATGAAATGCGAATGTTTGATGGATTTGATATGAAGAGTATGGATGAGAAGAATCTTGAAAACATGGTTGTAGAATGTGTATATCCTGTTAAGAAGAATCAAAGAATTGATATTAAACAAGAAGTGAATCTTTGTATGTTGAATGATGAACATTTGAAGGTGAAACATTTTGTGTTGATTAAGGATATGAGTAAGTTCAAACAACATTTGTATCGTAGTAAGGATAATGTTCAACGTAATACAGCTAGATTGTGTAAATGTCGTTGGTGTGATTTCTCTGCTGCTAAGAAATACACAATTGTTCATGAAATCAAAATGCATGGAGATGAAGTACCTGAAGAAGAACGATACATATTGGGTGATAGTAATACATATTTGAAATGGCAAAATCAAAGATATACAATGCCTGTTCCTGTAGTTGTATATGCAGATTTTGAATGTTGTATTGATAAGGACAAACAACATAAACCTATTCTATTATCATGTGTTACTGTATCAAAGATTGATAATGTGAAAACAGAATATAAGGTATTTCATGCTGAACATGAAGATGAAAGAGATTTGATACCATTCATTGATTATTTGATGCATATTAAACAAGATGTTTGTGCATATCTGTTTGATGAAATGAATCTAGAATGGTCTGTTGATGTTGAAAAGGATTATGATAATACTAGTATATGTCCATTCTGTCATTGTGGTATAGGGTCCAAAGATGAAGTTAAAGAAAACAGTATTAGAATGAGTAGTTGTAGTAAGGATATCTATTTCAAAGAAGGTGAAATTGAAGAATTGATAAAGACTAAAGGAGATGCAATGAATTGGTATGAAGATGAATTAGAGAAACGTCGTAATGCTGATCCATTCTATCAAAAGCAAATCCGTATGAAATTCCTTGAAACAATGGTTTTGGATGGTAGAGCAAATGATAAACAACAAAATGAGTATGAACAATTGAAGAAAGAAACACGATTAGCAGAACGGGTTAAAGTGAGACATCATGCTCATGTATCAGGAGAATACAGTAATGGTGAATGTGTGCGTTATTATAAAGCAGGAGAATACATTTGTACATGTTGTGATAAATGCAATTTGCAATTATCATTTAACAAGAAATACTACAAACTACCTGTATACTTCCATAATGGTATGCGTTATGATAATGCTTATATCATGAGACTATTAGGTAAGTATAAGGCTTTACATCCAAAAGCAGGCAAAATTGAAGAAATCCCTAGTTCAATGGATAAGGAAATGATGATTGAAATGAATGGTATCCAATTCAAAGATTCATACAAAATGATTTCTGCTCCATTAAAGCGTATTGTGAGTGATACTCTTGGAAAGGATTTGAACAATTATCGTTATACAAAACTATTGTTGAAACAGTATTTGGAAGATCATAACAAACCATATGATGAATCCTACATAGAATTGATGACACGAAAGGAACCTATGTTCTATGGTTTGATTACATCTTACAAATCTCTATCAACCAGACACATTCCTAAACAAGAAGAATGTTATGATGATTTGTCTCAATCATTCATGTGTGAGGAAGACTATCAACATATGAAATTGTTGTGGAAAACATTCAATATTCGTAATTGGGGTGAGTATTATGAATTGTACAATCTGTTGGATGTGACATTGCTTGCAGATTGTTTTGAACATTTCAGAGACTCAACTATGAAATCATTTGGTGTTGATTCTGCTCATTATCTAACAACACCTCAAATGTCATATTCATTGTTTCTGAAGAATGTTTCGAATAAGGATGATAGTCGATATTATGATGTAGCTAAGAAATGGGCTGGTTATCAAATGAAGATTGGTAAGAATGAGAATCATAGTGAAGAAGAAATGATTGGTATCTTCATGGATCGTATGTCTGAGTTTAATGCATATGGTGGTATTCGTTTGCTTGGTAAGAATGATATGAATGAATTCATATGTTTGAAGAATAACTTGCGTGGAGGATTAACACAAATATCAACTCGTTATTCACAAAATGAATGTGATGATGAATCTATGTATTATCTAGATGCGAATAATCTGTATGGAGGTGTAATGCATAGAATGATGCCTTATAATATTGTACATATAAGTGATAAGGAGAAATCGAAGATATTGAATAGTAATCCTATAAAATGGATAGAATCTCTTGATACATATGATAAGTATGGATATTTCATAGAATGTGATATAGAAGTGGATGATAATAAGCATGATTACTTCAATGATTTGCCACTATTTCCTAGTCAGAAGTATGGTGTATATTCAAATCCTATGAAGAAGTTTGCAAATGATTTTGATATTGATGATTTGAATAAGAAGGAAAGTAGTAAGAAACTGATTTGTGACTTATTGAAGAAGGAACATTATGTTGTACATTATTCGATGTTACAACTTGGTATTGAACTGGGTTATAAGGTTACGAAAATCCATAATGTGATCAAATTCAGACAAGCACCATTCATCTATGAGTATGTGAATTTGTTGTCTGAAATGCGTGCTAAGAGTAAGACAGGTGTATTGAAGAATCTGTTCAAGTTACTTGCAAATTCAATCTATGGTAAGTTTGTTGAGACTGGATTAAAGCGTATGAAGGTGAAATTTGCTACAACAAAAGAAGAACAAAACAGTATTATTGCTAAATACAGTATTGATTTACTAGATGAAGTACATTTGTATGATACGAACTTATGGGCTGCTAAGATTGCAAATCCTCAAAAGAGAATGTCGAAACCATTCTTCATTGGATTTGCTATTCTGGATATGTCGAAGTATATCATTTATGACTTCTACTACAATGTGTTAAAGCGTAATATGGAGAATGTGTGTTTGTTAGGTCAAGATACAGATTCATTGATAGTAAAGATTAAAGATAAGAATAGAGTGTTCAAACTATGTGAATTGTATAAGTACTTTGATTTCAGTGAATTAGATCATTCAAGTTCATTGTATCATGATTTGGAGGAGTATTATAATGAACATATTGATAAGAGAGAATTTGGTTCATTTGATAGTTTTGTGAATTTGAATAAGAAGGTACCTGGACCTATCTTCAAGGATGAACACCAAGGGAATCGAATTGTTGAATTTGCTGGATTAAAGCCTAAGATGTATTGTATTGTGGATGAAAAGGATGTTGTTCATAATGCTGCTAAAGGAGTACCTAGAAGTATGTGTGTAAATGGAGTGAATGTGTGTGTGAAGAATATGGAGTTGTATAAGAAGACATTATTCCCTGAGAATAAGGTGGATGCAAAAATGGTAGGTGAGTTTAGTCGTATCAATAATCGAGGAATGAAGATATCAACAGTGAAACAAAAGAAGATCATGTTTACAGCATTAGATAATAAACGATATGTTTGTGAAGATAATGTTCATACATTAGCATGGGGACATTATTCAATTCCTGTAGATGAGAATGCTAAGTATTGTGATGTGAATAGAGGTTAAGAATTGAACAATCAAATGATGTGGATTTTACTTTGGAAAGTTAATAGAATGAACTACTATACAAGAACAAGTATGAATACATGGAAATCAATTGTAAGAACATGTAAGTCTATGAAGATTGAATTAGCAGATATCATCATCCATACCAAGTATCCAATCAACTGTGAACGAGTATTTGGGTTTTCCGAAAAGAGTATTCAAAATGTTAACTGTGGATTGATATTGCATAACTATGATTGTAAGGAGATTGTATTGAATGAATATGTCAAACCTGATATGTTTGAAGATGAAGAATGGGCATACTTAGTTCCAAAGTTAAAAGAGAATAATCTTCTTGACAAACCAATCCAATTGTTTGTTCATGTTCCTGATCCTGTACGAATTCTTGAAGTGATAACAAAGAATACCAAAATCTTCTTCTATTCCAATTATTCTGTGCGTATTGTTTATCATATACAAGATGATACAGAACCTAGTGAGTTCCATGATTTGTTTGTAGATAATGGAGCATGTTTAAATGCAATCTATGTTCGACCCTATCAACGAACAGCTACGAATTGTTTACATTCAATAATAGGTTGATCAAGCAATTCAACCTTCAGTCAAATCCCAGGATTTTCCTGTAATAATAAAGAATAAGGATGAGTTACATATTCTCTTCCAATGGGAACAATTACACATTTCGCAAACTTGATAGTATGTTAATCAATATGCCTGAGAAAGATGGTCAACATGTTCTTGTTCGTCAAACTATCAACAATATCCCTACATATTCTTGGACTGATGCAGCCATTATTGTGAAGGTGAATCAAGCTTTGATCTTTGAATATACTCCTGCTGTTACAGAAAGTCTTGAACACAAGTTTCATTATTCATTGGCTAAAGGCAATTATCTTGTTACTACAACAGTCACATGTTATACAAATGATGATCTATTCAATGATTGTAATTCTATTGAAAATGTACTTGATAAGGGTTATTATATCAAAGTGAATTTGGCTGATCAAACCTTGTTGAATACTCCTGTTATCGATTCACTCAATAATCTACTTACCAATACACAACAAACTGTGATTGATAATCAGGAAGAACAAACAACGATATCTGTTGAAACAAATCTACAAGATGTTGTTATGTTGAAAGGAGTTAAGTCTATTTGCGTCGTTTTCGAGCAGTTTGATTATGTTTAACTGGTAATCCTTTAGGTTTTGTTTGTGAACGAGTCACTGGTTTATGTGTTTTAGCAGCTACTTTCCTGCTTTCAGGAGTTCTTTCACTTTGTTTTCGTGTTTGGATAATTGACTTTGTTACAGGGATACATTTGCTCTTTAACAATTCCCAATGATAGTACTTTCTTCTACAAACACTATCATTCTCACTATTCTTCACTTCATACATTATTGGTTTCACACTATCATCAATACCTACTACTTCATACAATGTTCTTGACCATTTGAATGTTAATGACTTCTTTTGTAATACAGATGGTTTTGAAACAACTCGAACATACTCACCAATACCAAATTGGGGTGTTCTATCTTTCATACTCATTCTATCAGAATCAGGTTCAGCATCTTCCATATACACATAATTCTCTTTCCATATTTGATTCGGTGTATATCCAGTATCATTATTCTTATGTTCATTATGTTTCTTAACAGCATTATCAATATAGTCTGCCCAAATACCATTACTTCTGTTAAATGGTACCATAATCGACTCTTTGATAGTGCGTATTACTCGTTCTGCAAATACTGATTTGTTCTCAGAAACCATATGATACATTTTGATGTTGTATTTGTTGAGTATTTGTGTACGAAATATGTCATTCACAAATTCACTACCTCGATCACAATTGATACAATCTGGAGCACCATATGTCTTGATGATATCATTCATTTTGGCAGCTACTTCTTTACCTGTTTTTGTCTTAAGTAATCGTGTCATTAGATATCTAGAATATCCATCAATACATACAAGAACATATTTGTAACCATGATTCTTGTTGAAGTTCGCTCCATTCTTTATCAAATTATCTTGTATCCATCGTTCTTGTTTACTACTAAAGTCCATCAGATCAATGTAATAGATATGTCTCTTACAACTGTTCATGTACTTTCTGGTTAATCCTTGTGGCTTTGCTCTTGTTTTGAGTTCTTTCAATTCATTCATGTTTACCTTTGATAAAAGAAATGATTAAGGTAATTTCTACTTTGGTAGAGAACTATGTTTTCGTTTTACTCTGTAACAGTAAATGAATGAATCTAGTATTTGGAAAAGACTATGGAAATGGATGAAAGGATTATTCAAACAGAAGAATCACAAATTGGTAGTGAATACGAAATGCAAAGATACCTGTTGTTGTCATTCATCTTGTCTATTAGTGTATAATGAGAAGAATGAATCTACAGATGATAGTGGATCTGATATTGAGGTGAGTCCAACTGGTATAATCAAAGTGAAATAGGTTTAACCTCATAGTTCTACCAATCTTACTACCAATCTCTTTATCTTATGACTAATCGTTGTTGCTCCAGTTCGTTGAATTCCTAATGTGAATGTTTCACCATTAGCAGTGAATATTCCATTTCCTGTGATATGAATGAATGGAAGAGGATTTGCAATCACATTTGATTCAATGATATACTCTGGATTTGATCCATTTGAAGTGTAGTATACACCAATCAAAGGCTCATTTCCACTCGTAAATCCATCCAATACTGCTTCATAATCAGAACATCTTAAGTCTATATCAACTGTCATCAAGTATTGTTTTCCCATTTCAATTGTCAAATCATCCGATGTTATCATGTTATCATCGGATTTACCACCAAGAGTACAACTAACAAGTGTATCATTCTTTCCAGTTGTATAATGAATTGATTTGAATGTCTTACTACCATTACCAGATGTAGCTACTAAAGCAGGACCACTAGTACCAATACTCAACAAGTAATTACCTTCAGTTGATGGTAAACTCAATCCTTTTGCATCACCTCCATACAACATAACGATTTGATTCTTGTTTGAGTCTAAACCCCAACAATGTTTCATAATGTTCTTAGCATTCATTGATACCCAATTGTATCCATTTGAATCTTTCTGCATATACCAAGAACCAGCTGATGGGAGTTTCATTGAAGAAACAGATGTTCCATTCCAAAGAGGAAATGATGGTTGTGCTGCTATTCCTTCAATATTCAATAGATCAGCGAATATGGTGGCAGGAGTGAGTTTTGTGAATGTTTTAGTGTTTGTTTGTACATTAAGTATGTAAATACCTGATGATGAAGGGATATCAAGAGCAGCAAATGTAGTGGGTGATGTGAAATATGGAATTGTACCTGATGTAGCAACAGATAATGTACCTCCTCCTGTTTGAAAGTAAGTATTGGTAAGAGATTGTAGTGCAGCTGGTTGTTGTGCAAGAGTTATAGCACCATTTTGATAGGATATAACATAATTACCTTCAGTAGTAGGCATAGGTGCAGTAGTGAATTGAGAGTTATTGTAGTATTGAAGACCAGGTGTTAATTCCTTCTTCTTGAATACACCATTTTGGAGACATACAAGTTTCTGTGACATTTTCTTACTAAGTAAGAAAAGAAAAGTCAGTTGCGTAGCAATTGGTTCAACCAAAGGTTGAATCTGGTTTTATGAATACAATGATTCTGCTTTTTTTATCCTATTAGTAAAATGACTACGATTCCTCCTACACATAACTATGAATCTCAAGTTGTGTTCTCAAATCAACAGAACAACATCAAATCAAATGATGTTATTAATTGGACAATAGCTCCTTCAGGTGATGATACTTATTTTGATCTGTACAAGTCAAGAATGACATTCAAAGTGAAGATGACAGGTCTAACAAGTACTAGTAGTGATAAAACTATCTATGTTCCTGTTAAGAAGAATATGGCAGGAATTGTGAACAATACGAAAGTGACATATACATATTGGGATGGTGATAGTCTTGCATCATTACCACTATCTGCAGATAATGAAAACATTGGACAAATCCGTTCTTTGTTAAATACAATTACTGATAATAAGCACAATAATGTTGTAAATGAGGGTCTTAAAGAACTATCATACATTGCTTATGATGATGTTAGTAGTACAAATGCTGCTACACTTG
>ENA-ORMN01003207-ORMN01003207.1-human-gut-metagenome-genome-assembly--contig:-NODE-3207-length-13169-cov-2.847644_pt1 | contig 13169 bp, 10 predicted proteins | sample MGYA00242102_ERZ508993 | MGnify/ENA primary metagenome ERZ508993 (study PRJEB26280, sample SAMEA2338770) | human gut metagenome | biome: human gut; feature: human-associated habitat; material: faeces... | reverse complement strand
ATTGCCAGAGCAACCAATGTAAACAGGTAGGGCCTCATCAATGTCACATACATGGAAATGGGCACTTCGTGGATCTGGAAGAATATCTGCAGCGCCTGTGCCAGGCCGAACAGATACGCCGCAAGGTATGCTCGCTGCGGCTTCCACGAGCAGAGGATCACCAGAGAGGAGGCAATAATTCCCCGTCCGTTGATCATGTTGTTTGCCCAACTCATCGCATAGATCACGCTCATATGTGCCCCGCCGATTCCAGCCAGAACACCTGCAAAAATAACCGCTCCGTATTGCAGAACCACCGGGTTATACCCGTACGCTCTTGTGACATCAGGCCGTTCCCCCACAGAACAGAGCACCAGCCCCGTTCTTGTTTTTGTCAGGAACCACCAAGCTAACACCGGAAGTACATAAGCGATATACGTCAGAATATCCTGCTGAAAAAAGGCCGGCCCAATCACCGGAATCTTGCTCAGAACCGGAATGGCGAGGGAAAACGACTTTCCAAGGCTGACGCCGAGCTGCGATCTTCCAAAAAAGGTGGTCAGGCCCTGCGCAAAGAAAATCAGGATAAACCCGGTCGCCATCATGTTGCTTTTTCTGGAGATGGAAAGGAACGCCTGGATCAGCCCAATCAAGCCGCCTGCAATCGCTGCGCACAAAACAGCCAAAAACAGGCTTCCGCTCCCGGCTGCTACGGCAAAGCCTACACATGCGCCACAAAGCATGCTTCCTTCTACGCTCAGGCTGGTGATGCCGGTTCGTTGGCCAACCAAATCCCCAAGCAGCGCGTAAATGATGGGAGTTCCTGCGCTGACCATGCAAATGAGAATCGTTGTTAGTTCATTCATGCCTTTCTCTTTCCTCCCACCGTCATAATTGTCAGCAAAACGAGCATGATCAAAATCTGCATTGTCGCCGCCGGAAGCCCGGTGTTGATCTCCATGCCGTTACCGGCGACGGTCAAACCGCCGATCAGTAAGGCGGACAGGATCAGCAAAAGCGGGTTGTTTCCAGCCATTCCTGCAGCAAGGAAGCCCATAAAGCCCATGGTCTCGCCCGCACTGATCCGCATACGGCCCTCGACGCCGACGACCATGACCGCGCCGGCAAGGCCGGCAAGTGCACCCGCGAACAAGAACACCCAGGTCTGTATTTTTCTCACTTGTATGCCTGCGTAACGTGCAGCCATCTGGTTTCCGCCGATCGTACGCACCGCAAACCCCACTCTTGTATGATAGATGATATACCAGGTCAAGCCTGCCATGGCAATCGCGACAAAGATACCGGCGTTCATTCTTGTTCCAAAAAAGGTGTGAAAACGCAGCTGGGGCGCAATTTCTACCGTCTGCGGGTAATTCCATCCATTTGGATCGCGAAGGCTGCCAAACAGCATGGCAGAGATCAGGTAGGTCGCAACATAGTTCATAAGGATTGTCGTCAGGATCTCGTTCATTGCAAGCTTCTGCTTCAGAAAAACACCGACGCCTGCATACAAAGCCCCGCAGATCATACCAACCAGCAGCATCAGCGGGATTCCGATAACACCGGGCAGATTTGCCAGCACTGTGCTTCCGGCAACAGCGGTTCCGAGAGCGGCAATCGCCATCTGGCCTTCTCCGCCTGCGTTGGCCAGGCCAACACGGGCCGGAATGCTTGCCGCAAGACCCGTCAGGATCAGATACGACGCACGGACAATTACTTCGCCAAAGCCGTAAGCCGAACCAAAAATAGATGTAATGATGGTCTGATACGCCACAAGCGGCGATTTGCCCTGCGACAGGAGCAGCCCGGCAAACGCGATCAGAGGAAACAGGACGCAGATCAGGATCCTAACTGCCAAGCTGTCTTGAAGTTGCAGCGGCTTCTTTTGTGCCTTATTCATGTGCGTTCTCTCCTTGAAGCATAATTTTTCCGATCTCATTCGGCGTACACGCGTCTACACAGTACGGTCCAAACGCAGTGTGAGAAGACAGGACCAGGATCCGGTCGCACATCGTGAACAGCTCCGAGATATCTTCGGAAATCAGGATCGTACCCACGCCCTGTTTTTTCAGCCGGAACAGTGTCTTGTGGACTGCGTGTACTGTGGCGATGTCCAGTCCCCGGCTTGGATAACTGGCAATTAACAGGCGCGGTCTAGAGATAACGGCACGGGCAAACGTCATTCGCTGCAGATTGCCGCCAGAAAGTGTCCCGGCAATTCTTTCTGCCTGTGGGACCCGGAGGGTCTTGACCTCAGAATGTGTCTGCAGCTGACTGCGCATTGCCTGCCAGTCCATATCACCATGGCGGTAAATCGGATCCAGGCCGACCAGCGCCATGTTTTCCAGAATCGAAAACGTCGGAACAACGTTGTCGCGAATGGGATCCTCAGTCACCATTCGCATCCCCAACCGGATTCTATGCGCAATATCTGTTGAGGAGATATCCTCTTCATTTGCGCTCAGGATACCGCTCTGCAGCTTCCGCGCTCCGTATATGGCCTCCGCCAGTTCTCTCTGCCCATTTCCGGATATGCCGGCAATGCCCAGGATCTCGCCCGAGCGGATCTCCAGATTGACATCGTCCAGCAGATTGCGCTTGTCACGCGTCAAGGTAGCGTTTTGCAGCGCCATCACCACTTCGTGTTCGCCGGGCACGGGCTTCTTTTCGGTTTCCAGCGACACAATGCGCCCCACCATCAGTTCCGCCAGCTGTGCCTGATCCATCTCCTTGGTCACGGGCAGGGACGAAATGACCTGCCCCTTGCGCAGCACGGTCACGGTATCGGCAAGCTCCAGCGTTTCCTTGAGCTTGTGGGTAATGATGATGATGGTCTTTCCGCTCTCCTTGAGCTTGCGCAGCACGCGGAACAGATCGGAGACCTCCTGCGGGGTCAGCACGGCGGTCGGCTCGTCCAGGATCAGAATATCCGCTTTGCGGTAGAGCGCCTTGAGGATCTCCACGCGCTGCTTGGTGCCCACGGAGAGATTCTCCACCTTTTCATGAGCATCCACGTGCAGGCCGTATTGATCCGCCAGCGTGTTCACTTCCTCAACCGCTTTTTTCATATCAAAGCAGCCGCGCTTCTTCGGCTCGTACCCCAGCACCACGTTCTCGGCCACAGTCAGCGGTTCGATGAGCATGAAGTGCTGATGCACCATCGCGATGCCCAGCGAGATGGCCTTGAGCGGATTTTCGATGACCACGGGCTGCCCCTGCACGATGATCTGCCCCGACGTCGGCGCATACATACCGTAAAGGATGTTCATCAGTGTGGACTTGCCCGCACCGTTTTCACCCAGCAGCGAATGAATCTCGCCGCGCTTGACCATCAGCTCCACATTGCTGTTGGCCAACACATTTTTGAACTGCTTGGTGATGCCGTGCATTTCAACAGCGTACATTGCGTCCCCTCGTTCCCTTATTTTTCATTGCAGGAAAATAGCGGCAGACCCTTTGGGCCTGCCGCCTTTGTTGCGCTCGCCCGAAAAAGCGGGGCATTCAAACTCTGTTACGCCAGTTTCGCGATGAAGGCAGCGGCGTCATCCAGGTTCGCGGGAACCTCGATCTTGCCGTCAATGATGTCCTGCTTCACCTGATCCACCTCGGCGATGATCTCGTCAGAAACCTCAACGTTGGAGCCCTCGCGGATGTAGTCCACACCATTCTCCTTGAGGCCGGCGGACTGAGAACCGGGGGTCAGGGTACCCGCCTTGGCGTTCAGGATGCCGTCGCGGATGATGTTGTTCAGGGTACGGATGCCGGAAACCATGATGTGGTCGGGGTCGATCAGGCACTGGTTGGTGTCCGCACCGATGGCCAGAGCGTTCTTCTCCTGAGCGGCGGTGAACACGCCCAGACCGGAGCCGCCCGCCGCAGCGTAGACGATGTCGCAGCCGGAATCATACAGAGCCAGAGCCAGTTCCTTACCGGTGGAGGTGTCGTTCCAGGCGCCGACGTACTTGCGCTCGACGGTCACAGCCTTGTTGGCATAGGCAGCGCCCGCCTCAAAGCCGGCCGCAAACATGTTGATGGAAGGAATGTCCATGCCGCCGACGAAGCCCAGCTTGCCGGTCTCGGACTTCTTGGCTGCCATGTAACCCAGCAGGAAAGCCTTTTCGTTATCGCGGAAGGTCACGGAAGTGACATTGGGCAGATCGCCGCAGTCGCCGTCCACGAACATGAACTTCTGCTCGGGGAACAGAGCGGAAACCTTCTGCACCGCCTCGACGCCGTCGAAGCCGGAGCCGATGATCAGGTCGTACTCACCGGTCTTGGCCAGCTCCATGTAGTGGCCTTCAAACTCGGCAACCTCGGTGGGCTCAACCACCTGCACGGTGATGGAGCTGTCCTCAGCCATCGCCATCTTGCAGCCGTCGTACATGCTGTCGTTGAAGGACTCGTCGCCCAGACCGCCGACGCCCAGAACGATGGCAACCTTGAACTCATCGCCTGCGGCAGCAGGTTCCTCGGAAGCAGTGGGCTCGTCGGAAGCGACGGGTTCGTCAGAAGCAGCGGGCGCCTCGGAGGCGGCAGGGGCTTCGGAAGCTGCGGGCTGAGATGCGTTAGAGCAGCCGATCAGGGCCAGCGCCATCAGCGCCGCCAGAACCAAAGCAAGAATTTTCTTCATGGTCAGGAATCTCCTTTTTTCATCTAAAATGAACTTGAAGAAACGATATATGAATCAACGCTTATTCGGCGTTCATTCTGGTGTTGACATCGCCGGGAACAGGCAGCAGGTAATCTTTGCAGTGGCACTCCTTCTCCGACGGGTTGATGGCAGCCAGCGTGTTGATCACGATGCGGCCGAACTTGTCCGCGCACTCATGATACAGATCGAAGATGGGGCGCTTCCAATCGGGGTTGATGCCCTCGGCGGTGTTGGAAACGAGGTAAATCGCGGCGTAGCAGGCGCCGATGGCGCGGGCCAGCGCAGCTTCCGGCATCATGGTATGGCCGCAGATATCGCAGTGCTGGTCGTACAGGCGCTGCACCTCCGCCTTGGTCTCGAAGCGGGGCGCTTCATCCACCGCGTAGGTGCCGCGGCCGAACACGCGGGGATATTCCTTCAGTGCTTCCTGATAGAGCAGGTTTGCAAGATCCGGGCAGACGATATCGCGCATGCGGACGATCTTGTTGGTGAACTTGCTCAGGTAGGAAACGCGCTTGGTCTGGTCGATCAGATCATCGGGGATGATGACATCGCCGGGATCGAGCAGCGGATTGATGCCGCCGCCGGAGCCATCCGCCACGATGTACTTCACGCCCGCGCGCTGGAGCACCCAGAACACGCGCTCAGAGGGGGTGTCGTGGTAAGGGGAAAGGCCCTTCCAGCCGTGGAACGGAATGTCGAGCACGGTGTGCGCGACGTGATCCGCAGTCATCTCCGCGGGAATTTCAAACAGCATCATGGGCACGGTAGTGCCGAAGGGGGTTTCAAACTCCATGTCGCGCTCAAGAACCTTTACGCCCTCGATGCCCGCGTTTTCCGGAAAATCGCCGCCCCAGGTGCCGGAGCCGCCCATGTGCGCATAGTCAGCGCGCGGAATATCAGTTCTAATCATGTTTCTCTCTCCTGTTCCCATTCCTCAACCGAATTCGGAAACCGATTGTTTACGAGACAAGTATACAGATCGTTCGCAACCCCGTCAATCGACTTCACACCTTCTTAACCAAAAAACACGAATATTAACAGCGAGAACTGTCGAAACATCTGCTGTAAAACACGAACATTCCCGATTGTTACCTTACCGAATCACACAGAAACACGAAATATCCGGGCCTTTCGGCAAGCCCTCTCCCTCACCTGCCACGCCTAAATACATAATGCCTTTCACAATCCTGCAATTTTATGTTGACAGCACCCCATTTTAGGCGTATGCTTTTTCAAAAGTGAATATTGGCCATTGGAAGTGCGCAGGAAAAGGCCGCCGGGCGGCCGCCGAAGGAGTAACACTCTCAGGTAGCGAAGAATTTCGCTGAGGACTGTGTGCGGATGGCGTTCCGGAGAATCCGCAGATCCTCTGCGGTGCCGAAGGTGCAACAGCGGCTCACCCCGCTGAAATCTCTCAGGCAAAAGGACGGAAAAAGGCTGCCCCCTCATCCTCGCGCATTCCCGCGTGCAGCGTCGGATTTCGTTTTTTGATTTTGTTGCAGAACGCACCCTGACAAATCTCTGGGTGTGTTCTCTTTTTACGCCCGGCCATATTCAAAATCCAACGAATTATGAGGAGGAAAACACATGGAATCGTTCGTCAACTGGATCACAACGGTAAACAACGCGGTCAACGGCGTTGTCTGGGGCGTACCCGCGCTGGCACTGCTCATCGGCACGGGAATTCTGATGACCATTTTGACCAAGGGCTTCCAGTTCACGCGCTTCGGGCTTTGGATGCGGGAGACCATCGGCAAGCTCTTTTCTCGCGATAACGCGCAGAAGATCACCAAGAGCAAGGACAAGAACTCCATCTCGCAGTTCGGCGCGCTGTGCACCGCGCTTTCCGCCACTATCGGCACGGGCAACATCGCGGGCATCGCTTACGCCATCACGATGGGCGGCCCCGGCGCCGTGTTCTGGATGTGGATCGCGGCGATCGTCGGCATGATGACCAATTTCTCTGAAAACGTGCTGGGCATCTATTTCCGCCGCCGCAATGAAAAGGGCGAATGGTGCGGCGGTGCGATGTATTATTTGCACGACGGTCTCGGCTCCAAGAAGCACTGCAAGGTCATCGGGCGTGTGCTGGCGGTGCTGTTCTCCATCTTCGCGCTGATGGCTTCCTTCGGCATCGGCAACATGGGGCAGATCGCCTCCATCAAGGAATCCGTGCTCTCCCTCGGCTCCATCACGGGCAATTCCACCTGGGATTCTCTCATCATCGGCATGGTGCTGCTCATCGTCGCGGCGCTGGTGATCCTGGGGGGCATTAAGCGCATTGCGCAGACCAACGAGCGCATCGTGCCCTTCATGGCGATTTTCTATATCATCGGTTCGCTCATCATCATCTGCATGAACTATCAGCAGATCCTGCCCGCTTTTGCCTCCATCTTCCGCGGCGCATTCTCCGTCAAGGCAGCGGCCGGCGGCGCGGGCGGCTATGTGATCATGCAGGCAGTCACCTGGGGCTTTAAGCGCGGCGTATTCTCCAATGAAGCCGGTCTTGGTTCCTCGGTTATGGTCCACTCTGCCTCCGACGTCAAAGAACCCGTCGTTCAGGGCATGTGGGGCATCTTCGAGGTCTTTGTGGACACCATGATCATCTGCACGATGACGGCGCTGGTCGTGCTCACCTCCGGCGTAGTCGATCTGAACACCGGCGTTTCCTTCTCCGGCGCGACCAAGCTCGGTCTGGCCACCGAGGCCTTCACCATCCATCTGGGCACTGCGGGCGGCATTTTTCTGGCCATTGCGGTGACGCTGTTCGCTTTCTCCACCGTTCTTGGCTGGAGCTATTACGGCACCAAAGCTTGGGAGTTCCTGTTCGGCACCAAATCGCTCATTGTCTACAAGATCATTTTCGTGACCGCGATTCTGATGAGCTGCCTGATGGACGCGAGCCTGGCCATCGATCTTTCCGATACCTTCAATGGCTTGATGGCGATCCCCAACCTCATCGGCGTAGTGACGCTCTGCGGCACCGTCGTGGCCATTAGCAACAACTACATCCAGCGCAAGGTGCGCCACCGCCTTGACGTGCGCCCCATGCTCTCCTTTTTCGATTCCATTCAGAAGGAACAGGAAAAGGACCTTTAATCCACTCTTTTCCATTACAACGCAGAACAGCCTGCGGCCAAGTGAACAGCCCCCATTTGATAGACAAGTATTTTATCATACTTGTCTATCAAATGGGGGCTGTTCATAGAAGGAGTGCCGCACCCTGTTGACCAAAGAAGAGCTTCCCGCCTGTCCGGTTGCCACGGCGGTTCAGATCATCGGAAGCGAATGGAAGCTGCTCATCACGCGGAATCTGCTAACTCGTCCTTGGCGGTTCAACAAGCTGAAACAGGATTGGAAGGGATCAGCCAAAGGTGCTGGCCAACAGCCTGTGCTCGATGGAGGCAGACGGCATCATCACCCGCATCGCCTACCCTGAGGTGCCGCTGCGCGTGGAATACGCCCTTTCGGACCTAGGCGAATCCATGCGGCCGATTATGAAGTCGATGGGAAATAAGAGCACGGAATATAAAAACGGCAAGCTTCCCCAGCAACCCTTTCCCTTACCCAAAAGCAAAAAAGAGCAGTACGCCTGCAGCGCACTGCTCTTTTTTATGCTGTAAATCTTACTTCACGGTCACAGAAGTGATATGGGGATTGACACCCTCGTACCAGTAGAGGAAGCCTTCCAGATCGACGGTATCGCCGACCTTCAGGTTCTTAACCGCCTTGTAGACGTCGGTGTCGGCGCCGCACAGGTAGGACTCCACGGTGAAGGTGTAGGTGTTGCCGTCCTTGGAGACGTTGAAATAGAGGTCGTCGCCCTCGGAACCGGAACCGTCCCACTTGTAGAGGTAAGCCGCGCCGGTATCATCGGCCGCTTCCACGGTCAAACCCTTGAAGCCGACAAACTGGTTCTGATAGTCGATCAGGCTGTCCTGGCCGAGCAGATCGGTCACGTCCTTGGCATCTGCCACATAGGAACCCTCTTCGATCTCGAAAGTCGCGTCGGTGATTTCCACCTCGCCGGACCACTCGGACTTATAGCCGGTCACCTTGATCTTGGTGCCCTTTTCGAGCTTGGCATAGTCCTCTTCGGAGCAGGCCATGTTGTAGAGGAAGTACGCGCCGTCCGCGTCCTGGGTGTAAACCGTGGCCTGGTTCTCCCACCAGGACTGCTTGGCCTGCACATAGGCCTCGATGGTGACCTGGGAATCCAGATCCGCCGCGGTGTACTCGGCGTAGGTCATCACGCCTTCGCTCTTGGCGTTGACGTCCGCAGCAGCAGACTCAGCAGGAGCTTTTTCAACATTGGATGCGCAGCCGGCCAGCGCAAAGGCAAGCACAACCGCCAGAAGGATCGACAGATACTTTTTCATGTGATTACTCCGTCCTTTTCTTCTCCATAATTCATCATTGAGAAATTTTAGCACTTCCCTGATGATTACCGTCCATGATTGTACTCCTAAGCGCCGAAAAATTCAATGGGATTCCCATTTTTTACGTATTTTTAGCTTTTGCCTTGTCAATCAGCACATAGGCAAGGATGCCGATCCATGCGGCAGCAATCACCGCAAGAAGCGCCTTTGCCGTGGCGGGCAGCGGGCCGAGGTCTTCCTGCCCCGTCGCCGCCGCGCCGGTCTGATCCAGGCGGTAGAGCGAATTTACGTCGGAATAGAGCTTTTCAAAGTACGCATCGTCCACAGTTTCGCCGCGCCGGCAGGACTTGACGACATTTTCGATCAGCTGCCCCGCCGCATCGCGCAGCGACGCCGAGCCGTTGAACACCGGGGTGACAAAGGTATCTTCAATGTGGTCGAGCAGCAGCTGCGTCGCCTCGATCTTGACGGCATAATGCGTGTTCTTGTCCTCACCGCCGCGAGCGAGATAATCCTGATAATCGGGATTCTGCTGCGCGCGCACGGTCACGGGAATATAGCCTTCGGTCTGCGCATAGGGAATCTGCACCCCGTCGGTCAGCAGAAACTGTGCAAACAGCCAGGAGGCCAGCACCTCCTGCGGATCGTCCTTGTTGAAGATGCAGACCGACGGCCCCTGCGAGATCATCTGCGGGTGCTCCGGATCATATTGCGGCACCATGCGCACTGCGGTTTCAAAGGACACCAGCTTATCCGGGCTGATGTCGCAAAGCGGCGCATCGCTGCCCATCCAGGTCGAACCGGCGGTGGAATCCACCGCAAAGATGCATTGCCCGGCGTTGAGGAAATTGGCTGGATAGCTGGAAATCTTGAAGGTGGAAAATGCGCGGGTTTGGACGTGCTGCGCGATGGTTTTGAGGATATCCTCGGTTTCATCGTTGAACAGCAGGATATCGCCCTCCTCATCGGAATACCCCGCGCCCTTCTGGCGGAGCATCTGGATGAGCATATTGTCCGTGGACTTATAAATGAAGGGAATCATCACCTTCTGCCCGTTGACGGCGAAGGTACCGTCCGCGTTCTGCGCCATCGCCGCCTCGGAGACCTCCCAGATGAAGTCCCAGGTCAGTGTATCCGGCAGCTCGTAACCCAACTTTTCGACATAGGTCTTGTTGACATAGCAGGCCTCGGTCGAGCGCATATAGGGAATCGTATAGCAATGCTCGCCGATGTTCCCTTCGGAAAGATATTCCGGCACGACCTCGTCATACGCAACCGAATCAAATTTCACTGCTGACCCGCCCAGACCGTATTTTTCACTTGTCAGCAGCGCGTCCAGCGGCGCAACCACGTTGCTGCCCGCCAGATACGTCGCCACATGGTCGGGATAGGTGATGCAGACGTTGGGCGTGGTGCGCGTAGCGATATTGGTGATGACGTCGTTGTAGATATCGCCGTAATTGGTGTAAAGGCGGAGATTGACGCGAATGTTGGGATAATAGGATTCAAATTCGTCTATGGTCTGCTGGTAGAGCAGGCTCTGCGCTTTATTGGTGTCGTTTTTCGCCCAGAAGGTGATTTCATATTCCTTGGATTCGTCAAACTCCTCCGGCAGCACGAATTCCGCCGTGCCCCGCGTGCCGTGGCAGGCAGTAAGGCTCAGCGCCGTCAGCATCAGCAGCAGCGCAAAGCATAGAATACGCCGCAGTTTTTTCATCCCTTGGTTCCCCCTCTCGACACGCCGGACATAATTTTGTCGCGGAAGATCAGGAACAGCACAATCAGCGGCACGGAGATCACGACCACCGCCGCCATCATCGCGGGGATGTTCTCACGGCCGAAGCCGTTTTCGCGGATCTCCTGTATGCCGTTGGAAACCAGATAATACGCCGCGTCGTCCGTGATGAGTCTCGGCCAGACATAGGAATTCCAGCACTCGATGATCTTCAGGATCGCAACCGTCACCAGCGTCGGCTTGCAGATGGGCACCAGCACCTTAAACAGATACTTCAGATCTGACGTGCCGTCTACCTTTGCCGCATAATACAGCGAATCCGGCACCTGCGCAAAGTTTTCCTTGAGCAGATAGATATAGAATACCGAGGTCACCGACGGCAGGATGAGTCCCGCAAAGGTGTTGCGCAGGTTCAAATCCGTGATGGTGACAAAATTGGTGATGACCACCAGCTCGTTGGGAATCATCATCAGCGACAGCAGCAGCGCAAAAGCCGCATCCCTGCCCTTGAAGCGCAGGCGCGCAAAGGCATAGGCCGCCAGCAGAATCACAATCATCATCAGCGCCGTGGTGATGGTTGTGAAGATCAGCGTGTTGAGCAGATAGCGCCCCAGCGGCACCGCAGCAAAAGCGTCTGCATAGTTCTGAAAGGTCGGATGCAGCGTAAAGAACTGCGGAATGTATTCGGAATTGTATTGGCCGTAGCTTTTGACCGAAGTCAGCAGCATCCAATAGAAGGGAAAGAGCACGATCACCGCCCAGACCGACAGCAACACATAGGTCACGGTCTTGCCCGCCGTCTGTTTTGCCGCCGTTCTGCGCCGGAGCTTTTCGTAATTCACTGCATTTTTCTTTTCTGTCATCGTTCCGGCCCTCTCAATAATGCGTATGCTTGCGGCTGAACAGCAGGTTGATCACCGTGATGGTCAGCACGATCACAAACAGCAGGATCGCCGCCGCCGAAGCATAGGACGGATACCCGCCGCTGTTGCCGTAGAGCATATCGTAGACGTAACCCACGATGGTGTTCATGCCCGCGGCATTCAGATCCGTGCCGAACAGCGCCACCGCGTCGCTGTACTGCTTGAACGCGCCGATAAAGCCCGTGATGATGAGATAGAACACCGTGGGCGAGATCATCGGCAGCGTGATGCGCCAGAAGATGCGGCTCTTGGAGGTGCCGTCCACGCGCGCAGCGTTGTAATAGCTCTGGTTGACCGAGGCCAGCGCGCTGGTCAACAGCAGAATCTTGAACGGCAGCACCACCCAGATCACATAAAAGCACATCACGAACATCTTGGCCCAATAGGGACCGTCGATGAAATCCACGCTCTTACCGCCGAACCAGTTGATGAGCAGGTTGACCAGTCCGTCGGAATAGGCGGTCTTTTTGAACAGGATCATAAACACCAGCCCCACCGCCAGCGTGTTGGTGACGTAGGGCAGGAAATAAATGGTCTGATAGAGCTTGCGCAGGGGGGTAATCGAGCTTAGCCCCAGCGCAATCAGCAGCGCAAGACCCGTGGAAATCGGAACGGTGATGATGACCATCAGGAAGGTGTTCTGCACCGCCTGAAGAAAATACGGGTCGTGCAGCACATAGGAGAAGTTGTAAAGCCCCACACCGTTATAGGTCTGCGAGGCGAAATTATATCCCTCTTCAAAGGAATAAACGAACACGTCGATCAGCGGGTAGACGAGAAAGAAGCCCAAAAAGAGCAGCGCGGGCAGCAGATAGAGCCAGCCCTTTACCTGATTTTCCTTCATATGCACGCCTCCACCCGATCAAAAGAGAACGCGCTCTTCGGTTTTCTTATCAAAGAGCAGCACCTTTTTCGGTTTCAGGGAAAAGCGAACAACGCCGTTTTCAGGCTGAACAGCGCTGTCGGACGCGACAATGGAGCGAATGCTGGCGCTCATCGCCTGCGGATGCGCCGAGACGACGCTGATGTCGCGCCCCATGACCTCTAAACTGCGGAATTCGCAGCGCAGCGCGCCGTTTTCATCGGGAATAAAGCCCTCCGGTCGAATGCCGACATAGACCTCGCCGTCCGGCGCCTTCGCGGGCAGCACTGCATCCTCCCCGATCCACAGCATGCCGCCGCTGATTTTGCCCGCAAACACATTGATGGGCGGCGTGCCCAGGAACTTGGCCACAAAGAGATTGACGGGGCTGTCGTACACCTGTTGGGGCTTGCCGGTCTGCTGCACAACACCCTCCTTCATCACGACGATCTCGTCGGAGATGCTCATGGCCTCCTCCTGATCGTGCGTGACGAACACCGTCGTGATGCCGGTTTCCCGCTGGATTCTGCGAATCTCCTCGCGGGTCTGCAAGCGCAGCCGCGCATCGAGGTTGGAAAGCGGCTCGTCCAGCAGCAGCACGCGGGGCATCTTGACGATCGCACGCGCGATGGCGACG
>ENA-ORMN01003205-ORMN01003205.1-human-gut-metagenome-genome-assembly--contig:-NODE-3205-length-13171-cov-8.265249_pt1 | contig 13171 bp, 9 predicted proteins | sample MGYA00242102_ERZ508993 | MGnify/ENA primary metagenome ERZ508993 (study PRJEB26280, sample SAMEA2338770) | human gut metagenome | biome: human gut; feature: human-associated habitat; material: faeces... | reverse complement strand
TATTATCATACTGACAAGAAATGGTTTAGGTCACCTTAAAAGATTATTTAAAGATATTAATAAAGATTTATTTAGTTTTATAAAAGGAACATTAATATTAACTATAATCGTATTTGTTATTTCATTAATATTATTTTCATGTTTTAAGTTAAAAGCACCAATATTTTTCGCATTATTTAATTCTGTTATGAATATAATTCCTTATATTGGACCCATTATTGGAGGAGTTCCAATAGTAATAATAGCATTTACTCAAAGTAATCAAGTAGGAATATTTATTCTAGTATCTGTGCTTATTATACAAACACTTGATAATTTTATATTTCAACCTATAGTAATGGCTAAAACAATGAGTCTTCATCCAGTAACAATATTAATTGGCTTATTGATATTTGAATATTTTTTTGGTATAATTGGAATGTGTATAACTGTTCCTTTATTAGCAGTTATAAAAAGAATTATATTATATCTTGATAAAAGGTATAAAATATTTAATTTTGATAAGTTAAAAACTAATGAAAGTAAAAAGTAATTAATAAAAAATTATAGAGAGTTAGTGTTTGGTGGAAACTAATATTTTAAGTTAATGAAAGCGCTGTTACTGGAAGTTGCATTTATATGCCGGTTTTAAAAATCGTTAAAATAATTAAGTAAATAAAAGGATGGTACCGTGCATATGCACTCCTTAAATATAATGTACTATCCTTTTTTATATATGTGGAGGTGTTTTATGATAATCGCAATTGATGGACCTGCTGGAAGTGGGAAAGGAACTATTGCAAGTTTAGTTTCAAAAAAATTAAATTTAGTTAATATTGATACAGGAGCAACTTATAGATGTGTTGCACTTGAAATGTTAAAAGAAGGCATAAGTTTAGAAGAAACTGATAAAATTATAGAAATATCAAAAAATGTTGATATAAATTTAACAGAAGACTCTAGAGTATTTTTAAATAAAGAAGAAGTAACTGATAGAATTAGAGAAAAAGATGTTACTAAAATAGTGTCACAAGTATCAAGTATAGAAAAGGTAAGAGAAAACTTAGTAGCTCTTCAAAGAAATATGGCTAAAGGTAAAAATGTAATAATGGAAGGTAGAGATATTACAACAGTAGTATTTCCAAATGCTGACTTTAAATTTTATCTTGATGCATCTTTAGATGAAAGAGTAAAAAGAAGACTTGAACAAAATAAAGAAAAAGGTATTGATATGAGTGAAAGTGAAATAAGAGATAATATTGCTAAAAGAGATTATAATGATATGCATAAAAAAGTTGGAGCATTAATTAGAACTAATGATCAAATATATATCGATACTAGTAATATGACAATAGATGAAGTAGTAAATAAAATAGTAAATATTGTGAAAGAAGGTAATTAATATGAATATAAGAGATAAATATATAGAATTTTTTATAAGTAAAGGACATAAACAAATACCTAGTGCGCCAGTTGTACCAGAAAATGATCCATCAGTATTATTTAATACAGCAGGTATGCAGCCACTTGTACCATATTTAATGGGTGAAGTTCATCCATATGGGACAAGACTTTGTGATTATCAAAAATGTATTAGAACAAATGACTTAGATGAAGTTGGAGATGTAACTCATCATACATTCTTTGAAATGCTTGGTAACTGGTCTTTAGGTGATTACTTTAAAAAAGAAAGTATAGAATATAGTTTTGAATTTTTAACTAAGGTACTTAATATTCCAGTTGAAAGACTTGCAGTTACTGTATTTAAAGGTAATGATGTATTAGAAGAAGATATTGAAAGTGAAAATTATTGGTTAAGTCATGGAATAAAACAAGAAAGAATAGCAAAAACTAGTGAAGATAATTTTTGGAGTGCAGGAGAAGTTGGACCATGTGGAACAGATACTGAAATATTCTATTTTAGAAGTGATGATGAAATTCCAGAAACCTTTGATCCAGAAGATGATAGATGGGTTGAAATATGGAATAATGTATTTATGCAATATGAAAGAAAAGAAGATGGATCTTTAGTAGTACTTCCTAAAAAAAATGTTGATACAGGCATGGGACTTGAAAGAATAACAGCAGTACTTGAAGGAGTTAATGATAACTATGAATCAAGTATATGGAAAGGTACTATAAAGAAAATAGAAGAAATATCAGGTAAAAGTTATTATGGTAATGAAAAAGCATTTAGAATAATTGCTGATCATATTAAAGCAGCAGTATTTATTTCAAGTGATCCAGCAGGTATTAAACCAAGTAATACAGATCAAGGTTATATACTTAGAAGATTAATTAGAAGAGCAATTAGATATGCAAAAATGATAGATATAGATATTAATAGTAACTGGGAAAGTGAAATTGCTAAAAATATAATAGATGAATATAAAAAATATTATAGTGAGTTAAGTACAAATGAAAATGTAGTTATGGAAGTACTTAAAAATGAAAAAATTAAATTTAATCGTACACTTGAAAAAGGGCTTAGAGAATTTGAAAAAATTGTGAAAAATTTAAATGAAAATGAAATAAATAAAGATTTAGCATTTAAATTATATGATACATATGGATTTCCAATTGAATTAACTTTAGAACTTGCAAATGAAAAAAATATTGATGTAGATGTTGAAGGTTTTTATGAAAAATTTAAAGCTCATCAAGAATTATCAAGAAAATCAGCAAATGGTAAGTTTAAAGGTGGATTATCTAATAATAGTGAAATAGAAACTAAATATCATACCGCTACACATTTACTTAATGCTGCATTAAAGTTAGTAGTAAATAAAGATGTTCATCAAAAAGGAAGCAATATAACTGAAGAAAGAATGCGTTTTGATTTTTCTTGTGATCATAAATTAAGTGAGGAAGAAATAAAAAAAGCAGAAGATATTGTAAATGCTTGGATTAATGAAGGATTAGATGTTATTTGTACTCAAATGAATAAAGAAGATGCGATTAAAAGTGGAGCAGAATGTATGTTTATTGAAAGATATCCTGATGTTGTAACAGTATATACAATTGGGGATGTTTCAAAAGAATTATGTGGTGGACCACATGTAAAAAATACTAAAGAATTAGGACATTTTAAAATAATAAAAGAAGAAGCAAGTTCTTCAGGAGTAAGAAGAATAAAGGCTATACTTGAATAAAAGTATAGTTTTTTAATTAAAAAAACGACAAATTATATATTGACATAATAAAGGTATATTTTATAAAATGTGCTTTTAAGATAGGGTGATGATATGAAAAAAATTATAAGTTTTTTAAAAACTGATATAAAGGTTTTAAATAGTTATTTTTTATTTACTATGATTTTAGTTCTTTTAATATTAGTGGGATATATAAGTTATGTACTTTTTACTTATAGTAAAACAAGTAGTAATCCATATATTCTTGGAAATTAAAAAACTTAAGTAAACATCTTGAATTTTTCTTAATTTAATAGTATACTCAATACATAAGAAAAAGCGATAATAAGAAAATAGTAATAAGAAGTATTACTTTAAGAGAAGAAGTGGTTGGTGTAAACTTCTAAGTAATATCTTATGAATTCACTCTTTAGCTTTATCGTTACCTGCGTTAAAGGTTTAAGATAAGTTATACTTATGAAATAAGGTGGTACCACGAAATAATTCGTCCTTTGGTATTACCTTTTTTATTTTATGAAGGAGGATTTTTATGAATATTGATGAAATAAAAAATGAAATAAGTAATAAAATTAGTAATGTTAATGATTTAAAATCTTTAAATGAAATTAAGGTTTTATATTTAGGTAAAACAGGTATTATTACTATTTTACAAAATGGGATAAAAGAAGCAGTTGATAAAAAAAGTTATGGAATGATGGTTAATGATATTAGAAATCATTTTAATACTTTATTTATGGAAAAACAAAAAGTTTTAGAGGAAGAAAAATTAAATGAAGAGTTAAATAAAGAACAAATAGATATAACACTTCCTGGTACTAAAATAACAAGTGGTTCACCTAATATTTTAGAAAAATTAGTTGAAGATATTGAAACTGTATTTATTTCAATGGGTTATGATGTTTTGGATGGTCCTGAAATTGAAGAGGATAAATTTAATTTTGAATTATTAAATATTCCAAAAGGACATCCTGCAAGGGATGCACAAGATACATTCTATATAAAAGATGATGAAATCTTACTTAGAAGTCAAACATCTCCAGTTCAAGCAAGAACAATGTTAAAGTATGGAGGGAAAAAACCTATTAGAATGATTTGTCCTGGAAAAACTTACAGAAGAGATGATGATGATGCAACACATTCACATCAATTTATGCAAATTGAAGGTTTAGTAGTAGATAAAGAAATAAGTTTATCAGACCTTAAAGGAACAATGGATGTTATATTTAAACATTTATTTGGAGAGAGTTGTGAAACTAGATTTAGACCAAGTTATTATCAGTTTACTGAACCAAGTGTAGAAACTGATATTAGTTGTTTTGCATGTCATGGAAAAGGTTGTTCATTATGTAAAAATACAGGTTGGATAACTGTAGCAGGAGCAGGAATTGTTCATCCAAATGTCTTAAAAAACTGTGGTTATGATCCAAATAGTTGGACAGGATTTGCATTTGGGTTTGGAGCAGAACGTCTTGCAATGCTTAAATATGGTATAAATGATATAAGAACATTCTATCAAACAGATTTAAGAGAAGTATCACCATTTGATAAAAGGGAGGATTAATATGATTAGTTTAAATTGGGTTAAAGATTATGTTGATATAGAAAATAGAGATTTAAAAAAGTTAGCAACAGAAATAACACAAGCAGGAATAAATGTTGAAAAAGTAGTTACTAAACATATAGATAATTTAGTAATTGGAGAAGTTTTAACGTGTGAAAATCATCCAGATAGTGATCATTTACATATATGTCTTGTTGATATTGGAAATGAAACATTACAAATAGTATGTGGTGCAAAAAATGTAAGACAAGGTATTAAAGTTATTGTAGCTAAAGATGGGTGTGTTTTGCCAGGTAACAACGTTATTAAAAAAGGAAAAATAAGAGGCGTAGAGTCAAATGGAATGATTTGTGCTTTATTTGAGCTTGGAATAGATGAAAAAACTGAAGAAAACTATAATAAAGGAATTTGTGAATTAAATAGTGATGCTGTAGTAGGAGAAGATCCACTTAAGTATTTAGGATTAGATGATACTTTATATGAACTTGATGTTCATAAACATAGAAATAATGATTGCTATTATCATATAGGATTTGCTTATGAAATAGGTACAATTTTAAATAAAAAAGTTACTCTTCCTGATACAAGTTATAAAGTTTTAGATAAATCTTGTGATAATTTAATAAATTTAACAGTAAATACTTCAAAATGTCCTTATTTCTTAACTAAATTAGTTAAAGATGTTGAAATAAAAGAAAGTCCAGATTTTATTAAAAAACGTCTTGAAAGCGTTGGAATGAGAAGTATAAATAATGTTGTTGATATTTCTAATTATGTTATGTTAGAATTCGGACAACCTCTTCATTTTTATGATTATGATAGTATAGGTAAATTTATTGAAGTAAGAAATGCTAAAGAAAATGAAAAAATTATAACTTTAGATAATAAAGAAAGAACATTAACAAGTAATGATATTGTAATAACAGATGGTGTAAAACCTATTTCTATCGCGGGAGTAATGGGAGGCATGGCTACTGAAGTAGAAAATACTACCAAAAATATCTTAATTGAAAGTGCTATATTTGATAATGTAAGTATAAGGAATACTGCTAATAGATTAAATTTAAGAAGTGAAGCTTCAGTAAGATTTGGTAAAGGACTTAACTATGAATATACACTTCTTGCCCTTAATAGAGCTTGTCACTTATTAGAAAAATATGCTAATGCTAAAATATATGATGGTATAGTAATGTATGATAATATTGATAAAACACCAAAAGTAGTTACATTTAAAAAAGATGATATTAATAAAATGTTAGGTATTGATATAAGTACTTCAGATATGGAAAAAGAACTTGATAGATTAGATTTTAAATATACTTTAGAAGATGGTATATTTACTTGTACTATCCCTAACAGAAGACTAGATATTGATCCATTTGTTAATGATTTAGCAGAAGAAATAGGTAGACTTTATGGTTATCATAATTTAAAATCAACTCTTCCTAAATTAGAAATAAAACAAGGTGGTTATGAAAAAGATGTTAAATTTAGAAAAGACATAAGTAAAAGATGTAGAGCTTTAGGACTTAATGAAGTAAAAACATATACTTTAACTTCGATAGAAATGGCAGATAGCTTTAAATATAAAGATATTAAAAATATATATTTACCTAATCCAATGAGTATAGATAAAAGTGTTGTAAGAACAAGTTTAATTCCTTCGTTATTAAATATATATGATTATAATAAAGCAAGAAAGCAAGATAATATTTGTATTTATGAAATAAGTAAAGTATATGATGAAAACTATAACGAAGACACGCTATTAACTATTTTAATGAAAGGTAATTTAGTTACCACTTCATGGAATAGTAATAATTTAAAAGTTGATTTTTATTTATTAAAAGGAATAATAGAAAATATTTTAGATTATGTAGGTCTTAAAAATAGATATAGTTTTGAAAAAGATAGTATTAATGATATACATCCTAAAATTGGAGCAAGAATACTTGTAGATAAAAAAGAAGTAGGAATTATAGGTAAAGTTCATCCAAGTATTAAAAAAGATGATATTTATGTATGTGAAATATCACTTAAAGATATTATGATGAATGTAAAGCCTATTAAGTTTAAAGAAGCAAGTATTTATCCTGAAATAGTAAAAGATGTTGCTTTTATAATAAAAAAAGATGTAGAACAAAAAGCATTATATGATGTAATAAAGCATGCAGGATCTAGACTTCTTACTAATATTGAAGTATTTGATGTATATACAGGTACTAATGTAAAAGAAGATGAAAAATCAATTGCATATAAATTAACATTTAGTGATAATACAAGAACACTTGAAGAAGATGAAGTCATGGAAGTATTTAAAAGAATTATTGATGAAGTTACAACTAAATGTAATGCTGTATTAAGAGATAAATAAGGTCATAAAATTATGATCTTTTTTATTGGTAAAAATTACCAACAATATTTTTCGTATTATTATGATAAAATAAATCTTGTAGGATAGAAAAATATACCAAATTTGACCCTTGTTAAAAAATGTTAGCAAAAACATTGACTTGGGGGGGGTATATTATATAATAGCCTTATAAAGTTAATAGTTAATAGAATACGATGGAGTTGATAAAATGATAAATAAATTAAAACAACATAAATTAATATTCATAATATTTATGATATCTATAATTCTTATAATAACAGGAGTAACATATTCATTATATGAAATATTATTTACAGGAAGGAAAGAACAAGTAATAAATGCTGGTGGAATAGTATTTAAATATAATGAAACATCAGATGGATTAATTTTAGATAATAATTCAATATTAGATGATACTGCAGGAAAAACTCAAGAAAAATATTTTGATTTTGAAATAAGTTTAGCATCAAATAAAAATACTTCAATAAATTATATAATAGCAATAGATGAAAACGATATTTCAACACTTACTAATGATAAAGTTAAAGTATATTTAACTAATCAAGATAATATAGAAATAGTAAGTCCTACGAGTATAAGTCAACTAGAAGTAGATGTTAATAAAAATAATTATAAAAAATTATATAATAAACAAATAAATCAAGGAGAAAAACATTTATATAGATTAAGGACATGGATAGATGATACAAAAGATTTATATACAGAAACATCAAATGATGGAAATCATACTTTAGAAATGAAAGATGTTATATATAAATTTAAAGTAAATGTATATACTGTAGTGAATAACGAAGAAACTATTACAACAGGAGCAGATACTTTAATAAAATTAACAGATAATAAAGATAACAGTGGATTATATACCATAACACATCCAAAAGATACAACACTTCAAATAGGAGCAACAGAAGATATAACAGAATATAGATATCGTGGAGCAAGTCCAAAAAATTATGTTAGTTTTAATGGAGAAACATGGAGAATAATCGGAGTGTTCCCAACAGATGATGGGACAGGAAACATTGAAAATAGAATAAAAATAATAAGAAATGAAAGTATAGGAGGTAAATATTGGGATGAAAAAGCTACAAATGATTGGGTTAAACCAGCAACATTAAATACAGAACTTAATACAACATATTTAAATAATTTGTCACCTACAGCACAAAGTATGATAGGAAATACAAAATATTATTTAGGTGGGTATAGTAAATCAACCATTCAAAAAGATGTAATGTACCAATATGAAAGAAAAATAAATGGAAGTACATATTATTATGGATCAAATCCAAATAATTGGGTAGGAAAACTAGGACTAATGTATGCTAGTGATTATGGATATGCAGCAAGTGATGAGTGTACGCAAACATTATCTAATTATAAAGATACAACATGTAAAAACAATAATTGGTTATTAAAAAGAAAGGAGGAATGGCTATTGCCTCAGAATGCCGGCACTAGTAACTATGCGTTTATTGTCCGTTCAGACGGGGAAGTCAACAGTATATATGTTAAGAACACGGATGTCGTTCGGCCAGTTTTATATCTAACATCTTCCGTAGAAATCATCGGGGGAAATGGAACTTCAACTGAGCCATATGTACTGGATATGAACTCAAAAGATACAAGTGGAGCAAGTGCTCCAGTACTTGCAAGTAATATGATTCCTGTATATTATGATGATTCAAAAAATGTGTGGAAATGTGCTGATAAAGATAATAAAGATAGTCTAACTAGATGGTATAATTATGATTACAAAATGTGGGCTAATGCAGTTACCATAAATTATAGTGATAGTTCTATAAAAAACAAATATTTTAATTCTAATGGTACATTAAAAATAAAACCAGGTGAGGAAGTATTAATGGATGATATAACAACAATGTGGGTATGGATACCAAGGTTTAATACAACTACACCAAGTAATTATAATGGTGGAACACAAACACAACCAAATGCAATAGATGTAACATTTGTAAAGCAAAATGAAGTAGCGCTTGATGCCTTTACTTTTGGAAATAAAGAACTAAGTGGATTTTGGTATGGAAAGTTTGAAGTGGGTCATATAACGCTTGCATCAAGTTCAACTAATGATAGTTTAGGATGCACAAATGAAATATGTAGTAATGCAAATGGAATAATAATAAAACCTAATGTAACAAGTTTAGCAAGAAGTAATGTAAGTAATTTCTTTTATGCTTCAAGAAGCATGGAACAACCTAATAATAGTTTTGGTTTTGTAAGTAGTGAAGTAGATACGCATATGAGTAAAAATAATGAATGGGGAGCAGTAGCATACCTAACTCAAAGTATCTATGGAAGATGTACTAGTAGTACAACCTGTACTGAAGTAGGAATAAACAATAATGGTTCATATAAAACAGGATATGGAGCACCAGCAGGAAGTTCTGATTCTGCAACAAACGAAGCATATAATACAACACGTGGAAAAGATGCTTCAACAACTAATAATATATATGGTATATATGATATGAGTGGCGGTCGCTACGAATATGTCATGGGAGTATATAATAATGCAAAAAGTAGTTCAGGATTTAATAGTTTACCAGATAGCAAATATTATAATAATTATACAACAACTGAATATCAAGGACATGCATTGTATGGAACAAAAGGATGGTATTATGATGGCAATGATGTTCTTGACACAAGTAAGTCGTGGTATGCTCGTGGTGGAGGATATAATAATGGAGCATCTGCGGGAGTATTTAATTATTACACATATTATGGAACATCAGCATATTATTCAACTCGTGTGGTTGTAACAAATGAATAATAATTAAAGATGGATTTAATATTCATCTTTTAATTTACAAAAATTTGACATGTTCTCTTTGAAAAAAAATAAATTTAGTTTATAATAAATATAGATACTTAAGAAGGATGGTAATGATATGAAGAAAAATAATACAACAGAACAGATTTTAGAAAAGATATATAATTATTCTTTAGAAGAGATAATGGGAGAAAGATTTGGAAGATATAGTAAGTATATTATTCAAGATCGTGCTATACCTGATGTTAGAGATGGCTTAAAGCCTGTTCAAAGAAGAATACTTTATGCAATGTATATAGGTCATAATACTTATGATAAACCTTATCGTAAAAGTGCAAAAACAGTTGGAGATGTTATAGGTAGTTTCCATCCACATGGTGATACAAGTATATATGATGCAATGGTAAGACTATCTCAAGATTGGAAAATTAAAAATCCAATGATTGATATGCATGGTAACAATGGTTCAATTGATGGTGATAGTCCTGCAGCATACCGTTATACTGAAGCAAGATTATCTAAAATATCAAGTGAACTTTTAAAAGATATTGAAAAAAATACAGTTAAATTTGCTCCAAACTTTGATGATACAGTTATGGAACCAACTGTTCTTCCTGCTAAATTTCCTAATTTACTTGTAAATGGAACAACAGGAATAAGTGCAGGTTATGCTACAAATATTCCTCCACATAATTTAGGAGAAATAATTGATGCTTGTATTAAAAGAATTGATAGCCCTAATTGTAGAGTAGAAACAATTTTAGATATAGTAAAAGGACCTGATTTTCCAACTGGGGGAATATGTCTTGATAAACAAGGAATAATTAATGCCTTTACAACAGGTCGTGGAAAAGTTGTTGTACGTTCTAAAATACATGAAGAAGAAAGTAAAGGTAAATTATCTTTAGTAGTAACAGAAATACCTTATGAAGTATTAAAAGTAAATATTGTTAAAAAAATTGATGAAATTAGAATAGATAAAAAATTAGATGGACTTCTTGAAGTAAGGGATGAATCAGATAAAGAAGGTCTAAGAATAGTAATAGATATTAAAAAAGATGCTAATAAAGATCTTATTTTAAATTATTTATATAAAAATACTGAACTTCAAACATCATATAACTATAATATGATAGCTATAGTTAATAGATGTCCCAAACTTTTATCATTAATTGATATAATTGATGCTTATATACTTCATTTAAAAGAAGTACTTACTAATCGTACTAAGTTTGATTTAGATCACGCTAAACTTCGTTTTCATATTGTGGAAGGTTTAATAAAAGCAATAAGTATACTTGATGAAGTTATCCGTGTAATTAGAGCAAGTAAAAATAAGAGCGATGCTAAAGAAAACTTAGTTAAAGAGTTTGATTTTACAATAGAACAGGCTGAAGCTATTGTAACTTTACAATTATATCGTTTAACTAATACTGATATTACTTTACTTGAAGATGAATTAAAAGATTTAAATTTAAAAATAGAAACATATAATAAAATATTAACGGAAGAAGAAGCTTTAAAATATATAATGAAAAAAGAATTAAAGGCTATTAAAGATGAATATGATGTTCCTAGAAAAACAGTAATCGAAGATCATCTTGAAGAAATAAAAATAAATGAAGAAGATATGATTACAAAAGAAGATGTTGTTGTTTTAATTACTAAAGATGGTTATGTAAAAAGAACATCAAAAAGAAGTTATAATTCAAGTAATGATGAACCTTTATTAAAAGAAAATGATTATGTTTTAGGATTATATGAACTTAATACAATTGATACAGTACTTATTTTTACTAATTTAGGTAATTATTTATATTTACCAGTACATGAAATACCTGATATTAAATGGAAAGTATTAGGTAAACATATTAGTAATATTATAAAATTAGAAGAAAATGAAAAAATAGTAAGTATTATTCCAGTAATTGATTTTAATATAAATAAAGAAGTAGTAATAGCAAGTAAACTTGGAATGATTAAAAAAACACCATTAAAGGAATTTAAAGTTAGTAGATATTCAAAAGCAATTTCATGTATGAAATTAAAAGATAATGATGAAGTAATTGATGCTAAACTTAATAACTTTAATGATATAATGATATCAACATCATCTTGTTTTAGTTTATGGTTTGATGAAAGTGAAATTCCATCATCTGGTATAAAATCAAGTGGTGTAAAATCAATGACACTTAAAAATGATGAAGTTGTTTCAATGAATATATTTGATAAAACTTTAGAATATGTAACAATCTTTACAGATAATAAAACTGCTAAAAGAGTAAAATTAGAAGATTTTGAAAAATCAACTCGTGCAAGAAGAGGATTACTTATCCTCCGTGAAGTTAAAACTAATCCATATAATATTAAAAATGTCTTTGTAACAAATACTAAAGCAATATTTGGACTAAGATTTAATGATAGAATAGAAAAAATAAAAAATACAGATTTACCTATTCTTGATAGATATAAAACTGGTACAACTATATCTAAAGAAAAATACCTTGATGTATTTGAAATGCAAAATTTAACTACTAAAGAAAAAATCGAAGAAGATAAAGAAGAAGTTGTAAGGACTGTTATAAAAGAACCAACGCAAATATCATTATTAGAAATAGATGATGAACTAAAAAAAGTCGATGACATGTTAAATTTATAAAATAAGTAACATTTACCTACTAAAAGCATATATTTTAGTAGGTGATTTTTATGTCTTTGGATAATTTTAAAAAATTTGTAAAAGAAAATCCTAAACTTGTTAATTTTGTAAGAAATGGTGATATGACTTGGCAAAAGTTTTATGAACTTTATGATTTATATGGGCCTTTTCATGATATATGGAATAAGTATTTAGGTATAACAACAAATGGTGTATTTTCTTTTAAAGATATGTTTAATGTTTTTAAATCATTAGATATGAATGAAGTACAAAAAGGAATTTCTTCTTTACAAAAAGGTATAGGGTATGTTCAAGATTTTATAAGTAATCGTGAAAAAAAAGAAAGTGATACTAAAAAATCTTCTTATGAACCTAGACCTATTTTTAAGAATTTTGATGATTAATGAATGTAGAAATTCAATATAGACTAAGGTCTAATCCAAATGATATAAAATATTTAAGAGAAAAGTCATATTGGTATAAGTTTTTAAATAGAAATAAAAATTATTTTAAACAATTTGAAGAAGAAATGAAAAAAGAATATAAATTAACTCCAGAAGATAAAATAAATAAAATGGCTAATAGTATTAATATGTTGTCAAAATTTATAGATATATTACAATAATAT
>ENA-ORMN01003194-ORMN01003194.1-human-gut-metagenome-genome-assembly--contig:-NODE-3194-length-13199-cov-4.580645_pt1 | contig 13199 bp, 14 predicted proteins | sample MGYA00242102_ERZ508993 | MGnify/ENA primary metagenome ERZ508993 (study PRJEB26280, sample SAMEA2338770) | human gut metagenome | biome: human gut; feature: human-associated habitat; material: faeces... | reverse complement strand
CCCTTTGCTCTTGCCTTTGCCATCAGCTCACGGGCAAGATCCAGCTTGTCCTCCTCGCAGATGGAGGTTCCTACCATGTTGCCCATGGAGCGGAAGAAGGTATATGCCATACCGCCGCCGATGATCAGGGTATCGCACTTCTCGATCAGGTTGTTGATAACGCCGATCTTATCGGACACCTTGGCACCGCCGAGGATTGCCACGAAAGGACGAACCGGGTCAGCCAGCGCTTTGCCCATGACAGAAATTTCTTTCTGGATCAGGTAGCCGCAGACAGCGGGCAGGTAAGCCGCAACGCCTGCCGTGGAAGCGTGTGCACGGTGTGCGCTTCCGAAAGCGTCGTTGACGTACACGCCGCCCTCGCCGGCAAGGTCTGCCAGAGCCTTTGCGAAGTCAGCGCCGTTCTTGGTCTCACGGGCGTCGAAACGCACGTTTTCGATCAGCACGCAGGTGCCGGCTTTCATGTCGGCGATCTTTGCCTTGGCGTCGTCGCCGATAATGTCGGTAGCAAATACCACCTTGCCGTCCAGATACTGGTTCAGACGGTCTGCAACCGGCTTCAGGGTAAACTTCTTGATGTCGTTCTTCAGAGCCTTTTCCTTCAGCTCTGCAGTCGCTGCCGCCTGCTCTGCCTCGGGCAGTTCGGCAACCTTTGCCAGCTCCTTCTTGTCCAGCTTGAAGTCAGGGGTGAAGATTGCGTGAGGCTTGCCCATGTGAGAGCAAAGAATCACCTTTGCGCCCTGCGCCATCAGATATTTGATGGTCGGAAGAGCCTCCACGATCCGTTTGTCGGAGGTGATGACACCGTCCTTGAGCGGAACATTGAAGTCGCAGCGAACGAGAACCCGTTTGCCGGCAACGTCAATATCCTCAATGGTTTTCTTGTTGTAGGTCATTTTTTATATCCACCTTTCAAAATTTTTGCAATGCCGATCTGCCGCCCAGCGGCAACGGAAACCAAAAAATCGCCAGATCTCATCGGTAACCGAAAGAATTATACCACAATCCGAAAGGATTATCAAGTACAATTTGTGAAAAAAATATCTTTTTGTTATATTTTCCCCCTCCCGGGAGCCATTATTTTCCGGAATCCGGAAAATTTCAAAAAATTTAAAGTAAGTTCACACATTTTCCGGGATATTGTTTTATAATGAAGATACTGAAAACAAAAAAGACCGGGAGATCGTATCATGTCCGAAGCAAAATATCTGAATCAGACCTATGACGAGGAGCGTGCCCTGTACGCTTTGCGCAACGCCACGGTGGAGGACTGTACCTTTGCGGGTCCCGCCGACGGAGAATCGGTGCTCAAGGAGTGCCGGGACATCCGGGTGAGCGACTGCCGTTTTTCCCTGCGCTACCCGCTGTGGCACGCCCACGGCTTTACCCTGGAGCGCTCGGAGCTTGACGGTGCGACCCGTGCGCCGATATGGTATTCCTCCGACGGCGTCATCCGGGACTGCCGTGTGGAAGGCGTGAAGTGCCTGCGGGAGTGCGACCGGATCGCCATTGAGGGCGGCATATACCACTCGCCGGAGTTCGGCTGGCGTTGCCGTGGTCTGAAAATGAAGCGGTGCGAGGCGGACTCGATGTACTTTCTGTTTGAAAGTCGGGACGTGGAGATAGAAGATCTGCACATGACCGGAAAATACTCTTTCCAGTACACCGAAAACGTGCACATCCGCAACAGCGTCCTCGACACGAAAGACGCTTTCTGGCACAGCCGGAACGTAACGGTGGAAAATTCGCAGGTGCTGGGAGAGTACCTCGGCTGGTTTTCCGAGGGGCTGACGCTGATCAACTGCCACATTGCGGGGACACAGCCGCTGTGTTACTGCAAAAACCTGAAGCTGGTCAACTGCACCATGGAAAACACCGACCTCAGCTTTGAATATTCTGAGGTGGAGGCGGACGTGACCGGGGACATCCTTTCGGTCAAAAACCCGCACGCAGGTCACATCTGCGCCGACCATATCGGTCAGATCATCCTTGAAGACTCGGTCATGGAAAACCATTGCCAGATCCGTGAGCGGGGGTAAGAGGATGCGGGGTGTGTCGGGGGAAACTTTTCTCCAGAAAAGTTTCCCCCCGATTAAATCCCATTCTATTACTCTTCCACTGCCGCTTTCTGGGTCAGAACCTTGTAAAACTCCGACACGTCAAACTTCGCTTTGCGGTCGTAGGTGTAAAGACCGTTGGTCTCCTGCTCCACGTCGGTCAGCTGAGTGTAGCAAAGTCCCGTGATAAAGGGATTGAACAGCAGAGCCTCTGCCAGCCCACGGAAGCGCTCCAGGAACTCCTCCTCGGTCTTGGGCGCATTGCCATAACCCCAGGCATTGCCGAGACCGGAATTGATATCCCACTTGATTCCGCCGTATTCGCTGATAAAGCGAGGCGTAATGCCCCGTGGCGAATACTTGGAATGTGCCACCTTTTCCCCGTTCGCCACGTCTATGTAACGCTGACGGAAAGTCTCGGGGTTCTGGTCGTAGTCGTGCCAGTCCATAATGTCGGTCACACCCTCTTCCTCCACGTGGATCCAGCCGGAGGTCTCGATGACCGGGCGGGTAGGATCCAGCTTGCGGGTCAGTTGTGCCATTTCAATCAGAATATCCGGGTCGTTCTGGTTCAGCTGCGTTTCGTTGAACGGGCACCAGCCGATAATGGCGGGATGGTTGCGGTCACGCACTACGACCTCCGACCACTCCGCAACGTACGCACGCCATGCCTTGCTCTTGGTGAGGTCCAGTCCCCAGTTTCCAAGCTCGTCCCAGACCATGTAGCCCAGACGGTCGCAATGATACAGGAACAGCGGCTCAAACACCTTCTGATGCAGACGGGCGCCGTTGAAGCCGCACGCCATGGAGCGGGTAATGTCGGCAATCAGCTCGTCCTCGCTGGAAGCCGTATAAATTCCGTCAGGATAAAAGCCCTGATCCAGCACCAGACGCTGAAAGACCTTTTTGCCGTTGATCACAAGAGCAGTATCGTCAAGGCTGAGGCTTCTCATGCCGAAATAGCTTCCGACCTTGTCCTCTCCAAAGGTCAGCTCCAGGTCGTAAAGTCCGCCCTTGCCAAGCTCCCACAGGTGAAGCTCCGACAGAGCCACCGTCAGAAGGCAGTTACCAAAGCTTGCCACAGCGCTTGCTTCTCCCACCTGCTTGCCCTGCCAGAACGCCTTTGCCGTCAGCTTCTTTCCGTCGCCGCCGACAACCTTTGCCGCCACCGTCAGAGTGGAAGCCGCCGTGTCGGTGGTGTAGGTCACCTGCTGAATATAGTCCGCCGGCACGTATTCCAGCCATACGGTCTGCCAGATGCCGGTGGTGCGGGTGTAGTAGCACCCGTAGGAAGCGTATCTTCTGCTCTGCTTGCCGCCGGTCTGCTCAAAGGAACGCACGTCATCCCTTGCCTCTACGGTAATCACGTTCTTCCCTGCCGTCAGCGCCGACGTGATGTCAAAGGAAAATCCGACGTATCCGCCGATATGACGTCCGATCCGCTTGCCGTTGACGTAAAGGGTGGTCTCATAGTCGCACGCACCGAAGTTCAGCAACACTCTGCCGTTTTTCTCCAGCCGCTCCGCCGGCACCTTGATCTCACGACGGTACCATACACATTCGCAGAAGTCACAGTCGCCGATCCCGGAAAGCTCGCTCTCCATGCAGAACGGAACCCGGATCCTGTCGGGAAGCGAGGTCGCCTCCTGCAACTTTCTTTCTCTGCCGCTTACGGCACGGTCACGCTCAAACTGCCATTCCCCATTCAGATTTTCCCACGTTTCCCGTACAAACTGCGGGCGGGGATACTCGGGACGTAAGATCTTTTTGCTCATTTTTCATCCTCTTTCTTATCATTTTGATATATTTTTTGATTTTTTTCGTTTTTATCATACAGGTGCCACCCGATAATGATCTGCCCAAGCGCCACAACAACCGCCACGGCGATCGGGATTATGCCCCGGAAATCGCCACGGTCGCCGATCAAAACGGCACCCCAGATCACGAGAGCGATCACGCCCAGCATCACAAAGACGGCGAGCAGTCTGGCAATCCAAAGGCGCTTTTTCCCGCCCTTTTCAGGCAAGACTGACGTCACCAGATCCGCATACAGCTCCAGCAATATCTCCGCAAGCAGTTCCATCGGCTTTTTCTCCGTTCTCCGTCTCCCGCACGATACGGTATGCGGCAATCAAGGTCTTTTCGGCGCTGTCGTCGGTCGTATCCTCATACAGCCGGCGCCGGTAGATACAGCCCTCATGGGAAAGGCAGACCTCCAGGAAAAACAGGTAGATTCCCATGTCGATTTTATTGTAGTAGCGCACCCGGTCCGCCGGCATGATGCCACGCTTGCCGGGCTTTTTGTACCGGTACATCATAAGCTCGTCGCCCGTATTTTCGGTTATCCACGGCTGAGTGTTGCACGCACTCGGCGCAAACCGGACGATCTCCGCCACGCCAAGCGTTTCCCCGCACCAGGTCTCCTCCACAGGCTTTCGCTTGGAGCGGAACATATCCTGCCGGAACTTATCCTCCGGCATTCCGGCAATCGCCATCATGATGACGAAATCCAACCCGTCCGCCTGCGCTTTGTCCGGCTTTCCGATGCCGAACCACAAGGCGCCGATGTTCTGCGAGGCAAGATACAGGTCGATCTGCTCCCCGATATATCCGATGTTGCGCAGATAACCGTCCTTTTTCTCGCTGTAAAACAAAATGCAAAAATCTGCTCCCCGCCGGCAGGTCGTTTCCGCCTCGTTCACGATACGGATCCCGATTTTTATATCCGGCGTCAGCGGCACCACGGTCGCAAGAAAGGCTTCCAGCCCCGCCAGGTCCTCCCGGGTCAGCTTTGCGGCGCCACGGAACAGATGAAAGGATTTTCTTTTGAAGATCCAGCGGTAGTAATCCATCGTTTCTCCTTGTTCCAAAGCCGGAAACTCCTTTCCATTACTATGATAACTTATCTTTTCGGATTTGTCAATAGCGTATCCGAAAGTTGAAAGATTTTTACCTCTCAATGACCGGAATCGGCTCTTTTTTTCTCTCCTTTTCCGTCCTTTCCGAAGGGTTTGCGGAAAAGCGTGCCGAATACCGAAACGATCACCACGCCGGCGGCAATTCCCACTGCGGTCAGCAGAGCCGATTTGAAAGCCGAAAAAGCGTCGGCATATTCGGTGGCGATCAGGTGACTCATGGCAAGGTAAAGGAGCCGCCCCGGCACCAGCGGGATCGCCCCGGGAACCAGAAACACGCTTGCCGGCGCCTTGAAAATTCTTGCGCAGATCTCGGAAAACAGGGCGATCGCCGCCGCCCCGAGAAAATTGGCGGCGAAAATATCCATTCCGGAGTACCCCCCCAGAAGATAGCGGCATACGCAACGGCGCCGCCCAAGGTTGCCGGAAGCAACAGGCGCAGACTGAGCCGGAACACCAGCGCAAAGCCGAGCGAGGAAAGCGCCCCCGCTATCAGAATACGGATCGTTTCTCCACTCATCCGAAAATTCCTCCCATCACAAGAAGTGCCGCCGCATAGCCGAATGCGATCATGATCGCCACAAGGCATACCTGAACGATACGGAGCGAGCCGGCAAGCAGATCACTGCCGAGCAGATCCCGCAAAGCGTTTCCAAGCTCCAGTCCGGGAATCAAAAGCATAATGGTTCCGATCATCACGGCGCCGATGTTTTCGCCGATCCCGACGGTCACCGAAAGATAGGCAAGAACGCCCGCCACAAAGGAATGAAGCACCGTCTGCGCCATGCGGTTGATACGCCCCGCCGTCACGCTCTCCAGCCCGGCAAAAATCATGCCGACCAGCGCCGCCGCAAGACCGTCCCGCAGACTGCCCTCAAAGAACACCGAGCACGCCCCCGCCGCCAGTGCGGACCCCAGGAAAACCAGAATATCCGGGTAGGGCTTACTGCGCTTGGCTTTGGCGATCCAGCGCTGTGCCTCCTCAAAATCCGGCACCTCCTGACAGATCCTGCGGGAGATACCGTTGAACTGTTCCAGCCGGTACAGATTGTTGGAGCTTTGATAAATGCGGCGCAACTGGGAAGAATAGGTGCCGTCCGGCATCCGTACCGCCGCCAGAAGCAGAGAGGTAATGGCAAAGACCTCCACGTGAGCGGCGCCGTAAGCCCGGCAGATGCGCTGTACCGTGTTTTCCGCCCGCTGGATCTCCCCGCCGCAACGAAGAATATGTTCCCCCACGTCAAGGGCAAGGCACAGCAGCTTGTCTGCCTCCTCCCCCGATACCGTCCCCGGGGACTGTACCTGTGTGCCGGCAACCTCCGCCGCCCCGGCAGTTTCAGCGGTGCCGTCAGGGTGGGCAAACCACCACGCTTTTATCTTATCTTTCAGATTCATTTCCGTCATACGGCAATCGCCGTTTTTTCCTCCGCCTGGTTTGCGTTTTCCGCAAGATTTTCCATGTGTAATTATATCATGTTCTCCCGTTCTTTACAAGACCCCAAGCCAAAATTTTTCATTCTTTTCCCACGCCGTATTTTTTTATAAATATCCGACAGGTAATTGACAAATAATAAAAAATATGATAGAATATTCCCGATATCTTATGGCATCATGTCGCTTTGTATGTGACGAAATTTATTATGACGGGCGGAAAAAACTCCATGAAAAATTTTGACATATCCAATCTTATCATCACCAAGATCCGGGACATTTACAGCTACACTCTGCCGGAGGACGCTACGGCAAACGCCACGGCGGCGCACTGCGCCCTGATCCTCAAGCACGGCGGGCGCACGCTGATTACCGCAAAGAAGCGCACCCATACGGCGGACGCCAGCCACATTCTCTTCCTGCCTGCCGGGGTTGCCTACACCATGACGGTGGACCGTCCGGGCGAATGTACCGTGATCCTGTTTGACGCCGTGGCGGATACCCTGCCCGCCGACGTCTGCGAATACGACACCGGCGGCGAGGAGGAGATGCTCTCCACCGCCAAAAGTCTCCTGTATTTCTGGAATCTGCACGGTCCCGCCTATCATTCCAAGTGTCTGTCCGAGCTGTTCAGCCTGATCACGCAGATCTCCACGCTGGACGCCTATGCCAATTCGCTTGCCGGAAAATACCGGCTGATCCACCGCTCCGTCAAGTACATCGAAAAAAATTATGCGCATCAGGACCTTTACACCCCGGCGCTTGCCGCCATGTCGGACATCGGAGAGACCTACTACCGCAACATTTTTCACGAGGTGTTCGGCACCTCGCCCAACCGCTACATCCAGGAATTCCGGGTCAGCAAAGCCAAGGAGCTGCTGACAACCGGAAAATATTCGGTGGAGGAGATCGCCGCCGCAACCGGCTTTGCCAACGCCTCTTACTTCTGCAAGGTCTTCAAGAGCGTTACCTCGCTCACCCCCTCTGAATTTGCCGCAAACGCCAGCCTGATCGGCTGAAAAGGAGTACATCATGTCTTATACCAAAGAAGAAGCCATTGAATTTATCCATGAGCACGACGTAAAATTCGTCAAGCTCTCTTTCTGCGACCCGTTCGGTACGCTGAAAAATATTTCCCTGCTTGCCTCGCATATCGACGATGCTTTTGAGCACGGCGTCTGCTTTGATGCCTCCTGCATCGAGGGCTTCGGCAATGCGGGCGGCGCAGAGCTGTACCTTTTCCCGATTCCCGAGACGCTTACTCTCCTGCCGTGGCGCCCCTCGCACGGACGGGTGGCACGCATGATGTGCCGCCTGTGCAATCCGGACGGCACCCCCTTTGCGCTGGACGGCAGAGAGCTTCTGCGCATCGCCACACGCCGTGCGCTGGAGGCGGGCGTTCTGCTGAACATCCGGGCGGAATGTGAATTTTACCTTTTCAAAACCGACGACAGCGGTCTTCCCACCAACACCCCCAGCGACTTTGCCGGCTATCTGGACGTCAATCCCGCCGACAAGGGCGAAAACGTGCGCCGGGATATCTGCCTGACGCTGGAGGAAATGGGCGTGATGCCGGAATCCTCCCACCACGAGGCGGGACCCGGGCAGAACGAGATCGACTTCCGCTACGGCGACCCGCTGACCTCGGCGGACAACGTGATTACCTTCCGCAACGTCGTCAGCTCGGTCTCCGCCAATTACGGTCTGTGGGCGACCTTTGCCCCCAAGCCGATTCCGGACAAGCCCGGAAACGGCTTTCATATCAACTTTACCGTATACCACTTTCCCGACCGCACGCCGGCACCCGAAACGGGCGAGGCTTTCATGGCGGGAATCCTGGACCACATCCGGGGGCTGACCGCATTTCTCAACCCAACCCCCGCATCCTACGAACGCATGGGCACTTTCAAGTCCCCCTCGCAGATCGGATTTTCCCAGAAGCATCACAATCTGCTGATTACCCTCCCGGCGCTGGCGGGCGACGGACAGCTCCACGGAGACAATTTCAAACTGCGCAGTGCCGATTCCTCCTCCAGTCCCTACCTTGCCTATACCCTGCTGATCTATGCGGGTCTGGACGGGATCGCAAGAAAGCTCACCCTGCCGCAGGCGCTGAACGCCGATACCACCGACGCACTTCCCCTCCTTCCCCAAAGCCTTGACGAAGCGATCGGTGCGGCAAGAGAGGACCGTGTCATTCTGGACGCCCTCGGCAAGACCCTTGCCGGACAGATCCTGGACATCTATGAAAATTCCGGACGGTAAGGGGGGTAGCGCATGGTAAGCGACAACAGCCCTTACGGTCTGCTGATCGTATCCGCCTCCGACAAGTTTGCCGAAAGCATCCGGGAGATCACCGCCCATTACCGCTTTGAGGGCTTCCGCACGGTCGCAACCTGCGGCGAAGCACGAAGAAGCCTGATGGAGGGCAACTTTGACGCCCTGATCGTCAATACTCCGGCAGGAGATGAATTCGGCTGTGATTTTGCCACGGATATGGCGCTCAATACCAATGTCGGCGTGCTGTTACTGGTCAGAAACGAAATATACGAGGAGGTCTCCTCCAAGACCCTCCAAAGCGGCGTAATGGTGCTTCCCAAGCCCCTGAACCGTTCCGCTTTCTGTCTCTCGCTCGAGCTTCTGGGAGCACAGGCGGTCAGGCTCCGCCGTGCCGAATCCGAGAAGAAAAAGCTGGAAGCAAAGCTGGAGGAGGTGCGGGTGGTATCCCGTGCCAAGTGCCTGCTGATGGAAAACATGAACATCAGCGAAAACGACGCCCACAAATACATCGAAAGACAAGCCATGAATTCCCGCAAAAGCAGGCGGGAGTTCTCGGAGGAAATCTTACGTCTCTATCTTGGCTGACCCGGCGCACCGCCGGGCAGGCGAAAGGCTGGCTATGAAAAATTATTCCGGGTTCCTGCTTTGCTCCGACTTTGACGGAACCCTGTACTACCGAAACGAAATATCCGAAGAAAACCTTGCCGCAATCCGGGACTTCCAGGCAGGCGGCGGGCGCTTTACGCTTGCAACCGGACGGTACCCCACCATTCTGGAGGAGCCGTGCGCCGCAAAGCTGAAGGTCAACGCACCCGTGATCGCCATGAACGGCGCTTTGCTGTACGACACCAAAAAGCGACAGATTCTGGCGGAGGGCACCATGTCCGAAAACTTTTCCGACCGGCTGTGCTCTATCTGCGAAAACGTGTCGGGCATCCGGGAGGTCGTTTTCTGCCCCAGCGAAAGCTGGAAGGTCATCCGCCTTATGCCGGAGCAGACCGACTGCTTTTCCGCTATTTTGCAAAAAAAGCCCTACAAGATCATGTTTCATATTGCAGACCCCGTGCAGAGCGACCGGATCACCGCCGAGATCACCGAAATATCGGGCGGGGATTTCTGCGTTTCCCGCAGCTGGGCAAGCGGAATCGAGGTGCAGGGCGCCGACTACAACAAGGGAAGTACCGCCCGCCTGCTGGCGGAAACGCTGGGGGCGCACACTCTGATAAGTGTGGGCGACTATGAAAACGACATCCTGCTTTTGCAGGCGTCCGACATCGGCTTTGCCGTGAAGAACGCCGCTCCCACCCTCTCCCGGGTGGCAACGCATATCACCAGGGCGGACGCATCGGGCGCCATCGCCGAGATCATCCGCTCGCTCTGAACTTTCCGTATAAAATAAAAAAATACGGACAACAATCCTAACGAAAGAAAGTTCTCCATATAATTCTATGAAAATTCTTGCCATCGGCGACGTTGTAGGCGCCAGAAGTATTGAATATCTGAACGCCCGGCTCTGGAAATACCGGGAGGCAAACCGGGTGGATTTTGTCGTGGCAAACGGCGAAAACGCCTCGGACATCCACGGAATATCCGCACCGGACGCCCGCTCCCTGCTGGACGCCGGCGCCGATCTGATCACCCTCGGCAACCATACCTACGGGCGCCGGGACATCTGCACGCTTCTATCGGATTCCGAGCGCATCATCCGCCCCGCAAACTATCCCCCCATGGCACCGGGCGGGGGCTATACCCTGCTCCGCATCGGCGGCTGCCGGCTGTTGTGCATCAATGTCCTTGGCACTGCCCTGATGGAATCGCTCGCCTGTCCCTTTCAGACGGTAGACCGGATTCTGGAGAGGGAAGCCGGGAATTACGACATTTCCCTGATGGACATCCACGCCGAAGCCACCTCGGAAAAGATTGCGCTTGCCCGCTACTTTGACGGGCGGATCACGATGATGTTCGGCACCCACACCCACGTGCAGACTGCTGACGAGCAGATTCTGCCCGGCGGAAGCGGGTACATCACCGACCTTGGCATGACCGGACCTGTGGGCGGGGTGATCGGCACCGACAGCGAAGCCGTCATTGAAAAGTTCCGCACGAAAATGCCGGTCCGTTTCCGGGTGGCAGACGGGGAGATTTCGGCGCACGGCGCCCTGTTCATCCTTTCCGACGACACGCTTGCCGTCACCTCGGTCCAACGTGTGATCTTTTAAGGAGGACATTATTATGGAGCCTGAACTCAATTCCTATTCCGGCGCCGCCCTCGCCTACCTCGGCGACTGCGTGCTGGAGATCTGCGTGCGGGAATATCTCGTGCGGCAAGGCTATTCTTCCTCCTCCCGCCTGAACGCCAAAGCGCTGGATTTCGTCCGTGCTCCCGTGCAGGCACAGGCAATGAAGCGACTGCTTCCCTGCCTTACCGAAGAAGAAGAGGGCGTTTACCGCCGGGGAAGGAACATCGGGCACACCAACACCCCGAAATCCGCCACGGTCGCCGAATACCGGGTGGCTACCGGAATGGAGGCGCTGTTCGGCTATCTTCACCTTGCCGGCAGAAACGACCGTGTCCGTGAACTTTTCGGGATCGCCTACGACCTGCCGCTGTCGGATGAAAACGGCACTCTGAAATCTCAGAATTCATAAAGAAAGGAAGCTTACCATGCGTAAATTCTCTCCCGTTCTTTTGCGGGTGTCGGCGCTTCTGCTCGCCACCCTTCTGCTTGTGTCCTGTAAAAAGGATCCCAACACCCCTGACAGCAATGATCCCTCGCAATCCGAAAATATCACCGACATTACACCGGTTACCGACGCTCCGCCGCTTTCCCTCCCCGATGCGGATAGGCTTGCCCCATGGGACGAACCCTATCGCTTCTGCTATTCTTCCAACGGCGACGGGACCTGCAAGATCGTGGACGTCATTATCCATTATCAGCAATCCGAAAACGTCACGCTGGTCATCCCCGAGTTCGCTCCGAACGGCGACCGGGTCACCAAGATTGCCCCCTTTATTCCCTCGGCGTACACCAATCTCCCCAAGTATCTGCTTCCCGAGGACTATAACGCCCTGCTGGAGCGGCTGAAAACCTACGGATACAGCGACGACAACTCCGACCTCAACAAATATATTTCCTACGCTACCATCCGGGACCTGTACGTTCTGAAAGAAGTCAAACAGGCAAAAACCGAAAAGGAAAAGCGTGAAAACGAAGAACTGCTGAAAGAATATCCCATTGCGGAGCTGACGCCTGTTTACGTGCGGGAAACCGACTACCGGGACGAGACCATGAATGCGATCTCCAAGGTATTCCGCCATTACGGAGGCTTCAGCGAACAGCAGTGTCTGCAAAGTTACCAGAAGTTGTGCAGGCTGATCGAGCAGTCCACCGAGCTGAGCGCCGACAAAAAATATGCGTTGCAAAACAGCCTGAAGCTCCCCTATCACCCGGAAAGTATCGTGGCGATCGAGCTTCCCGGTTCGGTAAAATCTCTGGAGCCGTATACGATCTATACCCTGACTTCCCTGAAATCAATCCGCATCGGCGCTGAGGTGAAAGAAATTCAGCCGGATGCTCTGCTTACCAAGCTCGGCGGAAATCTGACCGTGGAATTCGGCGGTACGACCGAAAGCTGGAAGAAGTTATATCCCGCCACCTACAACCTCCTGGTACACTGCTCCAACGGCGACGTGGAGCCAAAGGAACAGGAAACCGACCCGTACCAGACGTCCCGCAAGAAAAACTGAAACCGGTAAACCCGGAAATTTATAAAAATCAAGGAGATCCTTATGACAAACCCTGTTATCCGTATCACTGTAAAAGACTACGGCACCATGACCGCCGAGCTTTACCCGGCAAAGGCGCCGAAAACGGTAGCCAACTTTGTAAAACTTGCAGAGAACGGCTTTTTCAACGATCTGATCTTCCACCGTGTGATCCGTGGCTTTATGATCCAGGGCGGCGGCTACAATGCAGAAATGGAACCGAAAGAAACCGACTCCATTCAGGGAGAATTCAAAGCCAACGGCTTTAGAATGTATTCCAGCGTCAAATACGACACGGCATGATATGAGATCACCTGATTTAAGTTTTCTGGCGCGGTCAGACAATTTCTGCTTTCCATTTTTTGAGTTCCAAAAAAGAACTTTGATATAATGTCCACCAACTATCTGCCCATTTTCGTTGATCTCATTTAATGTTACAATTGTCAAGCGTGATGCTGCATTTCCGGTTCCAGGTTTCAGTCCAATCACTTTTCCGTATATGATAGTTCCATATACGGAAGATATGATTTCCATCTTTTTCATACAATCAGTTTCTCCATCTTCAAATTGAATATCTTACCAATACATTCATTTACACGATCATGTGTAGTACCTGGATAATTTCTTTGCAGAACACCAGGTATCTTAAGAATTTTAATTACGACATCTAATGCATCGCCTTCTTTTTCAAATGTAGAAAGGTAATTTTTTTGCAGATCCCGTGTATTTGAGAAGCCGAATGCAGAAGAA
>ENA-ORMN01003174-ORMN01003174.1-human-gut-metagenome-genome-assembly--contig:-NODE-3174-length-13261-cov-2.518476_pt1 | contig 13261 bp, 8 predicted proteins | sample MGYA00242102_ERZ508993 | MGnify/ENA primary metagenome ERZ508993 (study PRJEB26280, sample SAMEA2338770) | human gut metagenome | biome: human gut; feature: human-associated habitat; material: faeces... | reverse complement strand
CAAACCTTGTGGAATAACTCCTCAGAACTAATAACCTTGCCTCGGTTCTCACAGAGCAGCCACAGAATATCAAACTCAATCGGTGTCAGTGTCAGCGGCACTTCATTGTAAGTACACTCATGAGACTGCCGGTTCAGGAACAGACCGCCAAAATCAATCACATCCCCCTCGTCCTTCGTACCCTCATTGTACTGCGTATAGCGTCGAATCTGTGCTTTCACCCTGGCAACCAGCTCCAATGGATTGAAAGGCTTTGGAATATAATCATCAGCACCAAGTGTCAGACCCGTGATCTTATCCATATACTCCGTCTTCGCTGTCAGCATGATCACAGGAAATGTATATTTCTCACGAATCTGCTTCAAAATCTGGAATCCGTCCACATCCGGAAGCATGATATCCAGAATCGCAAGATCAATCTTCGTACTGGCAATACAATCAAGCGCTTCCTGACCCGTATAAAATTTCAGCACATTATACTGATCATTCTTCAAGTATAACTCGATAACATCAGCAATCTCTTTCTCATCATCCACCACCAGAACGTGTATTTCAGACATAAAAAAACCTCCCTCATATGTAATGCAGGTTCCCGGTATCTCTATGCGAAATACCAGACGAATATACCTGTTTCCAGTTTACCATATGGGGAGGATTTATGCTTTAAAAATTTATTACATTTTTGGAGAATTTTGCTTATCTGCGAACTGCAATTTCTTTATTGTTCCAGCGGAATAAACACCCTCATCGCCGCCGGATCCTGCTTTTTTCCAGCTTCCTTCGCCGCCTGCACTGCCTCCGCACAGAAGGTATCCTGCGCGCAGACCGGCTCTTTGCCGCGGCGGTTGCGTTTAGCGTAGGTTCCGTCCGGTCTCAGGTACTGCGCCTTGACATTGTCGGCAAGCTGTACCTCTAAGATGTGACAGATGCGTGCTTTCAGCTTCTCATCCTCAACCGGGAAGAGAATCTCCATACGACGGTCGAGGTTTCGCGGCATCCAGTCGGCACTTCCCATATAGACCTCCTCATGACCGTTATTATGGAAATAGAAGATACGGCTGTGTTCCAGAAAATCACCGACGATAGAGCGGACATGGATGTTTTCGCTGACACCGGGAATGCCTGTTTTGAGACAGCAGATACCGCGGATTACCAGCTCAATCTGAACTCCGGCAGCAGAAGCCTCATAAAGGGATGCAATGATCTTGGCATCACACAGGGAATTCATCTTTGCCTTGATGAATGCTTTTTTACCGGCTTTGGCAAAATCTGTTTCCCGGCGGATCATTTCCGTAAAGCGGTCACGCAGCCACAGAGGAGCTACGGCCAGTTTATTCCAGACAGCAGGCTCCGAGTAACCGGAAAGCATATTAAAGACAGCGGTTGCATCCTCGCCAATGGCTTTATTGCAGGTGAGAAGTCCCATATCTGTATAAAGCTTTGCTGTACTATCATTGTAGTTACCTGTGCCAAGATGGACATAACGGCGGATGCCGTCTTCTTCTCTGCGGGTCTTTAAGCCTACCAGACCGTAAATAACGTGGCAGCCGGCCTGTTCCAGTTTTCTTGCCCAGATAATATTATTTTCCTCATCAAATCGTGCCTTCAGCTCCACGAGAACGGTAACCTGTTTGCCGTTCTCGGCAGCCGCTGCAAGAGAGGCAATGATCGGAGAGTGGCTGCTGACACGGTAAAGTGTCTGTTTGATCGCAAGGACATCAGGATCCTTGGCCGCTTCCCGTACGAAATTTACTACCGGATCAAAGGTCTCATATGGATGATGCAGAAGGACGTCATGATCCCGGATCTGTGCGAAAAGGTTGTCTTCGCTGTTCAGCCATTTTGGCTGCTGCGGTGTATATTTTGGAACCTTTAATTCATCGTAGCCCTCCATGCCGGAAAGCTTCATCAGGAAGGTCAGATCCAGAGGACCGTTAATATGGAAAATATCATCCTCCTTGATGTGAAGCTCCTTTTTTAAGACCTTTAGAAGTTTTTTGTCGATACCGGCTTCGACCTGCAGACGGATCGCCTCACCCCACTGACGGCGCTTGATCTGCTTTTCGATCTCCATCAGCAGATCGGCGGCTTCGTCCTCCTCTATGGTAAGATCGGCATTTCTCATCACGCGGTATGGAAAGGCACAGAGTACCTCATAATTCATAAAAAGGCGGTGGATATTGCGCTCGATGATCTGTTCCAGCATGATATAGGTGCGGTCAAAGCCATCCTCGGAAGGAATTTCTACGACTCTTGGAAGACCGGACGGAACCTGGACTGTAGCGAAATCCGTATCGGAAGCACCATCCTTTTTGGTACCGTTGTGGGTGATATAAAGCTCACGGAAATGACCGTTTCCGGAAGCACCGGCAGCAGTAGTTTTCATTTTCAGTATGGCACCGATATTTAGGGAACGGTTCCGGATCAGAGGAAATGGGCGGGAGGAATCTACCGCCATTGGTGTAAGGACCGGATAAACCTCGGATTTAAAATAGTTATCTACAAATTTTGCCTGCTTCTGGCTCAGATCCTCATAATGAGAAAGGATCGCAATGCCTTCCTTTTTCAGTGCAGGGATCAGGCTGTTGTTGTAGGTACGGTACTGATCGTTCATAAATTCATGGGTGACCTTGCTGATCTCTTCAAGCTGTTTGGCTGGAGTCATACCGGCAATGTCTTTTTTATCGTACTCTGCGTGAACCATGTCCTTCAGGGAAGCTACACGCACCATGTAAAATTCATCCAGATTCGATGCAGTGATGCTTAAGAATTTCAAACGGTCCAGAAGAGGAATGGTTTTGTCCTGGGCTTCTCCGAGAATACGATAGTCAAAGGAGAGCCAGCTTAATTCTCTATTATAGAAATATTCCGGTTTTAAATATGTTGATTTGCTCATGGTCTGCCTCCGTTCTTTCCTTTGGTGGATTCGATATGTTTTGGTGTCATGGTTTTCTTCTGCTTCAAGATCGGCTGTATACCAAAGACTTCTTCAAAAAAGTCGGAATGATTCTGAAAGATTCCATGCTCCAGGGTGCTGCCTGTGATAGTCAGCACCTGACTGCGCAGAGTGGTTGTGATCGCCGTAAACTTCTGCTTATGGCTGCGGTCCATGGCATCTGCCAGGCGCAGGATCGCATTGATCTTTGCAATGCGGACATATTCCTCTTTATCAAAGCTGTCCTGAAGCTGGCTGTATTCCGGAAAATAATCCCGGAGATAGCGGACTGCCGTGGCCACGATCATACGCTCTTTATGGGAGATACCGATAAGCTCGGTGGACATAATGATCTTGTAGGAATTTTCACCAACTTCTTTCAGATTGATGTAACTGCCACAGTTGTGAAGGATCACAGACAACTGCAGGAGCAGCCGGTCATGCTTTGTCATATTCTGCTGGCGTTTCACGGCATCAAAGATCTTCAGGGCCGCATTTTCGACGTAGTCGCAATGATTTTTGCTGCAGCCATAGCGATCCGCAATGCTGCGGGCTGTGTGGATGATATCATCCAGAAAGCTGTGGGCCGGAGAGATCTTTTCTTTGCGCTCGGCGAAGTCGGCGGCCATTCCCTCACAGAGAGTGATGCCGGAAAGCCACATCTGCTCAGCACCGGTCTCTTCGAAAATATTGTGATAGATCATGGCAGTCGGCAAAAGCAGCTCTGCCTTGTCTTCAGAAATTGACAGTTCGCGGGCAAGATCATCCGGTGCCTGCGTGGAAATGGCATGATACAGTTCTTCGTATTCCTGACGGTTGACGGAATCTTTTTTGTTACCCTTTGAATCGACCGGCTGCAAATTGCCAAAATGGTGCGTGACCAGATATTTTACAAACGTTTGCAGTTGGTTGCCGACAGCAATAATGTTTCGGACATTACAATCTTGCAAATACAGTTTAGAAAACGTATGCAGACTGTTAGAAATATATTCATGAACCAGATTCTGATAATTGATCACATCGCCCTGCATTGTTTGTAAAAACTCTTGGATCCGCAGAGAACCTAACAAAATATTATGGGTCGTGATCAGGTTGTTTTTGTCGAATAATGATAATTGGATACTGCCACCGCCGACATCGACCAAAAGCGTACCCTTTTGGATCAGCTTGTGGAATGAGTTGGGCTGCAATGCGATGGCTTTATAGCATAGATAGCGCTGTTCGGAGTTGCTGAGGATCTTGATCTGAAAGCCTGTGCGCTGTTTCACCTGATCTAATACGATCAGATTATTATCGGCTTCCCGGAGAGCACTGGTTGCAATGATCATATAATCTTTGATGCGGTACTCCATCATCTTTTCCTTAAAGCCGAGTAAAATATTACAGAGCTTATCAATCGTGTGATAGCTGATATGTCTTGTGGAAAATGTCTCATATCCAAGACGCGCTGTGTGATGAAGATATTCCAATTCATGTACACCGTGTTTTTTGGAAATCTCGTAAATACGCATTGCGGTTTCATGACTACCGACATCAATTGCCGCAAAAACAGTTATTGCCATGAGAATATACCTCCTGTTCATGTAATGATAATAGTTTAAATCATTTTGTATAAAAAAACCATATATAACTGTCGAATTATGTTATTTTTACAAATAATTTACAAAAATTTCCCATGCCTTATAACTGATCGCATTTCGTTTTTACAGTGATTTCCAGATTTTGTTGTCTCTGATGAATGATTTACCTGCCCTTCGGAGAACTCGAAGTCCCGTAAAAACGTTGCGTTCTGCGGCTATTATTTTGTTGGAATAAATCGATTCGCTTTTGTTTTCGTCTGCCGGGATGGATATTCGGTGACATTCTTGACCATCTGATAGACATGCTGGATCTCTTCGGAATTTAACTTTTGCAATAGTGGAATAAAATAGGCGAAGGATTGATACGTATTATCATCAGTATAGAAAAAGGTAAAGGGATCGACGTGAAGATAATCGCAGATGTTAAAGAAGCCTTCCAATGCCGGATAATTTTTACCGGATTCAATGGAATTAATGTAGTTTTTGTTTAATCCAAGATCCAAGCTCATTTGGCGTGCGCTGATTCCGGCCGCTTCGCGAAGTTTTGCAAGACGCAGTCCAAAACTATGTTTGTTCCACTTTAAAGAAAATAATGTCGTATCATAAATATCATTTGTAGCTTTATAAATATTCATACGTGCCCCTTCCTATTAGATAAAATATTTGATATCATCATAACAGGTTTTATTTTGGAAAACGCCATGTAGAAACAGGCGTTTAGGGATATATGCCATAATGAAAGTGGTATAAAAAAGGAGCAATTGAGGAATATAAGCCGCATTGGAAACAGAACATTGATTTTGAAAAGCACATATGGTAGAATTGTAATGTTGTGTAAAGCACCGGTTGCTTATTAGGAGAATAGGACATAGAAGAGATAGCATAAGGCAGCGGGTAGAGTTGAAAGAGTGAAGAGTCAGAATGGAGGAGTAACGTGAAATATTTTGGAACCGATGGATTTCGTGGAGAAGCAAATGTTAAACTGACAGTAGATCATGCATTTAAGGTGGGGCGCTACGTAGGTTGGTATTATGGAAGAGACCATAAAGCTAAGATTGTTATTGGAAAAGATACAAGAAGAAGCAGTTATATGTTTGAATATGCACTTGTTGCAGGTCTGACAGCGTCCGGTGCAGATGTATATCTTCTTCATGTAACGACAACCCCAAGTGTTTCTTATGCAGTACGTACAGAGGATTTTGACTGTGGTATTATGATCTCTGCAAGCCATAATCCATTCTATGATAATGGTATCAAACTTCTCAATGGAAACGGACAGAAGATTGAAGCGGAAGTAGAAGCAAGGATTGAAGCATATCTGGATGGCCTGATCGAGGATCTTCCTCTGGCAACTAAAGAAGATATTGGACGCACTGTGGATTTTGCTTCAGGAAGGAATCGTTATATCGGACATCTGATTTCTATTCCAAGCAGGGATTTCAAAGGCATTAAAGTAGGGCTTGACTGTGCAAACGGAAGTTCTTCAGCTATTGCAAAGAGTGTATTTGAGGCACTTCAGGCAAAGACTTATGTGATCAATAACCAGCCGGATGGTACAAATATCAATACAAACTGTGGCTCTACCCATATTGAAGTCCTGCAGAAATATGTTGTGGACAATGGACTGGATATCGGTTTTGCTTATGATGGTGATGCAGATCGCTGTATTGCTGTTGACCATAAGGGAAATGTGGTCGACGGTGATAAGATTATGTATGTATGTGGAAAATATCTCAAGGAGCAGGGCAGATTAAAAGATGATACAGTAGTAACCACTGTTATGTCAAACCTCGGTCTGTACAAATCTCTGGAGAGAGAGGGTATGAAATATGAGCAGACTGCAGTAGGAGATAAATATGTGGCAGAGAATATGATGGAGAATGGATACAGTCTTGGCGGTGAGCAGTCCGGACATATTATTTTCAGCCGTTACGCTGCAACAGGTGATGGAATCCTTACTTCTCTCATGGTAATGGAAGCGTGTGTAGAGAAGAAAGCAACTCTGTGTGATCTGGCAAGGGAAATGAAGGTTTATCCACAGCTTCTCAGAAATGTCCGGGTGGCAGACAAGAAGACTGCGAGAGAGAATCCGAAGGTAGTTGCTGCTGTAGAGGAAGTTGCAAAGAAACTGGGAAGTGATGGGCGTATTCTGGTACGCGAGAGTGGCACAGAGCCATTGATTCGTGTTATGGTAGAAGCCGGAACAGATGAACTCTGCCTTGAGAATGTTGATCATGTAGTAAAGGTAATGGAATCCGAAGGATTGCTCATTGACTGATTTACTGGCAAAGGAATTACATGTATAACAGAAAAAAAAGATTATTTCTGACTGCTGTCTGCTTAAGCCTTGGACTTCTGACAGGCTGCAATGTGGGAAATACAAAGAATTATAAACAGGCTGCACAGGATCTGGAACAGGGAAATTATGAGGCAGCACTTGAAGAATACGAGACAGCAATTTCTGAAGGAGTGAAGCCTGCACAGTCGTACAGAGGTGCAGGTGTAGCGAAACTCAAGCTTGGAAACTATGAAGAAGCCATAACATATTTCAATGATGCGCTTAAATGTGACAAAGTTGGCAAAGCATTAAAGAAAGATATTCTGTCGTATAGAGCTGTGGCTTATCTCAAAGTAAAGGATTATGAGGCAGCGCTGGAAGACTGCCAGACTCTGGCAGAAAACTATAAAATGGATGCGGATCTGTACTTCCTTACGGGAGAAACAGCATTGGCCATGGATTCCTATGAGGAAGCTTCTGCTAATTTTGAACAGGCCTACGGCGAAGATGCAACTTATGACAGAGCTATCCAGATCTACGGGGCATATCTGAACAGGGATATGGAAGCAGACGGAACCCGTTATCTGGAAGCTGCTTTGTCAGGAACTGCAAAAAATGCAGAGGATCATTGTGACCGTGGCAGAGTTTATTATTATATGGATGATTATGAAAATGCTGAAAGTGAACTGAAACAGGCCATAGACGGCGATAATACGGAGGCACTGGTTCTGCTTGGTATGGTATATATGGATAAAGGAGACAGCGCAAATGCAAAAGCAATGTTTCAGCAGTATGTATCACAGGCAGAAAACGGAGCCAAAGGATTTAACGGACTTGCACTGTGTGATATAGAGGATGGGGATTATGACAGTGCCCTTTCTGATATAGAAAGCGGAATCCATGTGGCAGGAGCGGAGGATATGCAGAGTCTGCTGTTTAATGAAATCGTAGTCTATGAGAAGAAACTGGATTTTCAGACTGCTTTGCAGAAAGCACAGGAATATCTGGAATTATACCCGGAAGATAAAACTGTTAAGAAGGAACTTGCATTTCTTAAAACGCGTGTGTAATATCCATCTGACTGAGGAGAATTTATGGAAGAATTTGGAAAGCTTGAAGAACGGGTGGTTCTTGTGGGAGTGCAGACGGATGATCATGATAATGTGGAAGAATCCCTGGATGAACTGAAGGAGCTTGCATCAACTGCGGGAGCTGTTACAGTGGGAAGAATCATTCAGAATCGTGAGTCTGTGCATCCCGGAACTTATATTGGAAAAGGAAAGATAGAGGAAGTACGTGCACTGGTATATGCTATGGATGCAACCGGAATTATCTGTGATGACGAACTTTCTCCTGCACAGCTGAATAATCTGGAGCGGGAACTGGACTGTAAGGTGATGGACAGGACATTATTGATTCTGGACATTTTTGCAGCGAGAGCTATAACCAGTGAGGGTAAAATACAGGTAGAGCTTGCACAGCTTCGCTACAGATCTGCCCGTTTGGTCGGTCTCAGGGAATCTCTTTCTCGTCTGGGAGGTGGAATCGGAACCAGAGGTCCGGGAGAGAAAAAGCTGGAGACAGACCGTCGTCTTATCCGTACAAGGATCTCTGCTTTGAAGCAGGAATTATCCCAGGTGGAGAAACACAGGGAACTGATCCGTTCCAGCCGGGCCAGAGGCAATATGAAGACTGCTGCGATCGTAGGATATACAAATGCGGGAAAATCTACGCTGCTGAACACACTGACAGGCTCAGAGGTTTTATCAGAGGATAAACTGTTTGCTACACTGGATCCAACTACCAGACTTTTAAATTTGAAGGACGGACAGCAGATTCTTCTCACAGATACGGTTGGATTTATCCATAAGCTTCCGCATCATCTGGTCGAAGCATTCAAGAGCACATTGGAAGAGGCCAAATATGCAGATTATATTATCCATGTGGTAGATTCTTCCAATCCGCAGGCAGAGATGCAGATGCATGTGGTATATGAGACATTAAAAGAACTGGGAGTGATGGGAAAGAAGATCATCACACTCTTTAATAAGCAGGATGCGCCGGGGGCATGCGTACTGCGAGATTTTAAATCGGACTATACGCTGAAGGTCTCTGCAAAGACAGGCGAGGGTCTTGCAGATCTGAATGATCTTCTGGAGAAGCTTCTTGCTGAAGAACAGATTTATGTGGAGCGCCTTTTCCCTTATCAGGAAGCAGGAAAAATCCAGCTGATCCGCGAATATGGGCAGCTTATCTCAGAGGAATACACAGAGGAAGGGATTGCTGTGAAGGCAAGGGTGCCGAAAGAAATCTACGCCAGAGTTGTATAAAAAAATATTTTGAAAAATAAGAAAATACCATATATTGTGCCTTTTGCGAAAATGAGGAACATTATGTGGTATTTTTGCGTGTTGACGAACCGGCGATACTCTGATACAATGAACCTACAGTGTTACTCAGAGCAAAGTGGACAGTAACGACAGAAATATCTCCGGTAAGAATATGCAGGAGAAACAGATTAACAAGAGAAAATGGGGGCATTAGATATGTTTCAGGTAGTAAAACGTGATGGCGAAGTGGATGAGTTTAAAATAGGCAAGATCACAGCGGCTATCCATAAAGCCTTTGATGCAAAAGAGAAAAATTATAGCGAAGAGATGATTGATCTCTTAGGGCTGCGTGTTACTTCTGATTTTCAGAAAAAGATTACAGATAATAAGATTACAGTAGAAGAAATTCAGGACAGTGTGGAGAATGTGCTGATCCAGGCCGGATATGCAGATGTGGCAAAAGCCTACATTCTTTACCGCAAGCAGAGGGAAAAGGTTCGCAACATGAAGTCAACGATCCTGGATTACAAAGAAATCGTAAACAGTTATGTGAAGGTTGAGGACTGGCGTGTAAAGGAGAACTCCACAGTTACTTATTCAGTTGGAGGTCTGATCTTAAGCAACTCCGGTGCAGTTACTGCAAATTACTGGCTGTCTGAGATTTATGACAATGAAATCGCAGATGCACACAGAAATGCAGATATTCATATTCATGACTTGTCCATGCTGACCGGATATTGTGCAGGATGGTCACTGAAACAGCTGATCCAGGAGGGACTTGGCGGTATTGAAGGCAAGATCACATCTTCACCTGCAAAGCATCTGAGTGTTCTCTGCAATCAGATGGTAAACTTTCTTGGGATTATGCAGAATGAATGGGCCGGAGCGCAGGCTTTCTCATCCTTTGATACTTATCTGGCACCTTTTGTCAAGGCAGATAATTTAAGCTATCCGGAAGTGAAGAAATGTATTGAGTCTTTTATTTATGGAGTCAATACCCCAAGCAGATGGGGAACACAGGCACCTTTCTCCAACATTACGCTGGACTGGACAGTACCGGATGATCTTGCAGAGCTTCCGGCTATCGTAGGCGGAAAGAATATGGATTTCAAGTACAAAGACTGCAAAAAAGAGATGGATATGATCAATAAGGCATTTATTGAGACCATGATCGAGGGGGATGCCAACGGACGCGGGTTCCAGTATCCTATTCCGACCTATTCCATAACAAATGAGTTTGACTGGTCTGATACAGAGAATAACCGCCTTCTTTTTGAGATGACATCCAAATATGGAACACCGTATTTCTCAAACTATATCAACAGTGATATGAAACCAAGCGATATCCGAAGCATGTGCTGCCGTCTGCGTCTGGACTTAAGAGAACTGCGTAAGAAGAGCGGCGGATTCTTTGGATCAGGAGAGAGTACCGGGTCTGTCGGCGTTGTAACGATCAATATGCCGCGTATCGCATACCTTTCCAGGACACCTGAGGAATTTTATAACCGTCTGGATCGTCTGATGGATATTTCCGCACGTTCTCTTCATATCAAGAGAGAAGTCATTGGTAAACTGCTGGATGAGGGATTATATCCATACACAAAGAGATACCTGGGAAGCTTTTCCAATCATTTCTCAACGATTGGTCTGGTAGGAATGAATGAAGTTGGATTGAATGCACGTTGGTTAGGCGGAGATATGTCCGACGAGAACACCCGGAAATTTACAAAAGAAGTTCTGCTTCATATGAGAGAACGTCTCTCCGACTATCAGGAGAAATACGAGGGCGAGCTTTTCAACCTGGAGGCAACACCTGCGGAATCTACCGCATATCGTCTGGCAAAACACGACAGAAAGCGCTGGCCGGACATCAAGACTGCCGGAAAGAAGGGAGATACTCCTTACTATACAAACAGTTCTCATCTTCCGGTTGAGTATACGACAGATATCTTTGATGCACTGGATATTCAGGATGAACTGCAGACATTGTATACATCAGGAACTGTATTCCATGCATTTATCGGTGAGAAGCTTCCTGACTGGAAGGCAGCAGCCGCACTGGTGCGTAAGATTGCAGAGAATTATAAACTGCCGTATTACACCATTTCCCCGACATATTCGGTATGTAAGGAACATGGATATATCAGTGGTGAGCATTTCACCTGTCCGAAATGTGGCAAGAAGGCAGAAGTTTACAGCCGTATCACCGGATATTACCGCCCGGTACAGAACTGGAACGACGGTAAGGCACAGGAGTACAAGAACCGTACATTATATGATGTGCTTCATTCCAAACTTAAGAAAGTTCATACAAGTATGGTGACACTGACTGACGATGATGTAAAGATCGAACCGTTGGAAACGCATAAATATCTGTTTACTACAAGTACCTGTCCGAACTGCCGCATGGCAAAGAAGATGCTGGAAGGTGAAGATCTGGAGATCATTGATGCAGAGAAGAATCCGGATATGGCACGTCAGTTTGGAATCATGCAGGCACCGACGCTGGTTATCACGGATGGTGAGCATATGACGAAGTATGTAAATGCGTCTAATATTCAGAGATATGTGGATGAAGAGATGTAAACACCAGAGTGTGTTTGAAAAAATCATTCCGGCAATCTGCACGCCCCGCCTTGAAATAAGAAAATTTATTGATGCCTTATGCAGGGTAAGTAGAGTAAGAATGAGAGGAAGAAATCAATATGATAAAACAGAATATAGTATTTGTGGAAAATAAAGCAGGAAGTCTTAAGAGAGTGACGGGTATGCTTGCCAATAATAACATTAACATTTATGGTTTTGCATGCTTCGATGCACCGGAATTTGCAATCTTCCGTATGATCTGTGACGATCCGGATAAGGCAGAGATTATTTTAAATCAGAGCGGATATATGAACCGTATCACACAGGCAATCGTAGTAGATATGAAGGATCAGGTAGGCGGTCTGGATGAACTTCTGAAAATTATGGCAGACAGCAATGTAAGTCTTGACTACATCTACACTTCTTTCCACAGAAAAGACCTCAGACCTGTAGTGATCCTTCATTCCGAGGATATCACAGTGACAGAGAGCGTACTTAAGAATAATGGATTTAAGGTATTTTCAGCAGCAGACGAACTGGAGAAGTAAGAGACAGCAGATATTATGGCAAGTCAATAAAATACTGCATTATTTTGCTGATTTATTATAGTTACATAAAAGGAGGGATTTTTGTGTGCAACAAAATCCCTCCTGAAAGCTCTTTTCCCGAAATATCCTCTGGTTGCCGCAGATCATATTTCTTATATACAATGAAAAGCAGACAGTATCTGGCTGTTACAGTAACGGACTTGCGCAGGAATTTCACCTGACTTCCTGTAATGCTTTTCCAGAATTATTTCCGAGAATCATTATATAATTTTGAGCAGTAAAAGTCAACGCATTTCATGGCTATACCACCTTGTTATACTACCTTATGCTTCAGCCATTTCCTACTGTGGAAGCGAAGAGAAAATACGATTCCCCGCACTGTCCAGTCAGTAAACATTCCAATCCATACAGCCATTGGGCCGAAGCCTCTGAAACGGATCAGATATACACAAAGACAAAAACGGAATGTCCACATAGTGATACAGGATGTAAGCATTGAAAATTTTACATCTCCGGCTGCTCTGAGGCCATAAGCAGGAATAAACGCCAGGGTCCATACAATAGGTTTGACAACCGTTATCCAGGATATCATATGGAAACACATTCTTGCACTTTCCGATTCCATACCACCCAGCTTTGTGACCGGAATAGTTAAGGCAAACACCAAAAGACAGCTTGCAACAACAATGATTTCTGCAAGAACACTTAATTTCTTAATATAGTAAACTGCCTCATCCTTTCTGCCCGCTCCCAGACACTGTCCTACTACAGTCATCAGACCGATTCCTACACCGATAGCTGCAATACCGTTAAGGTTCTCAAGGATATTCGTCATTGCCTGAGCTGCAATGGCTACCGTCCCCAGTGTAGATACGGAAGACTGTATTGCCAGCTTTCCAAGCTGAAACATGCTGTTTTCTATGCCGGACGGGATTCCCAGAGCCAGAACTCTTCTGATCATTTTTCCATCCGGACGGATTTTCAGATAATCACGCACCACGATC
>ENA-ORMN01003166-ORMN01003166.1-human-gut-metagenome-genome-assembly--contig:-NODE-3166-length-13290-cov-3.121345_pt1 | contig 13290 bp, 10 predicted proteins | sample MGYA00242102_ERZ508993 | MGnify/ENA primary metagenome ERZ508993 (study PRJEB26280, sample SAMEA2338770) | human gut metagenome | biome: human gut; feature: human-associated habitat; material: faeces... | reverse complement strand
AGGTTCCGGTGATCGAGCTGATCTTTTACGACCTGCTTGATATGGGTGAAATCGATCACCATGCCATCTGTGTTTAATTCTTTGGAACGGCAATGCACGGTGATAATCCAGTTGTGACCATGCAGATATTCGCATTTGCTCGGATAGGAAAGCGACAGACTGTGAGCTGCCGAAATCTCCATACGTTTGATAACGGTATACATACGATAAAACTGTTTTAGAATATAATGCCTGCACCTAATGTCACCTCGGTACAAGGTGCAAATTTACTGAAAAAATCGGGTTCCGAAGCGGTACTTAATGTATTGAAATATTAAAAATATCTGTAACTGTTTGTATGTATTTAAAACAAAGATCAGGGGAGGATCTATCGTAAAAATGAACTTTTTTGTTGTGAAATAAAAATATTATGTATTAATTTGCTTCATAATCAAAGATATGAGGTGGTTTTAATGTCTTTGAACCAGTATTTCGGCAGCAGTCCTATATTGTTAAAAAATAGAAGAAGCTGCAAATAAGTTTCGATAATCTTAAAAATGTGTTTTATAATATCTTTTTTTATTTGTTCCCGATTAATATAATTCACCACATTCGGAGCATCAGTCTTCAAGCCATTCGTTCCATAAGTATAGTTCAACAATACAATTCTAAAACCATTCTTCTCAATCAATAACGGGTAGCTCTTATGACGTTCTTCCGGGTTCCTATAGGTTCCAGCATGATGTATTTTCAAAGAATCCAGCATCAGAATAGTACGTTCCAACCCCAACTTCCCCTTATCCAGACAATGATTGTTAGCGGTCAGCAATACATCAAATCCGGCTTCCTTTATAGCATGAAGATATTCGTCCGGAGCACTGAACGCCGGATACCCTCTATAAGGCTTTCCTCCCAATGTCACCTCTAAGTTCCCTATAGCCATATCCGCCTCACTTATTTCTTTCTTCACATGACGGAAGCAATCATTATAATTATACCCGTCTCCTTGCCTAGCTGCATCAATTTGAGCCTGATGTTGCATCAAATCACCGACAAACAACAAAGAGATCTGATCTTGCGCCGATAGTGACAAACCAAACCATAGCAAAAAAAGAATGAAGATCTGTTTCATCTATTCTAACATTAGAGGGTACAAGATAGGAAAAAATTCGTAAAGAACAAAGTTCTACACTAATTTACAGTTTTCATACGCTTGAATTCCGTAGGAGCAACCCCGAACTGTGCCAACAGGCTTCACTAACCTGCACCCGTTCTGAAACAGCAGTACCATTGTTTTTTTCAAGCGAATAATACAAATAAAAAATTAGAAAGAGGGTCTACAAGCATTTGCAACAAATCTTTATATATCACACACATGCCTTATTGATGACAATGACCCCAACAGAAACCACGTCAGCAAGCATGCCAACCGCCAGTCCAAAAGACAAGGACATTTAAAAAAAAGACCAAGACGTTTTTAAAAAAGACGGCGGCCTTTTAAAAAAAGCTCGTCATCTTTTTTTAAAATGACCTGATCTTTTTTACCACAGCCGGAATCCGCCATATTCCATAAAGGTACAAATCCTCCATGCGCACTTCTTACAAGAAAGAAAGCCTAAAAATAGCCTACTTTACATCAAAACGGAATAGCCTATAAAAAGAATATATATAACTGTTTTCAAGCCTCTTATGCAAAATTCAGCTTCAAAATATAATGAGGGCATAAGAGCATAAGTGAGAGCAATATTTTTTACCCTCACCATCTAAATCTTTTATAATAAACCTATTATACATGCAGTGAGAGCATGAGGGCATAAATGTCCCGAACTTCCCAGCGAGAAAGACCTATACATCAAGGACACTCCCGAAAATATAGTCATTCCGAAGAACAAAATAATCTTTTAAGAGCGAAAATCCTTCCTTATAATTTTACAGGTAAGTCCGAAAAGCAGGCATAACTTTTGTTCATGAAAACAAGTGTGTCAAAAGCAGGTCAGCTTATCCTGTAAGCATTACCAAACTTTTGACACATTCTTTTTTATCCAGCAAGCTTCGCAAAGCATGTGGCACTTATTTGTAAATGGCCTTTTTTCCAGCCAGCAACGTATTCTTCATTAAAGATACAATAGTCATAGGTCCCACACCACCCGGAACGGGAGTGATATAAGAACATTTGGGAGCCACTTCATCAAATTTCACATCTCCGGTCAGTTTGAATCCGGATTTCTTTGTGGCATCCGGCACACGGGTAGTACCCACGTCAATAACCACCGCACCTTCTTTCACCATCTCAGCCTTCACAAAATTCGGCTGACCCAGTGCAGCAATGATAATGTCAGCTTCCTGACATTCTTTTACCAAATCCTTGCTGCGGCTGTGACAAACAGTTACAGTGGCATCACCCGGATAAGCTTTCTGCATCATCAGGCTCGCCATAGGCTTACCCACAATATTGCTACGGCCCAATACTACACACTTCTTTCCCTGTGTTTCAATATGGTAACGTTTCAGCAATTCCAGAATACCATTAGGCGTAGCGGATACATAGCAAGGAAGGCCAATGGACATACGTCCTACATTGATAGGATGGAAACCATCCACATCTTTACGATAGTCAATGGTTTCAATCACTTTCTGCTCGGAAATATGCTTCGGTAAGGGAAGTTGTACGATAAAACCATCCACGTCAGCATCCTCATTCAGTTCTCTGACCTTTGCCAGTAATTCTTCTTCCGTCACATCTGCTTCATAACGGATCAGACTGGATTTGAAACCACATACTTCACAGGCCTTTACTTTAGCCGCCACGTATGTCTCACTTCCCCCGTCGTGTCCAACGAGGATTGCAGCTAAATGGGGACGCTTGCCACCTTTAGCCACGATTCCGGCAACTTCCGCAGCAATCTCCTGCTTCACCAGTTCCGAAATAGCTTTTCCATCAATTAGTTGCATACTATTTATTTATAAATAATCCATTGAGCAACAAATGTAGCATAAATCAGCCACGTTGCATAATAAAAAAAGGAGAAAGTTCCGCACTTTCTCCCTACCTGTTTATTTAAACCTTACTTTTTAAGTTTCGGCATCATCTTACCCATCTTGCTACCGGTCACCATCTTCATCATCTTGCGGGTCTGGTCAAACTGCTTCAGCAGACGGTTTACCTCCTGAATGCTGGTTCCACTACCTTTGGCTATACGCGTACGACGTGTTCCGTTCAGGATTTCGGGATTTGTACGTTCCTGCGGAGTCATGGAATAAATAATCGCCTCAATGCTCTTGAATGCATTATCATCGATATCAATGTCTTTAATCGCTTTACCCACACCCGGAATCATGGAAGCCAACTCTTTCAGGTTACCCATCTTCTTTATCTGATGAATCTGGCTCAAAAAGTCATTGAAGTCGAACTGGTTTTTGGCAATCTTTTTCTGAAGACGCTTTGCCTCTTCCTCGTCATATTGCTCCTGCGCACGTTCTACCAAAGACACGATATCACCCATACCGAGAATACGGTCTGCCATACGTGCAGGATGGAACTGGTCGATAGCATCCAACTTTTCGCCGGTACCCACAAACTTGATAGGCTTATTCACAACGGTACGAATAGAAAGAGCGGCACCGCCACGGGTATCACCATCCAACTTGGTCAGCACAACACCGTTAAAGTCCAGACGTTCATTAAATTCACGGGCTGTGTTCACCGCATCCTGACCGGTCATTGAATCGACAACGAACAATGTTTCATCCGGATTGACCGCTTTCTTAATCGCCTCAATCTCATTCATCATCTGTTCGTCGATAGCCAGACGACCGGCTGTATCGACAATGACCAAATCATACCCTTTCGCTTTTGCTTCATGAATAGCGTTCAATGCAATCTGCACCGGATTCTTGCTGTCCAATTCACTATATACAGGAACCTCGATTTGTTCTCCCAATACTCTTAACTGTTCGATAGCAGCGGGACGATAAACGTCACAAGCCACCAACAGCGGCTTACGGTTCTTCTTGGTTTTCAGCATACGGGCCAGTTTACCGGAGAAAGTAGTCTTACCGGAACCTTGCAGACCTGACATCAGGATAACCGCCGGACGACCTTCCAACACCAATTCGGCAGTCTCACCGCCCATCAATGCAGTCAGTTCATCATGTACAATCTTTACCATCAACTGGCTGGGCTTCACAGCCGTAAGCACATTCTGCCCCAAAGCTTTTTCTTTTACAGTATCAGTAAAGCCTTTGGCGACCTTATAGTTCACGTCAGCATCCAACAAAGCTTTACGCACATCCTTCAATGTTTCCGCTACATTAATCTCGGTGATTTTTCCCTCACCTTTCAGAATCTTAAAAGACCGTTCCAGTCTCTCACTTAAATTATCGAACATATATCTTTAATTATAAATTACGAATTATGATTGCCTGTCATTCTTTACTAACCTTCAGAATAACAACAGGGTGCAAAAATACAAAAAACTTATGAACCTTATATCTTTTTATTCTGCCATTTTGCTTTTTTCAAATAAATAATGCTGCTAAGCAGTAACAAACTATAGTACACCACCTCTATGGAGAAACAAACCGAAACCGGTGCTTTCACTACCATGCCTATCCACAGAATGTAAAGGGTATAGAACACCAAAGTCCCCATTTCAAGTATCAGAGCAGCCTGCGTATTTCCAGTTCCCGAAATGGCATTGAAATAGATATTCGCCACTGATGCGATAATCATCGCTCCGGCAATGACATACAACGAAGGCACAGACTCTACCAGCAACGCCGGTTCGTTGGTGTAAACCGAAAGCATGGCATGAGGAAAAAGCACCACCACCGCCACACAGACCACCATAATGAGAAACGACATCCGGGCTATACGCCAAATCAAACGCATGACATGGGTTATCCCCCCCGCACCAATCAGATTGCTGACCAATGAATTGGTAGTAGTAGACAATGCCTGAACCGGAATGAGCATCACAATATAGATACTACGCACGATATTGGCAATCGCCAGCTCGCGTTGACCCAACCGTTCTATCGCGATGAAAAAGACAAACCAAGTAGCCATGGCCAAAAAATATTGTACCATGGTAAAACACGATATACTCAGAATCCTTCCCAATAAAGAGAAATCAATCTTCTGCCAGTGATTCAAGCCGAATTTCTTAAAATCCACCTTTGCGTAGGTATAAATCAAGAAAAAAGCCAATGAAGCGGCTTCAGCCATCACCGAAGCGACAGCTGCTCCTTTAATCCCCATCTCCGGCATTCCAAACTTACCGAAAATCAAAATATAGTCCAACAGCACATTCACCAATGCCATGACCACTGCATTCATTGTCAGCACCTTAGTACGTGTAATACCAATATACAGCGCACGGAACATCACGTTGACAAAGGCGAAGAAAAAGCCCCAAATACGCCAGTTGAGAAATTCCATGGTAGCATCAAAAATGGAATCAGATGAAATGAGCAAGCGGACAATGGATGGGGCCAAAAGATGTGTCAGCCCAAACATGAGCATCGCCAATCCCAGCAAGAATGTCCCTCCCTGTATCATTACGGGACCCACATCTTTGTAACGTCCTTCTCCATTACGACGAGCAATCAAGATTTGTGAACCGACACTAAAACCGAAAGCAATAGTGAAGACACAGATATAAAACAATCCACCCATGGCGGAAGCTCCCAACTCGACTTCTCCTACCCTGCCCAGGAAAGCAGTATCTGTCACATTGATAATGTTTTGCGCCAATAATCCGAGAAAAATCGGATAACTTACGTTCCATATTTCTTTGTTGGTATACATATATTTTTTTTGCATTGAGTAAAAGAGTTGCAAAGATACTACATTCTTTTCAATCCGGTGTTCTGAATGGAGTGAAGAAACCGTAAACAGACCAGGAATTTACTTAGCGGACAGGCGTGCCGGAACAAATATATCACAAAAGTATCAGCACGCTCCCTCATTCCACAGTTCCTACCAATCAATCACACAAATAAAAAAAAGGATATTCATCATCCAAGTAAATAGTTTCTATTGAAACAGTTGATTTTTTCAATAGACGACACAAATAATTGCACAAAAGGTTTGTCCGCGTGTTATTTTATCCTACCTTTGCGCCCGCAAACAAAAAATCAAGTAATAAATGAAGAAACTATTATTAATTAGTGCAGCGACACTAATCGTTTCAAATTCAACTTTCGCAGGAGGTATTTTAACCAATACAAATCAACATGCAGCTTTTCTCCGTATGCTATCCCGTGGTGCTACTACAGAAATAGATGGTGCTTTGTCTAATCCTGCCGGACTGGCTTTCTTACCCAAAGACGGATTCCATGTAGGATTGAGCATTCAGAGCGCTTATCAGACTAGAAATATTGATGCCAGTTTTATGACATACAATGGCGTTAGCGCCACAGGTCCTACTGTTGCAGACAAGCCTTTTGAAAAATATTACGAAGGAACAGCCGCCGCACCGGTTATCCCCAGCCTCTTCGCCGCATATAAAAAAGGTGAGTGGACAATTTCAGGATTCTTCGCCATCACTGCCGGAGGTGGAAAGGCGTCTTTTGATGACGGACTGCCTATGTTCGACGCCTCAGCTATGGCAGGTATTTTTCAAGAAGGTTTAAAAGCAGAAAAACCTACGGTTATAACTCCTGATATGTATGATATAACAAGTGCCATGGACGGTAAACAATATATTTATTCTTTGCAGCTGGGATTATCCTATAAAGCTACCGAATGGCTTTCCGTATTCGGTGGAGGTAGAATGAACTACTTTACCGGTGGCTACAAAGGCTTTCTGAACGCTATTGTAAAAGGAACAGACACAAACCTGTTGCCTCTTGCTCTAGACTGTGACCAAACCGGCTGGGGACTTACTCCTGTTATCGGTGTAAATGCTAAACTGGGTAAACTGAACATTGGTGCCAAATATGAATTCAAGACCAACTTGAATATCGAAAACAATACAAAGAATATAGAATATCCCCGGACTCCTGAAGGTGAAGCAATGATAGCTCCTTACAAACACGGTGTAAACACCCCCAATGACATCCCAGCCATGCTCTCTATCGCAGCCGCCTACGAATTCCTTCCGGTACTTCGCGCTTCTGTAGAATATCATTTTTATGATGACAAAAATGCAGGTATGGCAAACGGCAAACAAAAATATCTGACTAAAGGAACCAATGAATACTTGGCAGGTATTGAGTTTGATGTAACCAAACAACTAACCCTCAGCTGTGGTGGACAAATCACTGACTACGGACTATCAGATAACTATCAATCAGATACCAGTTTTTCTTGTGATTCTTACTCTTTGGGAGTCGGAGCCAAAATAAAGATGAACAAACACCTCAATTTAAATGTTGGTTATATGTGGACTAACTATGAGGATTATACAAAAAAATCAACCAACTATAACGGAACCGGACTACCCGGAACAAATGTATATAGCCGTACCAACAAAGTGTTCGGTTTAAGTGCAGATTATAGTTTCTGATTCCTGTATATGAAATAAGAACAAGACCATGTCCAAATAACTGAGGCATGGTCTTGTTTTATAAAAAACTCCAAAGAAACTGATAATCCTTCAGCTGCACCCGCAACTGTTTCAGCGACCGGGTGATATGAAATTCTACAGTCTTTACAGAAATATCCAGCCGCAAAGCAATTTCCTTGTTCGGTAAATTTTTCATCCGGCTCAAAATAAACACCTCCCTGCTTGTAGGAGGCAATTCACTAATGGCTTCCTGCACCAAAGCTTGAATCTCATCACAAAACAATTTATCGGGATCACAAGCCTCCAAAGTCGAGATACGCAAAGCCAGTTCTTTCTGCCGCATATCTCCTATATGCTGCTCGGCACGCATACGTACCTCCAAGTGTTGCAAATGATTCAATGAACGATTTTTTATGGCAGTCAACAGCAACGCAGAAATATTGGTATCCTCCTGTAACTCATTCCGGTGCTCCCATACATTAGTAAAAGCCCCCATTACAATATCCTCAGCCTCTTCCCTGTTCCTGACATACGAGTAAGCAAACTGAACAAACTGTTGCTGACGTTTGCTAAACACCTCCGTCAGTTCTGACATAAAAACATTCTTCGTCTCTTTCATTTAACTAATTTTCTGTTTCCGTTTTTAGATCTTGACATAAATACCTTTCTTGTATAAAATATGAACAATACTCCAACAAAATAATACATACAACAAAGCATAGGCTAATGAACCGGGATAATTTCCCAACACCGGAACCAGTACCTTTTCATAAATAAAGACACTTGCCCCCGTAGCGCCCAATAGAATCCCCATTATTTCCGCAAACACATAAATAAACAAAGGGTTCACTCCGAACGACCGGAAAAAAACGCACCAACCTTGATAACCTTTTATATCAATGATCCAGATAAGCAGAGCCAAAAAGCTGGATGCCAATCCGCAGGTTGTAATGACAAAAGTAGGCGACCACACTTTCTTATTGATAGGGCAGCCGTAACTTAACAAAAAGCCGGCAAATGTGAGAATTGTACCCACCAAAAACAATCGTTGTATCTTCTCGTCATTATCTTTAGCAGAAAACAATAACTTTCCACAATAAAACCCTACCATTACATGGCACACCGCAGGAAGCGTACTCAATAGTCCTTCCGGATCAAACGCCATTCCACCATCATGGTACATGTGGGATGTACCCAATGCCCATACATCAAAACGGGCCACTATATTAGTGGCCGACAAGTTAAAGCCGTCTCCCATAGCCAATAAAAGAAAATAGACAGCCAAAGTCACCAAAATGATAGCGGGAAAATATTTATGCTTCACCGTTATAGCAACCAGACTAGTCACACCGTATCCTATAGCAAGCCGTTGCATGACTCCTAAATAACGCAACTCTTCAAAATTCAGATGATGTGTAAAAACCGATTTGGCCAGAAGATTCAAAAACAGACCGATACAAAAAATAACGACTGTACGTTTCACAATCTTCCGTAATGTAGCATGAGAATAAGTAAAATTATATTTCCGCAAAGAAATATAAGTGGATATTCCCATAATGAACATAAAAAAAGGAAAAACGAGATCGGTAGGGGTTAACCCGTTAAAGGCGGCATGCTCCAACGGAGTATACACATGCCCCCATGAACCGGGGTTATTTACAAGAATCATGCCTGCAATAGTGATGCCTCTCAAGATGTCAAGAGCAAGCAACCGTTTGGGGGTATTTGCTGTCATGCGCGTTAGATTAATAAATTGGTTAACTCGGACAAAGATAGCATTCTATTAGCAATAAAGAAACAAATCTGTGAAAAATATTTTTATATTGTAAACATATTAATCTCTCTGAAAAACATGTTTATTCCGTTTTTATTGCTATTTTTGTCCAAAAAGAATTTCTATACCCCCTTTATTTAAAAACTTAACACAGATTTATTATGAAGAAAAAGAGTCTGCCAGTATTTTTCGTTGGGTTATTAATGTGTGGATGCCAAATGAAAGAAGTAATCAATGAGTACAATGTAGTTCCATTGCCTGTTACCATGAGCGAGCAGCAGGGACGTTTTTACCTGAACAGTGATGTTCCTATCGTCGTTAACGCCTCACAAGAAGTGAAACACATTGCTTCCGGCCTGTCAACCACTCTCCTGGATATAGCCGGTCTCAAGCTGAAACCGACTGACGAGTTACATGAAAATGTACCCTCCATTGTTTTTGACAGCATTCCGGGGATGGAAAAAGAAGCCTACAAGTTATCGGTCACCCCTCAACTGATAAAAATTACCGCATCGGCGCCTAACGGCTTTTACTATGGATTACAGACCCTGTATCAACTGTTGCCGGTGGATGTCTATTGTAAAGAAAGAGCACGTAATGCCGAATGGAGTGTACCTTGCGTTGAAATAGAAGACGCCCCAACATTCCGCTATCGCGGAGCCATGCTGGATGTATGCCGCCATTTCGCATCTATAGATTATATCAAAAAATTCATAGATGTATTGGCTGCACATAAAATGAACACCTTCCACTGGCACCTTACAGACGACCAAGGCTGGAGAATTGAAATCAAAAAATACCCCAAACTGACTGAGATCGGCTCTCAACGTTCAGAAACCATGGTGGATTATTTCTATACCCATTACCCATTCAAATATGACGGAAAGCCCCACGGAGGTTTTTACACACAAGACGAAATAAAAGAAGTCGTTGCATACGCTCAAAGCAAATATATCACTGTCATTCCGGAGATAGAGTTACCTGGACATGCCTTGGCCGCTATCGCTTCCTACCCTGAATTGTCCTGCACTCCGGACAGCACCTACGAAGTTTGCAAATTATGGGGTGTGTTTGACCAAGTATTCTGCCCTACCGACACCTTCTTCCAGTTTATGGAAGGAGTCATGGACGAAGTGGTGGAATTATTCCCAAGTTCTTATATACATATAGGTGGTGATGAATGTCCTAAAACAGCCTGGGAACAATGTGAACATTGTCAAAAACTGATACGTGAACTGGGATTGGAAAATGACATCACTCCTAATCCCGTAGACGGAAGAAAGCATACGAAAGAAGAGAAATTACAAAGTTATATCGTAAGCCGTGTGGAAAAATACCTGAACAGCAAAGGACGTAATATCATCGGTTGGGATGAAATACTGGAAGGAGGGCTTGCCCCCAACGCCACAGTGATGTCATGGCGTGGTGTGGAAGGCGGAATGACCGCAGCCAAAGCCGGACATGATGCTATTATGACTCCTAATCCTTACGCTTACCTTGACCATTACCAGGAAGAACCGGAAATAGCCCCTGTTACTATCGGTGGATACAACACACTGAAAAAGACATACAGCTATAATCCTGTACCGGCTGATGCAGACAGTTTGGTAAAACAGCACATCATTGGTGTACAGGCCAATTGCTGGGCAGAATATATGCCAACTGAGGATAACCGTGATTATCAAATCTTCCCACGCCTGATCGCTATATCCGAAACCGGCTGGACTCCGATGAAGAAAAAGAATTTTACTTCATTCTGCAACCGCATGGTTGAAGACTTCCAACGTCTGGAAGCAATGGGCGTAAAACCTTGCCTCAACTTCTTTGATGTAAATATCAACACCCGTGCTACCCAAGAAGGTGTACTGAATGTAGAGCTGGAAACATTCTATCCGGGAGCACAAATCTATTATACGACTCATGGTGAGCAACCATCCATACATGCCAACTTATACAATCGTCCATTCCCATTGGACGGCACATACGACTTGAAAGCCGCTGCTTTCGTTAACGGCAAACAAATCGGTAAGGTTACTCATAAACAGCTTTACAAGAATTTAATCAGTGGGAAAAAATATGAAATCATGCCCGAACCCAAAGGTATGAAAGGTGATATTTTAGGAGAAAATGATATATTGGGCGCAGACACTGTGACTTTAGGACTGACCAATGGAAAACGTGGAAATAATGCCTCCTCCACCCCGTGGGTAGGTATCAGCCCAGACAATAATGACAAAGTTACTTTTATAGTAGACTTTGAGAAAGCCACTATCCGTAAAATCAGATTCGGTACATTGTATAATGCAGCAGGTGGAATATTGCCGGTGAGCAAAGCTGTAGTCTATGTTTCCTCTTTAGACAACAAATTCGAGAAAGTAGCCGAAAAAGAATTCACTTACGATATCAAAGAAAATACGTTCAGAGGCTTCGATGAAGAAATAGAATTTCCGGCACAAGAAGCGGTGAAGGTAAAAATAGAATTTACAAGCGGAGGTAAAATACGCAATGGAATTGATTGCTATAGCCCTCATGATAAAAGCGAGGTACCCAGCACAATAGCTTTGGACGAAATAGAAATCACCTATTTATATAAGGAGAATTGAATTCCATTGTAATCCGGCTCAAAACCTTGTTTTCTATTTCCTGATTGAAAACTTAGCCGGATGACAATGGAATTTCATTTTAAAAAGCACAACAAACGAAACAGGAAAAATGGTATAAAAATCTGTAATCCGGGTACAATCTTATTTTTTTCAACTCCATACTTTTGTACATAGAATTTATATTGAAAGACTTAAAATATGAACGCTATGAACAAAGTCATTTTACTTTTAATATTCAGTATTTTAACAACAACCAGTATGGCACAAAAAAAGATCAAACAGACAGCAGGACGCGACCAATTAGGAACATTTGCTCCTAAATTCGCAGAACTTAATGACGACATTCTTTTTGGAGAAGTGTGGAGCCGCACCGAGCAACTCGGTCTTCGTGACCGCAGTTTAGTCACAATCACCTCACTCATCAGTCAAGGAATAACGGACAGTTCGCTTACATTCCATCTCCAATCAGCCAAAAACAACGGTATTACGCGTACGGAAATTGCAGAGATCATCACTCACATCGGCTTCTATGCAGGATGGCCGAAAGCATGGGCGGCATTCCGTCTTGCCAAAGAAGTATGGAATGAAGATATCTCTTGTAAAGATAAAGATGAAAAAACAACGTTCCAACGCGAAATGATTTTTCCTATCGGAGAACCAAACACCGCTTATGCACAATATTTCACTGGTAACAGTTACCTCGCCCCTATCTCTCGTGAACAGGCAAGCATTTCCAATGTCACCTTTGAACCACGCTGCCGTAACAACTGGCACATCCACCATGCAACTCAAGGTGGCGGACAAATGCTTATCGGCATAGCCGGTCGTGGCTGGTATCAAGAGGAAGGTAAAGCAGCCGTTGAGATTCTTCCCGGCACAGTGATCCATATCCCTGCCAACGTAAAACATTGGCACGGTGCAGCCGCCAACAGTTGGTTCGCCCACCTTGCATTCGAACTTTCCGGAGAAAACACATCCAATGAATGGTTAGAACCCGTAACCGATGAAGAATACGACAAGATTCAAATGTTGCCTTGAATGAGGCAACAAAAATAATTTGTATCGGTGCAGACTTTATATGTAGAGGCGCACAATTCTTTTACCAAGACACACGTGCGATTTTCAAATAAATTATGTAATTTTGCCGACTGTTTATAATAACCCTTTAAAATATGAGAAAATATTTATTTTTATTCACATTTTTACTGCTATCGGCAAAAAGTTTTGCTCAAGACAAAGATTTCAATTACAAGTTCTACGGACAAATCCGCACCGACTTCTATTACAATAGTCGTGCCAATGAAGAAACTGTTGACGGGCTCTTCTATATGTATCCTAAAGATAAAGTGTACGATGCAACAGGTAAAGACCTGAATGCGACAGCTAATGGAAGCTTTTATACTTTATATACCCGTTTGGGAAT
>ENA-ORMN01003163-ORMN01003163.1-human-gut-metagenome-genome-assembly--contig:-NODE-3163-length-13303-cov-3.368659_pt1 | contig 13303 bp, 10 predicted proteins | sample MGYA00242102_ERZ508993 | MGnify/ENA primary metagenome ERZ508993 (study PRJEB26280, sample SAMEA2338770) | human gut metagenome | biome: human gut; feature: human-associated habitat; material: faeces... | reverse complement strand
TCTCCCATATTGTGCATGATATCGTCGAACTTACTTGCCACCCCGAAGAAAAACGGACCGTCGATTTCATATACTTCCACACCTTTGGGAAGGGAAAGGACTTCTTCGTCATGGTGGATTTCTCCATCGTCCGAGAGATCGATCTCATCTTTTACTACCGACACATGAGTCGTTTCAGCCACACGTTTCATAAAGAGGAACATGGCGATAAGCAATCCAACTTCGATCGCGATTGTCAAATCGAAGATAACCGTCAGGAAGAAAGTCACCAGCAACACCGACACATCGCTTTTCGGATTCTTCATCAGCGAACGGAACGTCCGCCATTCGCTCATATTATACGAAACGATAATCAATACGCCTGCCAAGCAAGCCATCGGGATATGTTTGGTCAGCGGACCTAAAAAAAGCAAAATCAGCAACAATACGATTGCATGGATGATGCCGGCAACCGGAGTACGTCCGCCATTGTTGATATTCGTCATGGTACGGGCAATCGCACCGGTAACGGGAATACCGCCGAAGATAGGCACAATGATATTGGCAGCCCCTTGTGCAATCAGTTCGGTATTGGAGTTATGCTTGTCTCCTGTCACACCGTCGGCCACCGTAGCGGACAGCAACGATTCGATCGCTCCTAACATCGCGATGGTAAATGCGGAAGGAAGCAAAAGGTTGATCGTTTCCATATTGAAGTTGATCGTTTCCGGGCAGGGAAGGGAAGCATTGATCGTAAAACGGTCTCCGATCGTTTCGATTCCCGTGATCCCTAAATGATAGCGCATGACGTAGACGACAACTGTCATCAGGATAATGGCAATCAACGAACCCGGAATCTTTTTGGAAAACTTCGGTGTGATGGCGATAATCACGATACTGGTAAGCCCGATCAGTAACGACCAGAGGTTCATCGTATCGAAATGTTCGAAATAGGCGATCCATTTAGAAATGAAATCCGCAGGGACCTTATCCATTGTCAGCCCGAAAAGGTCTTTCATTTGCGTGGTAAAAATAGTGAGAGCGATACCACTGGTGAAACCGACGACGATCGGGTAAGGAATGAACTTGATAACTGTTCCTAGTTTCAACGCCCCCATGATTACTAGAATAATACCGGCGACAACAGTGGCGATAGCCAGTCCTTCGATTCCGAAATTTTGGATAATGCCGTATACGATTACGATAAACGCACCTGTCGGTCCGCCGATTTGTACGTTGCATCCTCCTAACAACGATACGAAAAATCCACCGAGAATAGCGGTGATCAACCCTTTTTCCGGGCTTACTCCCGAAGCGATACCGAAAGCGATAGCGAGTGGCAATGCCACGATCCCGACAATAATACCGGCCATCAGGTCGGTCATAAATTTCTCTTTAGAGTAGTTTTTCAGCGCTGATACTAGCTTGGGCTGAAAATCAAACTTGTTCTTCATCTTTCTGCCTGATTGATTAAAAGTGCTGCAAAGTTACAAAAAAAGTAAATACAAGCATACTTGCAGGTGGACATATTCTTTTGGAAGATGTTCCGGGTATGGGTAAGACAATGCTTGCCAAGACATTAGCAAAAAGTATTGACTGCGATTTTGGAAGAGTGCAGTTCACACCGGATCTGCTTCCATCAGATATAACAGGAATACATATATATAACCAGAAAAGTGAAGATTTTGTATTAAAGAAAGGACCTGTATTTGCAAATATCATTCTTGCTGATGAAATTAACAGGGCTACACCAAGAACACAGTCAGCATTGCTTGAGTGTATGGAAGAACATCAGGTTACTATAGATGGTGATACATTACAGTTAGATGAACCATTTATTGTAATAGCCACAGAGAATCCAATAGAAACAGCAGGAACATATCCGCTTCCAGAAGCACAGCTTGACAGATTTCTTATGAAGCTTGAAATGGGATATCCGGATAAGGAAGAGGAGATTACAATACTTAACCGTTTTCTTAAGGATAATCCAATAGAAGATATTTCTAATGTATGTTCCAAAGAAGATATTAAAGCCATGAAGAATGAGGTTAAGAATATATATATTCATCCTTCGCTTATAGAATATATTGTAAAGCTTGCAGAAGTTACACGTAATATGGGAAGTGTTGCAATAGGAATAAGCCCAAGAGGTTCAATAGCTATGGTTAATGCAGCAAGAGCATATGCTTATGTTAATGGACGTAATTATGTTGTTCCATCAGATATTAAAGAGCTTGCTTTATGTGTATGGGGACACAGACTTGTATTTAATACAGGAATGGTTGCTAAGGAGAACAGGGAACAGACAATAAATGAGGCATTATCACAGGTAGAGGTGCCTACTGAGGAATGGAGCAATAGATGAATATAATATTAATGCTTATAGGTGTGGTTATTGTATATAACATATTGAGGATTACCTACAGGGATAACTGGAGCAGGAATTTATCGGTTGATGTTACATTTTCCAGCAATACAGCTACAAAAGGTGATACTATCAAGATGGTGGAGACAGTAACTAATGCTAAGAGAATGCCACTGCCTTGTGTTAATATTAAATTCAGCATAGACAAGAATCTGGTGTTTGGGCAGGAGGATAATAATTCCAGAATTACAGATAAGACTTACCGCAACGATGTATTTTCACTTCTTTCTAACCAGAGGGTAACACGAAAGATAGATGTATTGTGTGCCAGAAGGGGTGTATATAGATTAGAAGCCATTGAAACTGTATTTGCAGGTGCTTTTATGAACGATATTATGATTAATAATAAAAATGTTAATCATATGATTACAGTATATCCCAAGCCAGAAAATGTTAATAATCTTTTACAGGTCAATAACAGTATTTTAGGTGAGCTTGAAAGAAGAAAATATCTGTTAGAGGATAAGTTCGTATTTGCAGGAATAAGGGATTACCAGTCTTATGACAGCATAAGGGATGTTAATTGGAATGCCAGTGCAAGAACGGGAAAGCTTATGGTTAATCAGTATAATGAAACAGTGAGCCGTAATGTATGTATCCTGCTTAATCTTGAAAGCGAGGGCGTTCTTATGCAGGAAGATGTTATTGAACAGGCAATATCAATAGCGGCAGGTCTGGCCCAGCTTCTTATAGGAAAGGGCATCAATGTATCTGTAACATCTAATGGCTGTGATATTGATACTAAGGAGCAGACAGTGATAGAGGCTGGAAGCGGACTGTCACATTTTGGACGTATCAACACGGCATTTGCAAGAATAGATCTGAAGCTTCCTATGCAGGAATTCAGCATTATTCTTGATAATATGCAGGAATATAATAATAAGAACCAAAGGCAGGATTCGGTGTATGTTCTTATATCAGCTAACAAGCACGGAAAATTAAAGCTTTCAGCAGAAAGACTTATGTCTAAACAACAGAATAAAATATGGATTGTTCCGTGTGTTGTATCAGGCAATGGAAGCCTGTATCTGGAAAAGCTTGATTAGAATGTATAAGCAGTGTGGGAATGGAGAGTAAGATGCAGATAAGACATCTAAGAAATAGTAAAATCATAACGGAAATACTTATATTGTGTGTTGCGTACATATCAATGGCGGCGGGAGTGTATATAGGAATTGCCGGTAATGACACATCTAAGGCATATTATAGCCTTATTGTAATAATTCCAGCTATAGTTACATATTTTTCAAGAAAATATATTAAAAGTTATCCATTATTTATGGTGATTAATCTTGTGTTCGTTGTTATAGCGGCATTGCTTGCGGACACAGATCTGGAGTTTGCAGGTTATGTGATATGCGCAGCGGCAATATCTGGACACTCAATAAGGTTAAAGAATCTATATGTAAACAAGAAGCAATATGAGCGAGTTCAGGAAAATATATATGATGAAACTGGTAAGAGCAAGGATGATATGCTGATTGCTGTTAATGCGAGTGAGAAGCTTCATATAGCATATGGAATATTTATGATAGGCTTTTATATATTAGGAGGTATTGAAGGTAATTCTGTGCTTATGGAAATACAGGCATTTTTATTTGTTATGTTTGTATTATGCCAGTTCGTATATAATCAGGTAAGCAGGCTGTATGAGGTGTTCGTATTTAATGAAGGTAAATCAGAATTCCCGGCCAGAAGAATTATGGGAATTAATGTGCTTATAATGATTGTGTTCGGACTGCTTCTGGTATTTGGCATGCTTATATTCTATCACGGAAGATATGGCAATATATTCTCTATGATTGGAATGGCATTGCTTGCAATTATTAAATGGATATTAAAACTGTTATTAATGCTCCGCGGAGATGATGATACAGTAATGGACGATTATATAGAAGAAACGACAACTTCCCCTGAACCAGTAGAGGATGAGATGGATGTTATGGTTAATAATGCGGCTGGTAATGCTCTTATGGAGGTGGTTGCAATATTCCTTATAATCGGAGTGATTATATTAATAATAGTGACAATAGTCAGATATGCTTCCAGGTTCAGAAAGTCATTAGATAATGATAAAGATGAAGTGGAATATATTAATAATGACGAGGAAAAGGAATATAAAGTAAAGAAAAGTGTTAAGGTTAAGGATACTAAAGATAAAGCCAATATACGGTACAGAAAGCTTTATAAGAAATATGCCAAGTCCAAAAAGGTTGTCACAAAGTCTAAGTTGGCAGGTGCAAAGGTTGATTCGCATATGATGCCGGAAGAGATTACGAGCAAACTGATAACTGATGATGAAGCAAAAGCACGAAGAATAACAGATGACTATGAGAAAGCGAGATATTCTAATGGTGAAGTATCAGAGGAAGATATAAGTTTTCTTAAGAACTTCAAATGATTTTAATACATAGCTCAAATATATAACTGGACTTAATATTGTAATACATAATTTGATTTAATATTGCATTTAATATTGCAATACATAATTGAAAATTCTATTGACATTTTAAATTATATGCGTTATCATTTCAATAATTGATAATAAGTAAATGCAATGAAGAGGAATATTAGATAAGGACCAGCTTCAGAGAACTGTCGGAAGGTGCGAGACAGTGAAAGGAACTTATTGAACTCACCTTGGAGCTGCTACCCGAAATTATATCAGCAGGATATAAGAGTAGACGTAGACGGAAGCCAACCGTTATAGTGGACAGAATATAATGCAATATGCACGTATTCGGTGAGAGCGCAATTATTAATTGCGAATAAGAGTGGTAACGCGTGAGATTATATCTTTCGTCTCTTAGAGGTTAAGGCCTTTGGAGATGAAAGATTTTTTTTGTATAATTTACTTATTATGCTAATATAATTAATATATCAGGAGGATAATGCAATGTTTGATTACAGACAGTATAAGAGAGGTTATTTTATGCCACCGGTTGAGTGTAACGACTGGGTAAAGAAGGAGTATATTGACAAAGCACCAGTATGGTGTTCAGTGGATTTAAGAGATGGTAATCAGGCTTTAGTTGAGCCTATGAGTCTTGATGAAAAGCTTGAATTCTTTAATAAGCTTATTAAGGTTGGATTTAAGGAAATTGAGATTGGTTTCCCGGCAGCATCAGAGACAGAGTATGAGCTTTGCCGTACACTTATTGAGAAGAATATGATTCCTGATGATGTTACAATTCAGGTGCTTACACAGGCAAGACCGCATATTATTAAGAAGACTTTTGAAGCTGTAAAGGGTGCACCAAGAGCGATTGTACATGTATACAATTCGACATCTCTTGCACAAAGAGAGCAGGTATTCAGAAAGTCTAAAGAAGAAATCAAACAGATTGCAATTGAGGGCGCTAAGCTTCTTAAAGAACTTGCAGAAGCAGATGGCGGTAATTTCCTTTTTGAATATAGTCCTGAAAGTTTTACAGGAACAGAGCCAGAATACGCACTTGAAGTGTGTAATGCAGTTATAGATATATGGCAGCCAACACCTGATAAGAAGTGTATAATTAATCTTCCTGCTACAGTAGAGATGTCACTTCCACATGTATTTGCAAGTCAGGTTGAATATATGAGCAAGAATCTTCATAATCGAGAAAATGTAGTTGTATCACTTCATCCACATAATGACAGAGGAACAGGCGTTGCAGATGCAGAGCTTGGTATGCTTGCAGGTGCAGACAGAATAGAAGGTACATTATTTGGCAATGGTGAGAGAACTGGTAATGTGGATATTGTTAATCTTGCTATGAATATGTACGCACAGGGCGTTGACCCGGAATTGGATTTTTCTAATATGCCAGAGCTTGCAGAGATGTTTGAACGTCTTACACAGATGAAGATAGATGACAGACACCCATATTGTGGTAAGCTTGTATTTGCAGCATTCTCTGGTTCACATCAGGATGCCATATCTAAAGGTATGCACTATAGAATTGAACAGGATCCATCTAAGTGGACAGTTCCATATCTTCCAATTAATCCAGAAGATGTTGGACGTACATATGACTCAGACGTAATCAGAATTAACAGCCAGTCAGGTAAGGGCGGAGTTGCTTATGTTCTTGAGCATAATTATGGAATGATTATTCCAAAGGCTATGAGAGAAGACCTTGGTTATGCTGTTAAAGATGTATCGGATGTTAACCATAAGGAACTTGCAGCAGATGAGGTCCTTGAGATATTTGAGAGGCGTTATAAGAAGTTCACACCGGTATTCAAGATTTCAGAAGTCCATTTCAAGCAGATTGATGGTATCCAGACAGAAGTTACAATTGAGGCTGATGGAAAGACAACAGTAGTAGAAGCGGGTGGTAATGGTCGTCTTGATGCTGTAAGTAATGCACTTTCAAAGCATTTTGGAAAGCCTTGTGATGTAATGTGCTATGAGGAACATTCATTAAAGCAGGGTTCTGATTCAAGTGCTATTGCATATGTAGGAATTAAGGGTGATGATGGTAAAGAATACTTTGGCATAGGTATCGACCACGATATCATAAGAGCTTCAATTGATGCGGTAGAATCAGCAATGAACAGAAGTATGGCTGAGTAGAGAATAATATCAGTATAAATATTGTATCTGCGTATATGAACATATTTGCAGAGATATAATTATGTGCTTCCTTTAAACAGACAGGAGATATAGTAATATTTCCTTCTGTTTAGAAAGGAAGCCTTTTTATGTAATGGATAATTTTATCGGAATTTACTATTACATAAAAGGAACTATGTGCTGGTGATATGTACCCATATGAAGCTGTAGTCTGTCGCAAGCGGTCGTGCTCGGTTAGGGAATGTGCTTTGCATATTCTTTTTTAGTTCATATTCTTTTTTAGTAATAACTGGATTTTTGACTTACCAGCTGTTATAATCTTATAGTTAATGAATTAATTCTGAAAGGAATGAATATATGAGTAAGATTATTCTTGCATCTGGTTCACCAAGACGCAAAGAACTGCTGGAACAGATAGGAATAGAATTTGATATAATTACGAGTGATGTTGATGAGACAACTTTAATTACACAGCCAGATGAATATGTGAAATATCTATCAAGGATTAAGGCACAGGCTGTATGGGATATGGTAAAAGATGATGACGATTACAGGAATGAAGATGTTGTAGTTATAGGTGCAGATACAATCGTAAGCCATAAAGGACATATTCTTACAAAGCCTAAGGATACGGGAAATGCTTTTGATATACTTAAGGAACTGGCTGGTGATTGTCATCAGGTGTATACAGGTGTTACACTTATCAAGAATAATAATGTTGTAAGTAACTTTGCAGAAAAGACAGATGTATACTGTAATGATATTAGTGATAATGAGATAAGAGAATATATAAGTACAGGTGAGCCAATGGATAAAGCAGGGGCTTACGGAATTCAGGGGAGATTTGCAGCATTTATTGGAAAGATAGACGGTGACTATAATAATGTTGTCGGACTTCCGGTTGCAAGGGTATATCAGGAGTTAAAGTTATGGTTAAATTAATTGCAAGTGATCTTGATGGTACAATACTAAGAAAAGGTGCCCAGAGTGTAGAACCATCTACAATTAAAGCGATTGAACAGCTTGTTAATAAAGGAATGTACTTTGCACCTGCCAGCGGAAGACAGATAGTAAGCCTGAAAAGGCTTTTTGAGCCTGTAAGCGATAAGCTTGTATACATTGCTGAGAATGGAGCATTATGTGAATATAAGGGTGAGGTTATTGCCAAGACACCAATGGATAGAAAGCTTGCTCTTGAGATAATAGAAGATGTATATGAACAGCCTGATTGCGAGGTGCTTATATCAGGCCAGCATACAGCATATATCAAGCCTAAGACAGAAGAATATCATTATAGAATGACCAAGGTTGTTAATTATAAGACTACGCTTATTGATAAATTCACAGATGTAGATGAAGATATATTAAAGATTGCGGTATGTGATTTTAGCGGAATTGATAATTCCAAGGAACATTTCTTTAGCAAATGGAATGGCAAAGCTTCAATTACAGTTTCAGGAGATTTATATCTTGATTTTATGGAGAGCAGCGTTACCAAAGGAAAAGCAATGCATCAGCTTCAGCAGTACTTTGGATTGTCAGAAGATGAATGTATGGCATTTGGCGACAATTATAATGATATTGATATGCTTAAGTCAGTAAAATATGCGTATGTTATGGATACAGCATGTGAGGATATCAAGAAATATGCATATGACACAACTGAATGGGTTGAAGGCACACTAAGAAAAGAGTTTAATATATAAGATAATGTTTGTAGAAATGAGGAGTATTATTATGGAAAAACATATGAAAGAATGTGCAAAGGTATTTTTAAGAGATCAGAAGAAGCTTTTTGATGAGCCGGTTGTATATGATTTAGAGGAGGCAGAAGATTTTCTTGAGGAATGCTTTGCACAGTATTGCAGTAATATTAAAGAATTAAGACAGATTATGGACGATGAGGGAATGGATGTATCAGAACTTTCTGATGCAGAGCTTGAGGAACAGCTTGAAGTGTTCAAGCTTGATAATAACGGCGGATATTTCTTCGTAGAGGCATAGTTGGGCTGATATGAGAATAACAATATGCTGTGTAGGCAAAGTAAAGGAAAAGTTCTATTGTCAGGCAATAGATGAGTACAGTAAAAGGTTGTCAAGATACTGCAAGCTTGAGGTAAAAGAGGTGGCAGATGAGAAGACACCTGATAATGCAAGTGATACTGTTAATGATATAATAAAGGCTAAAGAGGGAGAAAGACTTCTTTCGTGCATAAAAGATGAAGCATATGTGATAGCTCTGGCAATTGATGGTAAAATGCTTGATTCTGTACAGTTATCACAGAAAATAGATAATCTTGGAATATCAGGAAAGAGTGATATTGTCTTTGTTATAGGAGGTTCATTAGGGCTTGATAAAAGGGTTCTTGACAGGGCTGATTTCAAGCTTAGTTTTTCGCCTATGACATTTCCACATCAGCTTATGAGAGTAATTCTTCTTGAACAGATATATAGAAGCTACAGAATTATGAAGAATGAACCTTATCACAAATAACCAGAATGGAGAAGTTATGAAAAGAAATAAGAAAAGATTAATAACAGCACTTATCATTATTGTAGCTGTGGCTGCGGTATTAGTATTTATGAAGTTCTTTAATGGTAATTTATTATATATTTCAACTGGTATGGGAAAATCTGTTGTTATGAAGGTTGATGGACAGAAGACTTATACATTTGAGGCAGAAGTATTAATGTCAGATGCTAAGAAACAATATGAAGATATGTTTGGAAGCAGTATATGGACAGAAGATATTGACGGACAGCCGTTTGAGGAATATATAAAAGAACAGATAAGAGTAAAGCTTATAAGAGTAAGATGTATGAATTCTATGGCTAAAGAAAGAGGAGTAGTTCTTGGAAGAGAAGAAAAGAATGAAACAGCTAAGGCAGCAGAACAGTATTTTGATGGTCTTACAGAAGAACAGAAGAGCCAGTATGATATCACAGAGGATAAGGTTAATCAGATGTTTACTGAATTTGCAATCGCTTCAAAGCTTTACAATGATGTAACTTCACTTATGGATATTGAAGTGAGTTCAGATGATGCAAGAGTAATAAATATACAATATATTGTAACAGACTCAAAGGAAGAAATTGACAAAGCTTATGCAGAATTAAATGAGGGCAATTCATTCTTTGCAATTGCCAAGAAATATAATGCTGACGGCGAATATGAATATGAACTTAGAAGAGGCGAGATGGCTAAAGCATTTGAAGATACAGCTTATTCACTTTCAACAGGCCAGACAAGCGGAATCGTAGAAGCTGACGGAAGATTTTATATAATAAGATGTACGTCAGATAATGATAAAGCGAAGACAGAGGTTAATAAGTCATCAATTCTTGAAAAGAAGAAGTTAGAGGCATTTAATGATAAATTTGAACAATATGAGTCTTCAAAGTATGTTGAAATTAACAAAGATGAATGGAATAAGTTAAAAGTTTCTTCTGCACCATCTTTTAATGTAAGATTTGAGGATTTATTTAATTCAATAACAATTAATTAGAGTAGTACAGGAGTGTAGAATATAATGGCAGCAAAATATGATGCAAATAGTATATCAATTCTTGAAGGTCTTGAAGCTGTAAGAAAAAGACCAGGAATGTATATAGGAAGTGTTGGAACTAAAGGACTTAACCACCTTATATATGAGATAGCTGATAATGCAGTTGATGAACACCTTGCGGGTTACTGTAGCGAGATTACAGTAACCCTTAATAATGATGGAACTGCTACTATTATAGATAATGGACGAGGTATTCCTATAGGAATTCATCCAAAGGCAGGCATACCTGCAGTTGAGGTAGTATTTACAGTGCTTCACGCAGGTGGTAAGTTCGGTGATGGCGGGTATAAGATATCAGGCGGACTTCATGGTGTAGGTGCGTCAGTAGTTAATGCACTCTCAGTTTGGCTTGAAGTAGAGATAAAGGTTGATGGTGGTGTATACAGGCAGCGTTATGAAAGAGGAAAGGCAGTAGCACCACTTGAAAAAGTGGGAACATGCAGAAAGAATGATACAGGAACTAAAGTAACATTTCTTCCTGATGGTGAGATATTTGAAAAGACAAGATTTAAGTCAGATGCAATAAAGAGCAGAATGCACGAGACAACTTATCTTAATCCGGGACTTACAATACATTTTGAGGATAAGAGAAGTGGAAGCGAGGAAAAGATTACATATTCAGAACCAGATGGTATCAAGGCATATGTAAAGGAACTTAACAATGGCAAGGAAGCTGTGACGGATATTATCTATTTTAAGAAGAGTGAAGACGGCATAGAGGTAGAGTGTGCTTTCCAGTATGTTAATGAGTTTGAGGAAAATATTCTTGGTTTTTGTAATAACATATACACTCAGGAGGGGGGAACTCATATTACAGGATTTAAGTCTAAGTTCACTATGATTATTAATCAGTATGCAAGGGAGTTAGGTGTTCTTAAAGAAAAGGATAATAACTTTACCGGTCTTGATGTAAGAAATGGTATGACAGCAATTGTGGCTATCAAGCACCCTGCACCAAGATTTGAAGGCCAGACTAAGACTAAGCTTGATAATCCGGATGCGGGAACAGTTGTAAGTGCGGTTACAAGTGATGAGGTGCAGTTATATTTTGATAGAAATCTTGAACAGTTAAAGTCAGTAATAGCCTGTGCCGAAAAGTCTGCAAAGATAAGAAAGGCAGAGGAGAGAACGAAGACTAATCTTTTATCTAAGTCTAAGTTCTCAATAGATTCCAATGGTAAGCTTGCTAACTGTGAGAGCAAGAAGTCAGAGGAATGTGAGGTGTTTATAGTCGAGGGAGATTCTGCGGGTGGTTCAGCCAAGACAGCAAGAAACAGACGTACTCAGGCTATACTTCCAATAAGAGGTAAGATACTTAATGTAGAGAAGGCTTCTATTGATAAGGTGCTTGCTAATGCCGAGATTAAGACTATGATTAACTCATTTGGCTGTGGCTTCCTTGAAGGTTACGGCAATGATTTTGATATAAGCAAGTTAAGATACGATAAGATTATCATTATGACAGATGCCGATGTTGATGGTGCACATATTGATACACTTCTGCTTACATTTTTCTATAGATTTATGCCTGAACTTATTAATCAGGGACATGTGTACATAGCTACACCACCGCTTTACAGGGCTGAACTTAAGAAAGTACCTAAGGCAGACAAAGCTTCTAAGAAGGCAGAAGGAACTAAGACGAAGGTAGATAAGAGCAGGACAGTACAGTATCTTTATGATGATAAAGCACTGGAAAGGTATAAAGAGCTTCACGCAAGTGGAACATTTACTCTGCAAAGATATAAGGGGCTTGGCGAGATGGACCCTGAACAGTTATGGGAAACTACACTTAATCCTGAAACGAGAATTTTGAAGCAGGTAGAAATAGAAGATGCAAGATTAGCATCAGAAGTAACAGAAATGCTTATGGGAAATAACGTAGGACCTAGAAGGGACTTCATTTACGAACATGCGACAGATGCAGAATTAGATATATAAGCATTTAGGAAACAAAATGAATTTATTTTCTATAGATGTTTCCGATTACCAACCCCATCGTAGAGAGGGACAATACATATTATATAGGAGTAACATATGTCAGAACAGATAGTGAAAACAGAATATTCTGAGGTAATGCAAAAATCATACATAGATTATGCTATGAGCGTAATTTGTGCCAGAGCACTTCCTGACGCAAGAGATGGACTTAAGCCGGTACAGAGAAGAGTTTTGTACGCCATGGAACAGTTAGGACTTAACTATGATAAACCACATCGTAAATCAGCACGTATAGTTGGTGAAGCAATGGGTAAATATCATCCACATGGTGATAGCTCAATTTATGAAACATTAGTTGTAATGTCTCAGGATTTTAAAAAGGGAATGGCTTTAGTAGACGGGCACGGAAACTTCGGCTCAATTGAAGGAGACGGAGCTGCCGCAATGCGTTATACGGAAGCAAAATTAAAGAAATTTACACAGGATGTATATTTAGCAGACTTAGATAAAGATGTTGTTGATTTCATGCCTAACTTCGATGAAATGGAAAAAGAACCTGTAGTTCTTCCGGTAAAAGTTCCTAACATTTTAGTTAACGGAGCAGAAGGTATTGCCGTTGGTATGGCAACAAATATACCTACTCATAATTTAGGTGAAGTAATAGATGCAGTTATCGCATATATGGAGAATAATGACATTTCAACAGAAGAATTACTGGAAATAATGCCGGGACCGGATTTCCCAACAGGAGGAATTGTAGCCAACAAATCTGAGTTGGCAGACATTTATAAGACAGGAAACGGTAAATTAAAATTACGTGGAAAGCTTGAATTT
>ENA-ORMN01003155-ORMN01003155.1-human-gut-metagenome-genome-assembly--contig:-NODE-3155-length-13320-cov-5.184169_pt1 | contig 13320 bp, 10 predicted proteins | sample MGYA00242102_ERZ508993 | MGnify/ENA primary metagenome ERZ508993 (study PRJEB26280, sample SAMEA2338770) | human gut metagenome | biome: human gut; feature: human-associated habitat; material: faeces... | reverse complement strand
TACGCAATATCTTGTGCTTTTTGTCTGTTGTAGCTTTTTCGTACAACAAAGATGGTGGAGCCGACGGGAGTCGAACCCGTGTCCGAAAACCTCTTGATATCACTTTCTCCGGGTGCATTCTGTTTTTTGGAATTCCCCTTGCGGGACGCCAACAGACAGGCTTCTCACTTGGGTAGCCGTTTTATACACGACCGGTTCAACGGCAAACCGCCGGTGCGCATTCATCACTTACCTGACGCTCACACCGGGGTCGTGATCCTCCCCGGCGGAACGGGCGGCATTAAGCCGCAGCACTGCCGTTAGGCAGCCAATGCAACGTTTCTATCGTTAGCGTTTAATTTTAAAGGTGGACCTTTTAAGAGATTGTCCGGCTCTACCCGCTTATAATACCTCAAAATCCCCGTCGAAACCTTTACGGCCCCATATATCACTCTCTTTCCCCTCGGAAAGCAAGTATCTTTTTTTCATGTTCAGCGTTTACAGGGAGATCCGCTGATCTTTCCTGCGCCGGTCAGGCGTCATCCCCTCTCCGGTCGCCTTTCATCCGGCGCTCCATTTCCCGGTCAGCCTGGCGCTCCGCTGCGGAATCCCGCTTGTCATACAGCTTTTTACCACGGCAAAGCCCGACCTCTACCTTAACGTTTTTCCCCGAAAAATACAGGGAAAGCGGCACCAGCGTATAGCCCTTTTGCGCCACAAGCCCGCCAAGCTTCATAATTTCCCGCTTGTGCATCAGAAGCTTCCGGTCACGAAGCGGCTCCCGGTTGAAAATGTTTCCCTTTTCATAGGGGCTGATGTGCATTCCCACCAGGTAAAGCTCTCCGCCCTTGAGCGAGCAGTAAGAATCCTTGAGGTTGACGGCGCCGCATCGCACGCTTTTGACCTCGGTCCCATACAGGGCAATTCCCGCTTCGTACTTTTCGTCCACGAAATAATCGTGCCACGCCTTGCGGTTCTGCGCCACGATGCGTGACGTCTGCGCCTTTTGCTGTGCCATACCGCACCCCTCCTCTCCGAATCTTCTGCCTCTCCCGGCAAAAGTTATTGTACCACATTTCCGCCTTAAAATCAAGGGGGTTTTTGTCGTTTTCCCTATCCGTTTTTCCCGTGCCCGGAAAAAACTACGCTGTCGGTAAAAAAACAGCGAGCCATGCGCCCGCTGCTTTTCGGTTTTTTATCTTGCCACTACAATGTACAGAACCACGACAAGAACCACAAATACTACCGACAACGCAGTAGTTGCTCTGCTGAGAAGCTTATCTCTGGTCTTTCCTTTTCCCTTGGTGAAAAAGGTTTCCGCCGCACCGGCAATGGTGCTGGACAAGCTCTTGTCCTTTCCGGACTGCAGGAGAACAAACGTGATCAAAACCAAAGCGACAACCGCTATGATAATACCCAATACGATTTCCAATGCTCCCATCGAAAACACCTCCGAATATATTCTTTTTGTCCTTTCGGACACGAAAAGCCGTCAACCTGTCCTATTATAGCATGAAAATTGCAAAAAATCAAGAGGAATTCCGAAATTTTCTTGATTTTTACGAAATATTATGCCAGGCACCGGAAAATACGCAGAAAAAACGACACGCAAGCCCTCCCCTCCCTGCAAAAAGCGGAAAAAACTTGACAGCCGGGAGATTTCCATATATAATAAAAGCAGATTTCCAATGATTCATCAGGAGGCACTGTATTACGGATCGCCATGATCCCCGCATTTTCCGCCTGATTTTCTTTTCCGCAAAATCGACCGAAAAAATTTTTTGAAATGCTGTAACCTTTTCCGGATTCCGGCGACTTATCCGGTGAAGGCACAACAGCCACGGAGGCTCTATGGAGGATTATCAGATTGTGGATCTGTTCTGGCAACGCTCGGAGGCTGCCATACGGGAAAGCGAAAGAAAATACGGCAGAATTCTGCTTTCCGCATCCCGTTCGCTCCTCGACAGCCGGGAGGATGCCGAGGAATGTGTCAGCGACACCTGGCTCCAGGCATGGAACCGGATGCCGCAGGACCGTCCCGCTTACCTTGGCGCTTACCTTGTCAAGATCGTGCGGGCGCTTTCGATTTCCCGGTTCCGTTCCCTGCACCGGCAGAAGCGGGGTGGGGCGGGCTGTCTCACCGACGAGTTGACAGACTGTATTCCGGACGGAAGCGACCTGCAGGCAGAATATGAAAACGGCAGGCTGGCGCAGACCATCAACCGGTTTGTGCAAAGCCTGGATGAAGAAAAGCAACGGGTATTCGTCCGCCGCTATTTCTTCTCGGACAGCATTGAGGAGATCTCCGCTTCCATGGGGATCGGAAAATCCAAGGTCAAAACCATGCTGTTCCGCCTGCGGGGAGAGCTGAAATCGGTACTGGAAGGAGAGGATCTGCTATGAAACAGGAAAAGATAACGTCGGCTTCCCACCTTCTGGACGCCATCGGCGAGTTGGACGACGCCCTGATTCACAACTGCATGACGCCATACCGTGCCGGAAAAAGGCAGGCAGTACGGCGCCGGGCGCTGATCCTTGCCGTGTCCCTGACCCTGGCGTTTGCCATGCTGATCGGCGGCTTTCTGATTGCCAATCGCTCGCACTCTTCCAAACCGGATGACGGCAACATCTCCCCCACCGAAACGCTTGGACGCACCGACCTTGCGGGCAGACTCAGCGCCTGTGATTCCGCCCCCGGCGTCACGCTTTGCAATGCGGACGAGATTGATCTTCTGGACGCCAACTGCCGGGTCGTCTGGAAATACCGGGAGGAAACGCAGTACCGGGTGGTGCGCCTGAGCAGTGCGGACATGGCAACGCTGGACCGGGCGATCTCCCAATCGGCGGGCACTCCGGTGTCCGGCGGGAACACCGGTAGTGAGCTGGAGGGCATCTGGCTCTGCCACGCCGACGGACGAGTGACCTCCCCCTGCCTTAAGACCTCCGCCGGCAATACCGCATTCGGCACGCTGTTTGACTACTCCCCCGAGCTTGAGCCGACCGAAAGCTTTACCGATACGCTGTACCGTGTGATTACCCAAGAATAACCGGAAACTCCGGAAAGAAAGGAAAACATCATGAAAAAAACAGTCGCCATTCTGATCGCTCTTCTTCTGACCCTGTCGCTTTTCTCCTGCAGAGCCAAAGGAGACCTTGACCCAGGAGGTGGAGGCAACGCCGCCATCACCCGGAAAGAGAACGATGCCATGGATTTTGTCATGGACGGAAACGGACGGATCAGCGAAAATCCCTTCGTCAGGGTTTCCGATCAGAGCATATCCACCTTTTCCGCCGATGTGGACACCGCCTCCTATACCTATCTGCGCCGCCTGATCGACCGTGGCTATACCCTGCCGCAGATCCGGGAAACGGCGTCCCCCAACCTGCGCACCGAGGAGCTGGTGAATTACTTTGATTACGATTACACCGGACCGGAGGAAGGCGAACTGTTCGGCAGAACCGTTTCGATCGCAAGCTCTCCCTGGAACCCCGATACCTACCTCATGGTTCTGGGACTTCAGGCAAAGCAGATCGCCTCTGCCCCCCGGAACAATCTGGTCTTTCTGATCGATGTTTCCGGCTCTATGGGTTCGGAAAACAAGCTCCCGCTTCTGCAGAAGAGCTTTGCCTACCTCACCGAGCAGCTCGGAGAGGACGACCTTGTGTCTATCGTCACCTATTCTGGCAAGGAGGAGATCGTCCTGGACGGCTGTGAGGGCAACCGCACCGCCACCATTCTGAATGCGATCAAAGGTCTGCGGGCAAGCGGATCCACCAACGGAGAAGCCGGTCTGCAAACGGCATACGAGCTTGCCGAGCGCAACCGCATCAGCGACGGCAACAACCGGATCATCCTCGCATCGGACGGCGACCTGAACGTGGGAATCTCTTCCCCCGAGGAGCTGAAAAATTATATCTCGGAAAAACGGGACTCCGGCGTTTTCCTGTCGGTTCTCGGCTTTGGAGACGGAAATTTCCGTGACGACACCATGAGCGCCCTGGCGCAGAACGGAAACGGTGTTTACTATTATATCGACTGCGAAGCTGAAGCAAAGAAGATATTCGGCGACGACCTGCTCTCCACCCTCTATACAGTGGGTAAGGACGTCAAGCTCCAGATCACCTTTGACGAAAAATACGTGGAGGAATACCGACTGATCGGCTACGAAAACCGACTGCTTTCCACCGAAGATTTTACCGACGACAGCAAGGACGCCGGCGAAGTGGGAGCGGGACACACCCTGACGGTCTGCTATGAACTGAAGCTGACCGAGGACACCAAGGGCGCAACGGAGAATACCGATTTCATGAAGCTGGCAATCCGTTACAAGGAGCCTGAAGGCACGGAATCTATCCTGCGGGAATACGGAATCGGCGCCGCCGCCCTTACCGAAACGCCCAGCCGTGACTTCCGCTTTGTCAGCGCCGTTGTGGAATGTTCGATGATCCTGCGGGAAAGCCGCTTCTGCAATCCCGACCGCACCCTCTCCCAGATCGTCGGAGAAATGGAAGACCTGTCGCTCCCGACGGGTCAGGCAGAATTTCTGACACTGATGAAAAAAATCTCCAAATAATTAAAGGGGCTGTTGCAAAAATCTGCAACAGCCCTTCTGTTTATTCTCCGATAAAATCCTTTACGGTATGGATCAGTTCTTTTGCCGTCTGCCCATCCTTTGCCTCGGCAAAAATGCGAAGCAACGGCTCGGTGCCGGAAAACCGGCATATGATAAAGGATCCGTCGTCAAAATACACCTTACAGCCATCCTCATAGTTCACACGGCTTACCGGACGTTCAAATGCCGGCAGGCGTTTTTCCCGCATCAGGACCTCCTCCACTCTCTCCTTTTCCTCCTGCGTAAAGGAAAGATTACATTCCACCATTTCGTAAGAGCCGTACTTTTTCACAAGCTCCTGCCAGAACTCAGTGGGAGATTTCCCGACGGCACAGATCATTTCCACAAACAGAGAAGCGGCGTAAACCGAATCCTTTCCGTAGATATGTCCTCTCACCGTAAGCCCGCCGGAGGATTCTCCGCCCAGCACGGCGTCCACCTCATCCATCTTGGAGGAAATGTATTTGAAGCCGACCGGCACCTCGTAGCACTTTTCCCCAAAGGATTCCGCTACCCGGTCCAGCATATGCGTGGTGGCAAGGTTGCGGACAACCGGACCTTTCCAGCCTCTGTACTCGTGCAGATAGTAATACAGCATGACAAGGATCTGATTGGCGTTCAGATACTCCCCGTTGCTGTCCACGATACCAAGCCGGTCCCCGTCGCCGTCCACGGCAATGCCGAGGTCGTAATGCTCGTGCACCACCCGCTCGATCAGACCGCCCAGCTCCTGGTGCGAGGGCGCCGGCATACTGCCGCCGAAATAAGCGTCCTTATTGGCGTTCATCAGGTCAACCGTGCACCGGGTGGTGTAGAGGATCGCCATAAGCGGATAGGTGCCCGAGCCGTGCATGGAGTCAAAAAGCACTCTCACTCCCGCCCGGCGGATGGTTTCCACGTCCAGCTTGGAAAGAATGGAATCCAGAAAGTCGTTAAAGGGCGTTTTCAGATACTCGATCATTCCCGCCGCTTCTGCGCTTGCAATATCGGTGCTCACCACATCCGATGCGTCGATCAGCGACTCCAGCTTTTCCGTGCACTCCACCGAGGCGTCACGCCCCTCCTCCACGATCAGCTTGATGCCGTTGTAAATAGAAGGATTGTGGCTTGCCGTGATCTCAATCCCGTAATGAAGCCCCTCGTTTTTCACGATAAACATAATCAGCGGGGTCGGCGCACTTCTGCGAAGCGTCTTTACCCGGATGCCGTTGCCGCACAGTACCTCGGTCACCCATTCCGCCGCTTCCTCCGACATAAACCGCCGGTCGTAGCCGATGATGACCGGCTTATCGGTCTTTCCCTCGCTTTTCATAAGCGCAACGATGCCTTGCGCCACCCGGCGGATATTTTCTTTGATAAAATCGTCGCCGATGACCGCACGCCAGCCGCCGGTACCGAACCGGATCTTCGTTTTCTCATCACACATAGATATTTCCCCGCTTTACCGAATATTTACCGCCTTACAGCAACCCTGCGGCAACCGACCGGTTCCAGTGGTTGAACGAAATGTAAGGAGAAGCACCCTCCGCAATCGGACGGATAGGAAGTACCGGTTGCTCAAGCTCCTCGATCGAAGCGATCTCGCCCGAAAGATAAGCGTTTATGCGGAGCACGGCAGAGCGCATCCGCTCACACAGACCGCCGATACGCTGTTCCTCAGCGGAAAAGCCGAAGGTCTTGTTTTCCCGGTACCACTGACGGCGGAATGCCGCAAGGAATTCTCCGGTCTCGCCGATCAGCGACTCCAGCTCCCGTGCAATGGCAGCCAGCGCCTCCCGGTCGTTTTCCTTGTAGGCACGGCGCAGGCGCAGACCCATGTCGCACTTCCGGGAAAGGAGCGTGCATAGGCTCCCCAGCGTCTCATAGGCATAGCCCAGGGTGGGATGTCCGGCAAGCTTCATCAGCCGCTCCCCATATTCCCGGTAAGCGCCGGGAGCGGTAGCCGGATCCAGGTGAAGGTCCAGAAAGCCCTCCAGAACGTCGTTGTAAAGCAGATACTTTCCGGGGTTCCGGGGACTGCTGCACTCCTCCGGACGGCAACCGGGCAACAGATTGGGCAGATCAAATGCGCAAAGGTCGTCAAACCCGATGCCGAAGCAGGCACGGGAACGGCTGTCAAGCTCTTCCTCGGTCACTTCGTTTGCCGGGAGATAGCTCCGCTCGGCAAAGAACAGAAGCGTGGGAAGCACCGAGAACTGGGAAGCCTCCCCGCCGTCGTCACCCCAGCCGGTCACGATGATGTTGTCCACGTCAAACTCGTCGCATACGTCAAGCTGAAGCTCGGAGGAAACCAGCGAAAAAGCATTGTGAGACGCAAAGCCAGACCACTTCCACGCCCCGCCCGCAAAGGCAATGGGATTGCGGAACTGCCGGTGGCACTCCAGCATATGCGAAACGATATTCCGGTTGCGGGAATAATAATCCCAGTAGATCAGAGTCAGCCCCTCGGGAACCGCATCAATGACCTCCTGCGAAATACTGCCGGAGGTGACGTAATAGGTGCCGAACGCCATGCGGAAGAACATATCGCTCCAGATCATCGGCGCAAAGCCGTGGTTGCGGCAAAGCTCCACCACACGCCCCAGGTGCTCGCACATGATCTCCGAGGGCTTGCGGTAACCGTTCTGCTTGAGATACTTGCCGCACCCGATATGGTGCGCCTCGTCCATGCCGATGTTGATACGGCGGGAGCGGAAACATCTTGCGCACTGGGCAAGCATGGCGTCGATCAGACGATAGGTGCGGTCGTCCCCTACCAGCAGAATATCGTCAATATCGGTGTACGCTTCAAATCCGGGCCACCGGAGAGCGGTTGCCAGATGCGCCAGCGTCTGGATACAGGGGATCAGCTCAATACCGAAGCCGTAAGCGTAATCGTCCAGCTCTTTCAGCTCCTCTGCCGAAAAACGCCCCCGCATGTGCCCGAAGTACGGGTATTCCTTTATTTCATAGGTGTCCTCGGTGTAAAGCATCAGCGAATCATAGCCCATCAGCGCAAGATAGCGTATCATCTGCTTGGCTGTGGGAATGTTGTACACCGCATTCCGGGACATATCTGCCATGTAGCAAAGCATGGAGGAACGGAAAGACTGGCTGACGGGAACCCGGTTCTCCAGAAATCCGGGCAACAGAGAAAGCCCCCTGAAAAGCTCGTGAAGATTGCCGTATGTAAGCAGGATTCTGCCCTCCTCCTCACGCACCTCAAGACAGTCGGCGGCAACCGCCTCCACAATCACGTCGGCGTCGGAAGCAACAGAAATCCCCATATCGGCGCAAAGCCATGCGGCTCTCTCGGTAAGCTCGGGCGATAAACCACGCAGTTGAATTTTTCCGGACATAGTCGTTCTCCTTTTTATATACAATTTCCAGATTTTCATAAATTCCGGTTCATCATACACTTTCGCATGATACTTACATTATAAAGATCGGGATAAAAAATGTCAAGGGATGACCGAAAAAAGGTCATTTTGCGTAAAATAACGGACCAAATCTGTAAAACTCCCACCGCATGAAATAAGGGTTTTAAAAAAATCCGGAAAAAATTTAAAAAAGACCTTGATTTCCGGAAAAAATTATGGTATAATACCAAGGTACGGAGAGATGGCTGAGCTGGTCTAAGGCGCACGACTGGAAATCGTGTGAACGCTAATACCGTTCCGTGAGTTCGAATCTCACTCTCTCCGCCAAAAATGCCGGGCAGGTTTTTCCCTGTCCGGCTTTTTGTTTTTGTTTATCAGCCCTCGCCAAAGGCTTTTATCCGGCTGGACGGGAGGTATCATCGGTCACGATTTTCGGCTTAAGCGTGGATTGTGACCGATTTTTCGATTTTGTCTCCGTTTCCGACGAGATTTTCCCAGAAACAGGTTGAAAAATCGGAAGATATCTGTTATACTATATTTATATTTGCGGCGTCAGGGCAGTTGTACCCTCCTGCTCACAAGAAACCCAGAAAGGTTTGTCAGGGTTTGACGGCAAATCTGTCGGTTTTCGGAAACAAACTGCAGTTATCTCAAAGCCGAATCGTCCCGATCATCGGAGAAGCTCCGGCGGCAGACTAGAATTACGCAACATTTTTTTAAAGGAGAGTGAGCATTTGGATAAACTATCAGAGGCGATCTGTTTTGCCACGGCGGCATTTGACGGAATGGAGCGAAAGGTTGACAAGCAGCCCGCCATTCTTCATTCGCTGGAAGCGGCAACTATCACACAAACACTGACCGATGAAAAAGAGGCGGTTATAGCCGCAGTGTTGCACGACACCGTGGAGGACGCCGGCGTCAAGATCGGCGAAATAATCGAACATTTCGGCAACAGGGTGGCACAGCTTGTGCTGTCCGAAACCGAAAACAAGCGGGTCAGGCAGGATCCTGCCGACACCTGGCGGATACGCAAAGAGGAGTCCATCGCAGTTTTAAGGCAAACCGAAGATCTCGGGGTCAAAGCGCTGTATCTGGGAGATAAGCTCTCCAATATCCGTTCGCTTTATCGCTCCTTTGCAATCTACGGAAACGATCTGTGGGCAAATTTCAACCAGAAGGATCCGGCGGAGCATAAATGGTACTACACGAGCATTCGTGAGGCGCTTTCGGTATTTTCCGATACGGTCGCATATAATGAATACAGCTATTTTATTGATAAAATATTCGGAGGAGCAGACAATGGTAACGGTAAACAATGAGAAATCCATATCGCATATAATTCTGGACGGTCGGATCGATTCGACAAACGCTTCGCTTGCAGAAAAACAGATTTTTGAAGGCATCAACGCCGGCTCAGAAAAAATTATTATTGATGCGGAAAATCTCGAATTCATTTCAAGTGCGGGACTCCGGGTTATCCTGAAGCTGCGGAAGGCTTATAAGGACATCGAGATCGTCGGCGTTTCGCCCGACGTTTACGACGTCTTTGAAATGACAGGCTTTACCGAAATGATAAACGTGCAGAAGGGCTACCGCAAGCTGTCTGTTGACGGCTGTGAGGTCCTGGGCGAGGGTTCAAACGGTGTTGTTTACCGCTATGACCCGGAAATTGTTGTGAAGGTTTACCGCAACGCAAACGCCTTAAACGAGATCAAGCGTGAGCGCCAGCTTGCACGCACCGCTCTCATTCTGGGGATTCCTACCGCCATTCCTTTTGACGTGGTCAAGGTGGGGGATTCATACGGTTCCGTTTTTGAATTGCTGAACGCAAAATCGTTTTCAAAGCTTATTGCCGCAGAGCCGGAAAACAAGGACAAATACATCACCGAATTTGTCGATCTGCTGAAGCGTATCCATTCTACCGAGGTCAGCCCGGAGGATATGGAGGACATGAAGGCGGTGGCAATCGGCTGGGCTGAATTTCTGGCGGACTACCTGCCCCGGGAGCAAAGCGACAAGCTGCTTGCCCTCATTCGTGCCGTTCCCGACCGACACACCATGATTCACGGGGATTACCATACCAACAACGTGGAAATGCAAAACGGCGAGGTCCTGCTGATTGATATGGACACCCTTTCCTACGGGCATCCCGTATTTGAGCTTGCGTCTATGTTTTTGGGCTTCGTCGGCTTCGGTGAGCTTAATCCCGCATCCGTCGAGAAATTTATGAAGCTCCCTTACGAAACCACAAAGTACATATGGCACAAATCGCTTTCTCTTTATCTTGAAACCGATGACGAAGAGCGCATGAACGAGGTTGCGGAAAAAGCAATGATAGTGGGATATGCTCGGCTGATGCGCCGCACCATCAAGCGTATAGGCTTTGATGATCCCGAGGGAAAAAGGATCATTGACAACTGCAAAAATCATTTGTCCGAGCTTCTCGGAAAAGTAGACATGTTGGACTTTTAAATTGCCGGAGCAGAACCGGAAATTCTGTGACTGCGAACGCCAACATACATTCCTTAAGTTCGGATCTCTCCACGATAAAACCGCCGGGCAAAGCAAAAGCTTTGCCCGGCTTTTTGTTTTTCAATCGGCGATCTTTTCGTATGCCGGTTTTATTTCGGTTGTCCGGTAGACCCTTTCCATGGTAGCGGCAAATGCTTCGGAGGAATATTTTTCCCGCACAAGTGCGCCTGCATTTGCCGTCAGCTCACCCCGCAGAGCGTCGTCCGCCAGGATCTTTCCGATCGTCCCTGCCATTTCCTCCGCCGTCGCACAGGCATAACCGGTTTTTCCGTTTATAACCACGCCCTCAAGGCACGGATCGGCTTTGCAAACGACCGGGATTCCCGCCGACATCGCCTCGATAAAGGTCAACCCCTGCGTTTCGCTTCCCGAAGCGTTGACAAACACGTCTCCTATCCGGTAATACCTGGACACTCCGCTATGCGGCACCATTCCGGCAAACCGGATCCTGTCGGCAAGTCCCGACTGCTCCGCCTGCTTTTCAAGCTCCTGCCGGTAAGGTCCGTCCCCCACAAGGACGAGCACCGCTTCCGCAAGTCCGGGCGCCGAAAGCAATCCGAACAGCGAGGAAATATTCTTTTCCTCCGCTAGCCTGCCGAGGTACAGCAGAACCTTTGCGTCCTCGGGAATTCCCAGCTCCCGGCGCAGTTGCCGCCTGTCCCCGGCGTCGGCGCTCTGCGTGTCGGGCGACAGCTCCAGTCCGGTCGGGACCACGTACACGGGGGTGCTTGTCCCATACGACGTCAACAGCCGACGGACCTTTTCGGTCGGTGCGATCACGGCGTCGGTCCGGTCTGTGACGTGGCGGGTAAACCATGCAGCAACCGACCTGCCAATGCGCACGTTGAGTGAAAAATAGTGGGTATAATCCTCATAAACCGTATGGTAGGTGTGGATCAGCGGTACGTGGCACTTCCGGGCAACCGTTGCGACGATCCGGAAGGTATTGAATTCGCACTGGCTATGTACCGCATCCGGGTGCCATTCGACAAGCTCCCGGATGATGCCGGCGGGGCAGACTCCCCGCACCCGCAAGCCCGGGTACACCATTCCGGCGGTGTGTGAGCCGATGTAGATCACGTTGCCCTCGGTCCGGCTGTGCGCCGATTCGGACAGGGTAAGGATCCGGACCTCATGCCCCCGCTTTTCCAGCCCGTACAGGACCGCCGCCTTGTACATCCACTCCATAACCGTGATCCAGTAGCATACGCCGAGCAGGAAGAAAAGCAGAGCAACCGCCGCAAAAGCGACTTTTACACCGGTACCGACCGGCGTGAGCTGACGCAGAGCCGATTTTATTCTGTGCTCCTTATCGTCACGATGCCCGGGGTTTTCTTTCGGCGACACCTGCTCTTCCTGCTTTTCAAAGGAATCCTCCATTGTTTTCAGCTCCAAGATCTGCTTACGCAGAGCAACCGGAATCAGCTCTGCCGTACCTGCCAGCAGGATAACGGCGGCGAGCACAAGCGCCAGAAAGCGCTTGGCATAATTGCGGCTTACAAGCTTTTCGGAAAATCGTTTCATGATCTGTTCCTCCCGATCCATAAATTTCTGTCCGTCTCCCGGACTTCTGTATTCAGTATACACGAGCGGATTAAACAAAAAATACGACAAAATTAAACAGAAGTTAAAATCCGAAAAATAAAAAACCACATCTTAACAAGTAAGCCCAAAAGCAAACGAAAGCCTTCTCCTGTGGGAGAAGGTGGCAGCCGCAGGCTGACGGATGAGGTGTCGGTATAAAGTAAGTCTATCCCGGGAACTCCTCATCCACCACTGCCGTGGTCCCCCTTCTCCCACAGGAGAAGGCTTTTTTATTAGCTTCAAGCTAAAAAATAACGCCGGTAATCCGGTGTAAACCTAAACTTCGGGTGAACATTTCCGCTTTTGTGTCATCCTGAGCGGAGGGCGAAGCCCGGAGTCGAACCCGCAGGGCGACCACAGGTCGGGATCTCCTAACGCCGAGCGCACAGACCCTTGCACTGCACTTCCGCCCCTCCGTGTCATCCTGAGCGGAGGGCGAAGCCCGAAGTCGAACCCAGAGGGCGACCGCAGGTCGGGATCTCCAAACGTCGAGCGCACCAACCCTGACACCCCACTTCCGCCTCTCGTGTCATCCTGAGCGGAGGGCGAAGCCCGGAGTCGAACCCAGAGGGCGACCGCAGGTCGGGATCTCCTAACGCCGAGCGCACAGACCCATTCCCCCCTTTTCCCTTTTGTAAAAGATATAGTCACCCGGCACTTGTAGCCCCCCTGCCTCCCGCAGGTGCTTTTTTATTTGCGCAGAAATTCCCCTCATGAATCGGGTAGCACCCGGCGGCATTGCGGAATATCATGGTTAGGGGAGGCGTCCGGGCGCATCGCCGTGTTGCTTTTTTATCCTCCCGGACGTCCTCCCGCCGATTTCTGCCGATAGGTTAAAAATTCCACCGGCAAATCCCGCTCCCGGTGTTTAAGAGGGGCGGTCAGTGGTAAAAATATACTTGTACGGAAAAACAATATTGGAGTGTGAAATCAAATGAGCGTAAAACGAGGAGACATTTATTATGCGGATTTGAGTCCGGTGGTCGGCTCGGAACAAGGAGGGCTGCGTCCGGTTCTGATTATTCAGAACGATGTGGGAAACCGGTACAGCCCCACGGTCATTGCCGCCGCCATCACCTCAAGACTTGGAAAAACAAAATTGCCGACACATATTGATATTTATGCGGACAAGGTAGGGCTTGCCAAAAATTCCGTGATCCTGCTGGAGCAGATACGGACGCTCGACAAACGCAGGCTCAAGGAAAAAATGGGACATCTGGACGAGGACATGATGAGCGAGGTCAACAACGCCA
>ENA-ORMN01003149-ORMN01003149.1-human-gut-metagenome-genome-assembly--contig:-NODE-3149-length-13331-cov-3.415110_pt1 | contig 13331 bp, 12 predicted proteins | sample MGYA00242102_ERZ508993 | MGnify/ENA primary metagenome ERZ508993 (study PRJEB26280, sample SAMEA2338770) | human gut metagenome | biome: human gut; feature: human-associated habitat; material: faeces... | reverse complement strand
CAAATCAATAGCTCAAATTGCATTAACTTCTTAAAATGTATAAATAACAGGATAGTTTGGGTTAAGTAATATCAGAAACACTTTTCCGAAAAGGGAGAAATTTAATAGCATAGAAACAGACAATTAAGAAACAAAAACAATGGCAGACGCTAAAACAGAAAAACAGAAAGTACAGGAAATAACGGAGAAGTTGGAGTAGGGTATCAAGGAACTTTTTGAAAGCGAGAAGTACAAGATTTATCTGAATACCATGTCAAAATTTCATAATTACAGCTTTAACAACACAATGTTAATTGCAATGCAAAAGCCTGACGCTACGTTAGTGGTCGGATTCAAGGAATATACTTTGCCGAATAAACAGGGGGGACGATAATGCAGGATGTTATGAATGTTAATCAGAAAGAATATAAAATTGTGAAGTTATTAGGACATGGAAAAGGTGGTTATTCCTATTTGGCAGAACGGGAAGGTAAATTTTATGTGTTAAAACAGATACACCATGAGCCATGTGAATATTACTCATTTGGCAATAAAATCGAAGCAGAACAAAATGATTATAACAGACTGTTGCAGACAGGAATCAGAATTCCAAGAATGTTAGACATTGATGTAGCAAATGAAAGAATATTAAAAGAGTATATTGACTATGAATGTAACAATTACATGGATGAATGGAATTTTGAAAATTGGGGGATTAAGTACTGGTCTAAGACAACGGAATTTATTGATTATATGGAGCAGCATTAGTTATGTAACTCAAGATTTTGTTCAATCCAAATCTCTTATAATCCTCAAAACTTGTTGATTTTACACGAAAAAAACTATACTATAGATAGTACCTATTATTAGAGTCAGAGCGTAGAGCAGAAAAAGATACGAGGAAGTAATGATGAGAACAGAAGATAAAACAAGAATGACAGAGGGAAGCATTTCCAGAAAAATTATTTTATTTGCGATTCCGCTGTTTCTTGGAAATTTGTTTCAGCAATTGTATAACACGGCAGATTCACTGATCGTAGGAAATTATCTCGGCAGCAATGCGTTGGCGGCAGTCAGCTCATCCGGGAATCTGATTTTTCTGATGGTTGGATTTATCAATGGCATCGCAATGGGTGCAGGTGTTGTAATTGCCAGATATTATGGAGCGAAAGACAGGGCAAATCTGGAGAAATCAATCCACACAACGGTTGCGTTTGGAATTGCAGCAGGAATTGCATTGACAGTGATCGGCATGCTTTTAGCACCGAAGATCCTGGTGTTGATGGGAACACCCGCAGAGGTGCTTCCGGAATCTATCACCTATTTCCGCACTTATTTTGCAGGCTCTATCGGAGTGATCATGTACAATATTTTTGTAGGGATTTTGCAGTCGGTTGGAGACAGCAGACATCCGCTGATTTATCTGATCATTTCTTCCTGTATCAATGTGGTGCTGGATATTTTCTTTATTTCAGGATTGGGGATGGGAGTCGGTGCAGCCGCTTTGGCAACAGCGATTTCCCAATTTGTAAGTGCATTCTTATGTCTGATCCATCTTCTGAGAGCAAAAGAAGAATATAGGCTTCAGTTAAATAAAATCCGTTTTGACAGACAGATGCTGTGGCAGATCATACAAAACGGTGTGCCGTCCGGCTTTCAGAATTCTGTGATCGCCATTGCGAATGTTTTTGTGCAGACAAATATCAATGCATTTGGGAAAATGGCGATGGCAGGATGTGGATCTTATTCCAAAATCGAAGGATTTGCGTTTCTGCCGGTGACCTGTTTTACGATGGCGTTGACCACTTTTGTCAGCCAGAACCTTGGTGCAAAGCAGTATGACCGTGCAAAAAAAGGAGCGAGGTTTGGCGTTCTCTGTTCGATTATCATTGCAGAATTGATCGGAGTTGTGATTTATACAGCCGCACCGGTGCTTATTGCAGCCTTTAACAGTGAACCGGACGTAGTACATTATGGAGTTATGCAGTCGAGAACGATTTCATTGTTCTACTTTCTGCTGGCTTTTTCCCACTGCATCGCTGCGGTGCTTCGTGGTTCGGGAAATGCATCGGTTCCGATGATCATCATGCTGTGTGTATGGTGTCTGTTCCGTGTAAGCTATATCACGGTTACGGTTCATTTTATCCCGGACATCCGCGTGATCTTCTGGGCGTATCCATTGACCTGGAGTATTAGTTCAGTCATTTTCCTTGCTTTATTTTTGCGTGGAAAATGGGTGTATGGGTTTGAAAAGAGAAAATAAGCAGCTTATCCGGCGTAGGGGAAAAGCTTGACAATTTCAGCTTTACGTCTAAAATAATATCATATGAATTTGAATGAGACTGATGCATAAAAGAAATGTATCAGTCTTATCTTATGCAGAGGAGAACCGGAATTTATGAAAAAAAGTGGAACCATGAAAAAAATGCTCACCTATTATAAACCTTACATGCGTGTGTTCTGGACAGACATGTTTTTTGCAACGCTCTCTGCGGCGGTTGCCCTGATCATTCCACTGGTCGTGCGGTATGTGACCTACAATCTTGTGTACCGTGAGCCGGCAGAGATTTTGCATCAGGCAGCATACATTGCCATTGGACTGTTTGTGCTGGTGGCGGTTGACTGTTACAGTAAATTCTATATTTGTAATTATGGACATGTGATGGGAGCGAAAATCGAGTATGACATGCGTGCGGAAATTTTCGCACATTACCAGAAACTGTCCTTTTCCTTTTATGATGACCAGAAAGTCGGACAGCTGATGAGCCGTATCACAACCGATCTTTTTGATATCAGCGAACTGATGCATCATGGACCTGAGAACATCATTCTGTCCGTGATCAAAATTGCCGGAGCACTGATCATTCTTGTGAACATCAACCCAATGCTCGCAGTTGCAGCCTTTGCAATATTGCCGTTCATGCTGATCTATGCATTTGTCCTGAATAAAAAAATGCGTCTCGCATTCAAACAGAACCGTGTAAAAATCGCAGACATCAATGCGCAGATCGAGGATAACTTATCCGGTATCCGGGTGGTAAAATCTTTTGCCAATGAAGAGATTGAAAACCGTAAATTCAAACAAGGCAATGACGGTTTCCTTGCAGCCAAGAAAAACAGCTATTTTTACATGGGAAGTTATCAGGCAGGGCTTGGAGCGTTTACGACACTCATTCAGGTCAGTGTGATCCTGACAGGTACGGTGCTGATCGCAAAAGGCAGTGTGGATGTCAGCGACCTTGTCACATTTATGCTCTATATCAGTGTGTTTACGGATCCGGTCCGCACCCTCATTGATTTCACAGAGCAGTTTCAGAATGGTTATACCGGGTTTGAACGTTTTCAGGAGATCCTTGCCATTCATCCGGATATCGAGGACAAAAAAGATGCAGTGGAACTTAAGGATGTAAAGGGAGATATTACTTTTGAAAATGTTTCATTCCAGTATGAGGAAAACACGGAAAAAGTGTTGAATCATATCAGTTTAAATGTTCCGGCGGGGGCTTACATGGCATTAGTCGGTTCCTCCGGCGCAGGAAAAAGTACGCTCTGTTCCCTCATTCCACGTTTCTATGACGTGACGGGCGGCGCAGTAAAAATCGATGGAAAAGATGTGCGTGATCTCACCTTAAAGAGTCTGCGCGACCACATCGGCATTGTGCAGCAGGATGTGTATCTTTTTGTTGGAACTGTTTTTGACAATATCCGTTACGGAAAACCGGATGCGACAAGAGAGGAAGTCATCGAGGCAGCAAAAAACGCCAATGCGCATGAGTTTATCATGTCACTTCCAAACGGTTATGAGACGGACATCGGACAGCGCGGGATCAAGCTTTCCGGCGGACAGAAGCAGCGATTGTCCATCGCAAGGGTTTTCCTGAAAAATCCACCGATCCTTATTTTTGATGAGGCAACCTCCGCACTTGACAATGAGAGTGAAAAAGTAGTACAGGATTCATTGGAGAAGCTTGCAAAAAACCGTACCACATTTGTAATTGCACACAGGCTTTCCACCATCAAAAACGCAGAGAAGATCATTGTTTTATCTGAGGATGGTATCGAAGAATCAGGAACACATGAAGAACTGATGGACAGGAAGGGAACTTACGAAAAGCTTTACAATATGCAGTTCCACAAATAAAATGAAAGCAGCAGAAAAAGAGGAGAACTGATATGCCGGAACTTATACGTAAAAAAAAGAAAATGTCATCGTTTGAGATGATCGCATTTGGATTTGCAGGTGTGATATTACTCGGAGCAATTATTTTAATGCTTCCGATCTCATCTTCTGCCGGAGTTGTGACACCGTTTGATAAAACTTTATTTACTGCGACATCAGCTGTCTGCGTGACAGGACTTGTGGTCGTGGATACAGGAAGTTACTGGTCGGCGTTTGGTCAGGCAGTGATCTTACTTCTGATCCAGACCGGCGGATTGGGAGTCATCACTGTGGTTGCATCTTTTTCAATGGTATCGGGGAGAAAGATCTCGTTAATGCAGCGGAGCACGATGCAGGATGCGATTTCAGCACCGAAAGTAGGTGGAATTGTCCGGCTTACGAAATTTATTCTACAGGGAACATTTCTGATCGAACTGATCGGTGCCATTCTCATGCTTCCTGTATTTTGCAGGGATTATGGATGGAAAGGAATCTGGATGTCAGTCTTCCATTCGGTATCGGCTTTTTGCAATGCAGGTTTTGACATACTTGGAACGACGGAACAGACATTTCCATCTCTGACAGGATATATTGCCGATCCGCTGATCAATCTTGTGATCATGCTTTTGATCGTGATCGGTGGTATCGGATTTCTGACATGGGATGATTTTTGCACAAACAAATGGAACTTGAAACGTTACCGTCTGCAGAGTAAGATTATCCTCGTTACCACCGCTGTTTTGATTTTACTGCCGGCTATTTTTTTCTTTCTGAGTGATTTCGCCGGATTTTCTATGGGAAAAAGAATACTGGCTTCTTTTTTTCAGTCGGTAACTCTTCGAACAGCAGGATTTAATACGGCAGATCTTGGTGCAATGAACGATTCTTCCAAAGCGATCATGATTTTGATGATGCTGATCGGTGGATCTCCGGGATCAACGGCAGGAGGTATGAAGACAACAACGATCGCAGTGCTGATACTGAATGCGTTTGCAACATTCGGAAGAGAGCCGGAAACAGAGGTTTTTGGAAGAAGATTCGATAATACAGTAGTGAAAAATGCGGCAACGATCGCTATTTTGTATTTTTTCCTGTTTTTTGCAGGAGGAATCGCAATCAGTCAGATAGAACATGTTGCATTATCGGATTGTCTTTTTGAAACAGCATCGGCAGTGGGCACGGCAGGACTTACATTAGGGATCACAACGGAACTTGGACTGGTATCACATCTGATATTGGTTGTTTTGATGTATCTTGGAAGAGTTGGCGGACTGACACTTATATATGCTGCAATTTCAGTAAAAATCCAGAGCGGGGCAAAAAGACCGCTTGATAAAATAACTGTTGGATAAAGGAGAAAATTATAATGAAAAATATTTTGCTTATCGGACTCGGAAGATTTGGAAAGCATGTTGCATACCAGTTGAATGAGCTTGGACATGAAGTGATGGCTGTGGATGAGAATGAAAATCTTGTCAATGAAATTCTTCCGTATGTTACAGACGCACAGATCGGTGACAGTACCAATGAGAATTTTCTGGAGTCGCTTGGAATCAAAAATTATGATATTTGTTTTGTGACGATCGGAGGCAATTTCCAGAATTCCCTGGAGACAACTTCTCTTTTGAAAGAACTTGGCGCTAAAATGGTCATATCGCGTGCAGAGCGGGATGTACAGGCAAAGTTCCTGCTTCGCAACGGAGCAGACGAGGTCATTTATCCGGAAAAACAGATCGCCAACTGGGCAGCGATCCGCTATACGGCAGATCATATCCATGATTATATCGAAGTGGATGATTCACATGCTATTTTTGAGGTGGAGGTGCCGGGAGGCTGGATCGGAAAAACGATCGGTGAACTGGATATCCGTAAAAAGTACAGCATCAGTATTCTGGCAATCAAAACAGACGGAAAGATGAATATGGCGATTGGTCCGGATATGGAACTAAGCAGTGAAGATACCCTTTTGGTTCTCGGTACATACAAGGATATGCAGAAGTGTTTTCGGATATAATGGATAAAAATAAACAGGGTATAAAATAATTATTAAAAATTGCACAAAATTTGCATTTTATAAAATAATCGAGTAAAATAGGAATGTTCGGGCAGAAAGTGTGATCCGGGCAGAAAAAGATAATACAATGTAACCATGATAATCTGCATTCTGCATATTATCAAGACATAAAAAGGAGTGGATTTATTATGACAAAAATTGATATTATTTCCGGTTTCTTAGGAGCAGGAAAAACCACATTTATTAAAAAAATGATCGATGAGGTATTTAAGGGCGAGAAGATCGTTCTGATCGAGAATGAGTTCGGTGAAGTCGGAATCGATGGCGGTTTCTTAAAAGATGCAGGAATCCAGATCACCGAGATGAATTCCGGCTGTATCTGCTGCTCATTAGTAGGTGATTTCGGAAAGAATCTTCACGAAGTGATTGATAAATATCATCCGGACCGCATTCTGATCGAGCCATCCGGTGTCGGTAAGTTATCCGATGTCATGAAGTCTGTGATCGATATCGAGAAAGAGGAAGACGTTAAATTAAACGGACTCGTAACAGTTGTAAATGCTTTAAAAGCAAGCAAACAGATGAAAGCATTCGGTGAATTTTTTAATAATCAGATTGAATATGCTACAGTTGTTGTACTGAGCAGAAGCCAGAATGCAACACCTGAGCAGTTAGAACTTTGTGTAAAACAGATCCAGACATTGAATCCAAAGGCTGCAATCATCACAACAGCATGGGATGCGATCAAAGGCGAGCAGATCTTAAAAGTGATCGAGGGAGCAGATTCTCTTGAGATGAAACTGATGGCTGAGCAGCATGCCAAAGAAGAGGCAGAGGAGCATGAGCATGAACATCACCATCATGACCACGATCATGAAGACCACGATCATGAGCATGATCACGAACATCATCATGAACATGACGAGAACTGCACCTGCGGATGCCACGATCACGAAGAACATGAGCATGATCACGACCACGACCATGAACACCATCACGATCATGAAGACCACGACCACGAACATGAACATCATCACGATCATGAAGACCATGACCACGACCATGAACACCATCATGAACATGACGAAAACTGCACCTGCGGATGCCATGACCATGAGCATCATCATCACCATCATGCAGATGAAGTGTTTACAAGCTGGGGAAAAGAGACGCCTCACAAATTCACGAAGGAAAAGATCGAGGATGTATTAAAGACTCTCTGCGAGACAGATGATTACGGAACAATCCTCCGTGCCAAGGGAATGGTAGAAGATGAGAATGGCACATGGATTTATTTTGACATGGTTCCGGGTGAATATGAGCTTCGTGACGGCGAGCCTGACTATACAGGAAGACTTTGTGTGATCGGCTGCAACATTGACGAACACAGATTAGAAGAGTTATTCGGAATTTAATAAGGGAGAATATATATGAACGAAATACCAGTATATTTATTTACCGGTTTTATGGACAGTGGAAAGACCTCCCTCATCAAAGACACCTTATTTGAGCAGGGTTTTGCAAAAGAGGGAAAAAGCCTTGTCATCTGCTGTGAAGACGGCGATGCAGAGTTTACGGATGAAGAACTTGAAAAAAATAATGTAAAACTTGTCATGGTAGACAGTGAGGCAGATTTTACAGAGGACTTTTTGAAAAAAGTAAATACCGAGTACCAGCCGGAGCAGGTATTCTTAGAGTACAACGGAACCTGGCAGATGGGAACACTCATGGATATGGAACTTCCAAAGTACTGGATGATCGTACAGCAGCTTGCCACGGTAGATGCAACGACTTTCGATATGTATCTTGCAAATATGCGTACAATGATCATGGAACAGCTTTTTTCCGCAGATGTCGTGATCTTCAATCGCTGTGATGACAGTACAGACAAAGGAAAATACCGCAGAAATGTCAAGGCATTAAACCGGAAAGCACAGCTTGTCTATGAGCGTGCGGACGGAACACTTGACGAGAGACCGGAGGAGTTACCGTTTGACATTACTGCGGATGAGATTGAAATTTCCGATGCAGATTATGCGATCTGGTATATGGATTGTCAGGACAATCCGAAAAAGTATGAGGGTAAGAAAGTTTCTTTCTTAGCACTTGTATACAATCCGGACAAACTGAAAAAAGGAATTATGGTTCCAGGACGTTTCGCAATGACCTGCTGTGTGGAGGATGTTACCTTTATCGGTTTCAAAACGAAATACGACAGGGAAGATGAAATACCTCACAAATCCTGGATCAATATCACAGCAGAAGTGCATGTGGAATTTGCAAAAGAGTACAAGGGAAAAGGTCCTGTATTGTATCCAATTTCCATAACTCCAGCCGAGAAGCCGGAAGATGAACTCGTATACTTCTCATAAAAATAAAAAAAGGTGTTGACAAAGATACGTTAATGTATTAAAGTAACACCATAAAGAAAAACCGTTGAGAAAGAGTAGTAAGTAATCTGTTGATATTACAGAGAGCTGCAGGTGGTGGGATTGCAGTATGGATCATTTTACTGAATGGACTTTCGAGGGTGACCTGAACAACATACATGAAGCATACAGAGCCATGTATCAGCAGTAGGAGTCACCGGGAACCGAACCCGTTATCAATCAGGCGTGTATGATAGTACATGAGAGAGTGGACCGGATGGTCAAGATGAGTGGTACCGCGATAATAAGATTTTATTACCGTCTCAAGCAACAGCTTGAGACGGTTTTTGTTTACTTGCAAACAAAACCGCAATACATGATTCTTATAACTTTCAAAACGGATTTCTTTCAAAAAACATTCTTAAAATTTGGAGGAAAAAATGATGAAGAGAAAAATGATGGCAGCAGTATTGACAATGGCAATGGCAGCAACAATGATCGGTGGATGTGGAAACAGCACAGACACATCCAATGCAGGAAACAGCACGAACACAACAGAGAGCAGTGCAGACGCAGCCGATACCGCAAAGGACACTGCACAGAATACTGCAGACAAAACCGTGTACAAAGTTGGAATCGTACAGTATGTAGATGATGCATCCTTAAACCAGATTGAGAAAGCAATTGAAGCAGAGCTGGATGCAAAAGGAGCAGAACTTGGTGTGACATTTGATTATGCAGATTACACCTATAATGGTCAGGCAGATTCCTCTACCCTGAACCAGATCGCAGCAGATCTTGTGGCAGAGGGTGTCGATGTGATCATTCCGATTGCAACGCCGGCAGCAATGATCATGCAGAACGCAACGGAAGATAATCAGATCCCGGTTGTATTTTCCGCAGTATCAGATCCGGTCGGAGCAGGACTTGTAGCAAGTGCAGATGCTCCGGGTGCCAATATTACAGGAACATCCGATGCAATTGATGTGGCACAGATCATGGATTTCATTTTGGCAGCGGATCCGGATGCTGCAAAAATCGGATTTCTGTATGATAAGAGCCAGGATTCTTCCACAAGTGCTATTCAGGCGGCAAAAGATTACTGCGATGAACATGGGATTTCCTATGTAGAAAAAACAGGTACAACAACCGGTGAGATCCAGGCAGCAGCAGATTCCCTGGTGGCAGAAAAAGTAGACGCTATTTTTACACCACAGGACAACACTGTTATGACAGCAGAACTTGCGATTTTTGAAAAATTTGCAGACGCAGGTATCCCTCACTACACAAGTGCAGATTCCTTTGCTTTAAACGGAGCATTCTTAGGATACGGCGTCAACTATGAGACACTCGGAACAAAGACAGCAGACATGGTTGCAGACATTCTTGCAAACGGAGCAGATCCGGCCACAACACCGGTAGAAACATTAGACAGCGGTATCGTAACCGTAAATACAGAGATTGCAGAAAAAGTCGGAATCGATTATTCTATCTTTAAAGATATGTGTTCCGAATTGATCGAGACAGTAATAGCAGAGGAGTTTAATTAAGGTATGGGTTCCATTATTACATTATCAATTGTACAGAGTGCATTAGAACTTGGTTTTATCTATGCACTGGTCGCACTGGCATTATTTATATCCTTCAGTATTTTAAACATTGCGGATCTTTCGACCGATGGATGTTTTACATTGGGATGTGCCGTCTGTGCATCGGTGACACTTGCAGGTCATCCGATATTAGGATTATTTGCAGCGATGGCAGCTGGTGTCTGCTCCGGTTTTGTGACCGCTTTCTTACAAACAAAAATGGGGATTCAGTCCATTTTGGCGGGAATCATCGTAAATACCGGATTGTATACAATTAATATTGCAGTAATGGGATTCGCTTCCAACATGAACTTATTCAACTGTGAATCCGTTTTTACCTGGGCAAAAACAGCGATCGGTGGAACGTGGTATAAACTGGTCGTGGCTGCACTGATCGTTATCATTGTAGGAGTGCTGATCTCTTTCTTTTTAAATACAAGGCTTGGACTTTCCATCCGCGCAACCGGAGATAATCCGGATATGGTAAGAGCTTCCAGCATTAATACAAGTGCCATGATCACGATCGGACTTTGTGTTGCCAATGCCCTGACCGGTCTCTCCGGCGGACTGCTTGCGCAGTATCAGAAATCCTGTGATATCAATCTTGGAACCGGAATGGTAACAATCGCACTCGCCAGCCTGATCATTGGGGAATCTATCATTGGAAAAGGCGGTATGTTACAGCGTGTGACCGGCGTTATTTTAGGAAGCTGCCTGTATCGTTTTATCGTGGCAGTTGCCCTGAGATTAAATGTACCGGCAGAGTGTTTAAAACTTGTTTCTGCAATCATTGTAGCCGTGGCGATCGCATTCCCATATCTGAAAAAGCAGATGAATTTTTACCGGCAGAAACGTGCCGCAAAGGCTCAGAACCAGATATACGTTCAGGAGATTATGAAAAATGGCAGCGAAGGAGGAGAAAGATAATGGCAGAGAAGAACGCAATGCTTGTGATGCGCGATGTCAGCAAAACTTTTAATCCGGGAACTGTCAATGAAAAATGTGCATTAAAAAATCTGAATCTCACCTTAAAGCAGGGGGATTTTGCAACGATCGTAGGAAGCAACGGAGCCGGAAAATCAACGCTGTTTAATGCGATAACAGGAGCCTTTTTTGCAGACAAAGGACTGATCATGCTGGATGGTGAGGACATTACCTATCAGAAAGAGCATGTCCGCAGTAAAGTGATTGGTCATTTGTTTCAGGATCCATTGAAGGGAACCGCACCACATATGACGATCGAGGAGAATATGGCGCTTGCCTACCTGCGCACGACTACTTCAAAGAATGCCTATTTCAGCCGGATCAAGGCAGCGGACAAGAAAAAATTCAGAGAGCAGCTCGCACTGCTAGACATGGGGTTAGAAGACCGTATGAAGCAGCCGGTCGGACTTTTGTCCGGTGGACAGCGTCAGGCACTCACACTTTTGATGGCAACGATGGTGACTCCTAAGATTTTGCTGCTGGATGAGCATACCGCAGCTTTAGACCCTGCCACCGCAGAGAAAGTACTGAACCTCACAAAAAAGATAGTGTCAGAGCAGAACATCACCTGCCTTATGGTCACGCACAACATGCATCAGGCGCTTGAACTTGGAAACCGTACCCTCATGATGGATTCGGGAAATATTGTGCTGGATGTTTCCGGGGAAGAACGGGAAAAGATGTCAGTGGATGATCTGTTAGAGCAGTTTGCAGTCCGTGCCGGAAAGGCATTGGATAATGACAGAATTCTGTTTTCCAAAGTGGAGGCATAATAGTGGTGTAGTAAGAATAGAAGCTATAAATAATTAGTATGTTTCAATTATATGAAAAAGCAATAAAACAAGGGAAAAGCCGTTGAAATCTAACGGCTTTTCCTTTATTATATAAAGTAATGCTAAAAAAATGTATATTTTCATAGGAGATTCGTGATTAAGGAAAACGATTACAGAGATGAAAAAGGCAGTGAGTATATACAAGGAGGAAAAACATGTATCCAATCGTTAGAAGAGAAAAACTGGCAGACAAGATCTATCTTATGGATGTCAAGGCTCCTCGTGTTGCGCAGTATTGCGAACCGGGACAGTTTGTGATTGTAAAAATTGATGAGGAAGGTGAACGTATTCCACTTACCATCTGTGATTACAACAGAGAAGAGGGAACAATCACAATCGTATTCCAGACCGTAGGAGCTTCAACAGAGCGTATGGTAAGCTTACAGGAAGGGGATGCTTTTGAAGATTTTGTTGGACCTTTGGGATGTCCATCTGATCTGATCCATGAAGATATTGAAGAATTAAAGAAAAAGAAAATTTTATTTGTTGCAGGTGGTGTTGGTACAGCTCCGGTTTATCCTCAGGTAAAATGGCTGCATGAGCACGGCGTTGACTGTGATGTTATCATGGGTTCTAAGACCAAGGATTTATTAATTCTGGTAGAAGAAATGCGTAAAGTTGCAACTAATCTTTATGTAACAACCGATGATGGTACTTATGGCTTCCATGGAATGGGAACCAACCAGTTACAGGAATTATGGGATAAAGGTGTTCGTTACGATCATTGTGTTGCCATCGGACCAATGATTATGATGAAATTCGTTTGTAAACTGACCAAGGAGCTTGGCATTCCAACTGTTGTATCCATGAATCCGATTATGGTAGACGGAACCAATACCAGGAGAACAAAGATTTAGGACTTTGCTTGTCATAAGGGTTCGCTTACCTGTCAACACACAGACTTCAAAGGAAGAGTCACCACCAATGCTAACGCCGGTTACATTGAACTTTTTGAAGAACTCATCTTCAAGACATGACTCTGGACGTTCCCAATTAATGTACTGGGATTCTTTCTGTTCTGTAATATCCACAATGTAGGGTATAAGCTCGTTAAGCGAATTTTTCAAATCCTGATGAACAGGATTAATCCCCTTGAAAACAATATCGTTTCCCTCCTTGTCTGCATAGACCACTTCAAGACATCCCTTTTTGGTCAATTTTGCTTTTGAAATATTCAAATCCATTTTAATTAAACTTTTAGTTAATACTTACCTATGCAGGTATTCATTAATAAAATCTTTATAGTACTGGTCAACAGGCAATGGCAAATTGATTCCTAATTCGGTGGCAGCATCAGCCTGAACCTTATCCATGAAAGTTTTCATTTGGATCGTATTCAATTTAGAAGTACTTCCAACAACCGAAACAATATTTCCATTCATACATATTTGCCGTGGAAGAAAC
>ENA-ORMN01003146-ORMN01003146.1-human-gut-metagenome-genome-assembly--contig:-NODE-3146-length-13337-cov-4.839407_pt1 | contig 13337 bp, 24 predicted proteins | sample MGYA00242102_ERZ508993 | MGnify/ENA primary metagenome ERZ508993 (study PRJEB26280, sample SAMEA2338770) | human gut metagenome | biome: human gut; feature: human-associated habitat; material: faeces... | reverse complement strand
CCCCGCATTATAACGCACTAAATATTAGTGTATTAGGAGATAAATTTTCAGCAAGAAAGGGTTACGTCAATGTCAGGTAACGTAATGCTTGTGTTTTTCTTGCTGGCTGTGCTGTTCGGGCTCGTTTGTTTCGGCCTTGGCATTGTGGAGGGTTGCCGGAGAACCACCAAGAGGATCTTGGAGAATATCGCAAAAGGAATGAAGAAGGGGGAATAGATTATTCCCCCTTTTTCTTCTCTTCCTGTAAACGTTTTAAAAGGAGTTCTTTATTGTCTCCCGCGTATTCCAGAACGTAAATAATCCAGTCCACGATATTCATTCCACAAGCTTTCGCATAATTGTTGAATTCAAGGAATTTGTCATGCGAAACCTTGAGGTTGATGTCAAGATCAGCAATAGAGATTTGGTTATCATCAGCAGGCTTGGGTTGACTCATTAGCTTGTCAATAATGATCAGAGCCTTTTTGGGGATAGTGCGGCTTTTGGAAAACCAGTTATTGACTACTAGGTATTTCACTCCGCATTGGTCTGCCAACCATTGGCGAGTTTTCCCAATGTCTTTAAGCCATTGATCTATCTCTTCTTTCGTGTGCATGCCGATGTAATATCATCGTTTAATGACACAAGCAAGATGAAAAAAACAAGCATACAGTGATAATTTTGTCTTGCTATATAATCAAACAGTGGTAAAAAGGACGCATCAACTGACAAAACATCACACACCCATGATAGACAACATCCAAGTACCAATCAAAAAACTCGCTGGGTCTCCTAAGGCCAGCGCATCAGTAATGACCATCTCAGTCAGGGATAACTTGCCACTGAGCGAGGCCATTATTCAGACCCTCCGTATTTTGGCCCACGATGCTACCGATAGTAAAACGCAGCCGAATAAAACCGAAACCGCCAACCGATAAACAACATGAACAACACCATAGTACCATTCAACAACGCCGCTCTGGGCTGTTCCGTCAGGACAGTCACCATTGACGAAGAGGCATGGTTCGTCGGAAAAGACGTGTGTGCCGCTCTTGGTTACGCCAATGAAACTGATGCCATGAACCGACATTGTAAGGGGGTCGTGAAACGCTACCCCCTTCAAACTCCCGGAGGAGTACAGGAGATTCGCATCATCAACGAACCCGACATGATGCGTTTGATCTGTGGTTCCAAACTGGAATCAGCGAAGAGATTCGAGGCTTGGGTCTTTGAAGAAGTACTACCGACAATACGCAAGCACGGCATCTATGCAACGGGCGAAAAACTTCTTGAGCTGATTTCCAAGCCTGAGAACGCCATCAAGGTATTTCAGACGCTCAAAGATGAGCAGGACAAAAGAAAAGCTCTTGAAGCCAAGATAGAAGAGGACGCGCCCTACACGGAATTTGGAAAGAGCGTGGAAGTCTCCGCAGGCTGCATGCTGATTGGAGAATTCGCCAAGGTGCTGGCACAGAACGGACGGGAAATCGGACAGAACCGGCTTTTTGAGCTGCTGCGCAATGAAGGAATCCTCGGTAAGACAGGAAACCGCCGCAACGTGCCGTCCCAGGAACATGTGGAAGCCGGCCGTTTTCGGATCAGTTACCGTATTATCCAGCACGCGAGCGGAAGAGCGGAAAGCAAAGCAACCCCGTATCTGACGCCTAAAGGTCAAGTATGGCTGTTGAAGCGGATGACGGGGAATAAAACCGAGCAGAAGGAGGTGAAGAAGTGAAAGCGCTGGCCGTCCTCGTCTTCTCCTGCCTTGTTCTGGGAGGCTGTAACCCACGTCCTCATGACTACATTTCAGAAGGAAATGAGGATTGGATTATTAAGATCGAGCAGCCAGGTATTCTCGACGATTATTTTTCAACGAACGACTCCGAGTGCGTGGATAGATCAAAGAGGCATGGATACCGGGTCGTTAAGCCAAACGGCGAGGTACTCTTTATATCAGGAACGGCGCGAATCACCATGAAGCCAAACAATCAACAGAAATTAAAGTAATCATGGATAAGGAAAAAAGCATAGTTGAACTTCTCATAGAGCTGGACAAGGTTCTCAAGCTCGAAACGAAGGAGGATGTTCAAATGTATTATTTCTCTACGGACCCGGAAGATAAATTTTTCCGGTTAAAATACGCTGGAAAAATTTACGAAGCCAGGCGTTTGTTGGGGTTGAGCCTTGAAGCCATTCCCGGCGCATTATTGCCCTCCGAGCCAGTAGACGAGTTTTCCGAGTTGGTGAATAAATCTAAATCCTCCGGCAACCATGATCATTGAATACGACAAAGAAGACAAGTGTATCCGGGTAAATGGAGAATACATCCCCATCCGGGAAGCGGAGGGCATCAAGGACGAGTTGGAATTAGCGATTGACCAATGGGAAGTTGACCACGCAGAGCAGTGCGACAACCCGGACGGACACTACGACGACTAAACGACTTTTAACCAATCGCCCGGCCCAGGTGGGGCCTAAAACCAAAACAGAAATCGAAACGGAAAAGAGTAATACGGTCTGGCAGGCGCGGGGCGTCAATCCCGTCCGGGCGGCCAATTTAACAATCAACAGAAGCTAAATATGGGCAATTACATAAAAACAATGTTGTGCTTAAAAAGGGCCTTGGACGCACAAGCGGACACAATCAAGACACTTTCCCAGGCATTGGATGAGTTGACGAAAAATCCGGCTCTGGAATCTCCTGAAAAGGCTCCAACTCATTCATCCGATGCCGAGGAAATGAAGTATGCCCGGGCCTCCACTCTGGCTAAAAGATTCAACTTCAAGACTGAACAAGGCATCATCCCTATTCTTCAGCGCGGAGTAAAAGAAGGAGCCATCAAGAAGTTAGGAGGGCCTGGCAACAGTAAAAATCGCGGAGCTATAACTACTTTCCTGGTGTCCGATGTAGACGCCTATATGGAAAAAACAAGAGGAATCCAAAAATCATGACTACGTATCAACACCTGATCGACCGTGGCCCCTACAAGGGGATGGTGGAAACGCTCACCGACAACCCGCACCCGTCCAAGACGACTCGCTGTTACATGTGCACCGAGCCGCTGAAAGCCTCGACTTCATGGATGTCTCTGGTAGGGGACCATCAGAACGGCGTCTTCTGCGCCCGGTTTCTGTGCCCTTTGTGCGCCAGGGAACGCCTCAACGGCATCCCGGACGACGCGGAACGGTGCTGGAACTACACCCAAGAAGCCAAGCCCAAAGCCTTTGGGATAGAAAGGCTCTTTGAAAAGTTCATGGCCTTTTTTGTGTGGTCTCTGATCGTCTTGGCAGGAGGATTTATCTTATTTGTCTTCTTCCTGCTGATTAAAACCTTTTTTAACTGAAACAAAATAGCCGGGTCAGCGGCAACTGAACCCGGCCTGTTACAACACAACATGAACGAAGATGAGTAACGAACCAATAGATAAACTCAATTTGCCTCAAAATCCAGTCCCAAAAAAGACACTCTATGAAATTGTCATGTCGAAAGACATGAAAAACGCCATAACGGGACTCGTTGAGGGCATAATGACGCCGGAACGTTGCATCAGCATCTTCTGGCACTGCTGCCAGAAAACCCCGCAACTGCAGAAATGCGCCCCTGTGACGCTGATTGCCGCCCTCAAGAACCTCCTGATGATGCGTTGCGAGCCGGACGGCATCCACGGCTATCTGGTACCCTTCTGGGTCAACGATAAGTCAAGCGGACAGTCAATCTTAACTTGCGCAGCGATACCTTCCGCCCGGGGGCTGATGCGTATGGCCCGCTCCAATGGTGTCACCAATCTTAACATCGGCATTGTCCGGGAAGGAGAGCCGTTCTCCTGGCGCCTGGATGACGGCAAATTCACGATGGGTCATATACCGGGATGGGACGATACCAAAGATCCCATCAGGGGCTTTTACTGCACATGGACAGACAAGGACAGCTATTTGCATGGGGAACGTATGAGCCTGCACGCCGTTGAGGAAATCATGCACCGAACCAAATCAAGGAACAAGAAAGGGGAAATAGTGGGGCCGTGGGTGACCGACTTTGATCAGATGGGGCTGAAAACCGTCATCAAGCGTGCCTCCAAGCAATGGGATTTGCCTCTGTGCATCCAGGAAGCGTTGCAGAGCGCCGACGATCATGAATTCGCCAAGGAAATGAGGAATGTGACACCGAACAAGGAAGAAAACGAGGAAATAGACCCCTTTAATCCGCCCGAACCGGAGGAAAAACAGTCCCCGGTGACGGAAGGATTGCCTGAACCCAAAGAACAGACGGACGATTTTTTTGAATGCATGAATGTGCCACAGCGCAAATTCGTGCCAGCCAATAGAGAGGACTATTAAGCCATGTTGGATCTTGAAAATATAGTCATCTATGATGACGTGCCGCAACGTAGCGACCTGTGGTTTAAGCTGCGTTCTGGGCATCTGACCGCCAGCAATCTTGACCGGCTGATCACTCCCAAAACCGGGAAACCGTCAGCCCAGCAGGATGATTTAATCATTGAATTGTGCTGCTCCTGCCTCCGTCCGGACGAAATCAAATTTGAAGGGAACTTTCACACGGACCGCGGCGAAGCCCTTGAACCGGAAGCCCGTGAACTCTTCACAGAATTGACCGGGAAGAAGGTGCTGGAAGTGGGCTTTATCCGCCGCAAAAAAGCGCCCATAGGGTGCAGCCCTGACGGGCTAGTGGGTGATGCCCTAGAAGCCGTGGAAGCTGGCCTTGAAATCAAGTGCCCTCTCTCCAAGCATCATGCCCGGTATCTGCTGGACGGCGTATTGCCGGACAAATACAAACCCCAGGTGCACGGCTCCATGGCGGTGACTGGCTTGCGTGCATGGTATTTCCTCTCCTATTGCCCCGGCCTGCGTCCGTTTTTAATCAAGGTGGAATGGGACGAGTACACCGACCGTATCAAGGCGGCTCTGGACGAATTCGGCCCAAAATACCTTGAGGCTTACACTCGCATTATGCCCCAAATCCGCCCGGACACAGAAGGGAGGGCGGCATGAGGACTATGGCAAGAGCGATCCACCGGCCCGGAGTGATGAACAAGACGGAAGCCGACTATGGCTTTTACTTGTCCAGCCTCCAAGCCAAGGGAGAGATAAGGGAATTCAAGTTTGAGGCCGTCAAACTGATCCTTGGGAGCCGATGCTCCTACACACCCGACTTCATGGTCGTCCGTCCTGACGGCACCCTTGAATTCCACGAAGTGAAAGGCTTCTGGCGTGACGATGCCCGGGTAAAAATCAAGGCGGCGGCTGATAAGTTCCCCTTTGTTTTTGTAGCTGTTCAAAAAATGAAAACAGGCTGGAACGTGGAAATCATACAAGAAGGAGATATTAAATGAAAACGCTTCAATGCCCTATTTGCGGCACACCTTTGAAAGCCATACGAGGATATGATGTTCAGGGAATAACAACCGACTGGGTTGCTGGTTGCTACAACTGCTTCTTCCAGAGTTCCCATTTTTGGAAAAGCAAGAAGGCATGTATTGAAGATATGGATAGGCTTGTTTCTCTGTTCCCGCCCATCATGAGGGTTTGGCCCGGAGATGAGGTTTTATGGGGAACCGATCCTGTCACGGTTCTTGATAAGGACATGCAGTGTGGAGAACTGATGGTGATAAACTCGCAAGGAAATAAATATATTATAGAACAACATGTTATTGAAAAGTGGCCGTGGGAACTTAAACAGAAAGGAGGGGACAATGGACGATGATAACTTTATTGTACGAGTACATAGGGGCACAATGTTTTTACCTGATGATAGAGTTGGAGGGTATGAGGTATTTGACATAAAACAGAACGAACTTGTAGCTATTTTTTACATTAACCCATTGTCACAAGCTGAATCCTATTTCAAAGCGGAAGATTTGGCGTATGAACTTAACACAAATCCCGAAAAGAATGAGATGACACTTAAACGGAAAGGAGCCAAATGATGCTTTTTGATATTATACAGCTTTTCGTTATATTGGCCACCATTGCTGTCTTTGGGTATTACTATTACCTGGCAGGAAAGATTAAAGGTTTTCTAGATGCTATAAGAGTTTTTATAGAATACAGCGACGATGAACCAAGAAAGGATGATAATAAATGATAATTATTGATTTATTTGATATTATCACGGTTTCAGTTTTAATCGTGTTGGGGATTATTTTAATTATCCAATATATTATATTCAAAATAAAAGGAAAATGAATGCTGAACAGAAAGATATTTTGAAGTACGGAGAAGCCCTTGGAATCCTGAAAGAGCGGAAAAGCCTCATGCGCTTCACAGAAGGCTTCAAAGAATGCGGCGATTACCACGGAGAACCCCGGATAATGTACGGCGTTGAAGATGCCATCCGTGACGCATGGCAGAAGCGTGCCGCGTGCCGGGCGTGGGTGCCAATGGAAGACAGATATTGCAATAACTGTCTGCACTTCAAATTACCTGCATCAAATTCCCCCTGCGCGAAATGTTCTCAATGGGCTGATCCTGTCAACTGGGAACCAAGAAAGGAGGGGGAATCATGAAATACCTCTCCGTCTGCTCTGGCATCGAAGCCGCATCCGTGGCATGGGAACCCCTGGGATGGGCCCCCGTGGCTTTTTCCGAAATTGAACCTTTTCCGTCCGCCGTCCTCGCCGAGCGGTTTCCGGACATTCCTAACCTCGGCGATATGACAAAATACCATGAATGGAATATACCAGCAATTGACCTTTTGGTCGGAGGAACCCCCTGCCAGGCGTTCAGCGTCGCCGGAAAGCGCGGCAGTCTCGGAGATGACCGGGGAAACCTCTGCCTCACTTTCTGCCGCATGGCTGACCACTTTGCCCCTAAATGGGTCTTGTGGGAAAATGTCCCCGGAGTCTTATCTACGCCGGATAATGCGTTTGGATGCTTCCTGGGCGCTCTTTGCGGAGCTGACGCCCCCGTCCTCCCTCCAGGGGGAGGGAGGAAGCACCCCAATAGCGGTGTGGTGGCCGGCCCCAAAAGAACCGTGGCGTGGAGGGTGCTTGACGCCCAATGGCACCGAGTTCCCCAGCGACGAAAACGTGTGTTTGTCCTGGCTGTGGCAGGTGCTGGAAACTGGGCCTGTGCCGACGCGCTATTACCTGTCGGCGAACGCGTGCCGGGGGATCTTGAGGCGTGCCGAAAGGCGTGGAAAGAAGCTGCCGGAGATGCTGGAAGCCGCTTTGAGGGTTCGCATTGGGATGGGGGACGAGTCCACCCCACCTTGTTCGCCCACAAGTCAGGAGTCGGCATGAGCGACCAGGAGATTTTCAGGCAGCGCGGGGCGTACCTGGTGCCTGATGTGGCGCCGTGCGTTACGGCTCATTGGGCGAAGGGGACGGGAGGTCCGGCAGGGGATGAGTGTCAAAATCTGGTGGTTTTTACCCAAAACGACGCGGGAAGGGATGCCTGTGTTGATGTAGCTCCGACATTGCGGAGCGGTCACGGCGGAGGAGCCGTCAATCAATGCGTGTGCCTCCCTGTGGATATACGCAACGCCATACGGCAGAGCGACAATGACGTGACCGGAAAAGGCTGGGGGGATGTGGGAGATCCCATGTACACCCTGACGGCCGGCGGGAAGATTCCGGGAGTGTGCTTTGGTCTTTATGAAAACCAGAGGGCGGAAATGAGGCTCTACGAAGATGTTCAGCCCACAGTCTCATGCGGCGGTGGAAAAGCCGGTCAAGGAAATAACATGGTGTTGCAGTATAATCCAGTTTATCACTACATTGTGCGCCGTCTGACGCCGCGGGAGTGCGAGCGTTTGCAGGGTTTCCCAGATGACTGGACGTTGATTCCGTGGAGGGGCAAATCTGCCGAGGATTGCCCGGACAGCCACCGCTATAAAGCTACGGGAAACAGCATGGCCGTGCCGGTCATGTGGTATATCGGACGCAGGATTCAGATTGTAGAAAGGAGGGGGCATGAAAACCATTCTTGACGCCTGCTGCGGGTCCCGCATGTTCTGGTTCGATCGGCAAAATCCCGACGTGGTGTTCATGGATCGCCGGGAGGAGTCTCACACTCTTTGCGACGGGCGCGCCCTGGAAATCAAGCCGGATGTTGTCGGAGATTGCCGAAAGATGCCTTTCAGCGACGGAACGTTTCGACTTGTCGTGTTCGACCCTCCGCACTTGCTCCACGCCGGAGAAAATAGCTGGCTGGCCATAAAGTACGGAAAACTGGACCGGGAGACTTGGCGGGAGGATTTGAAGGCCGGCTTCCGTGAGTGTTTCCGGGTGCTGGAGCCGGGAGGAATCCTGGTGTTCAAGTGGTGCGAGGATCAGATTTCAACGGCAAAAGTGCTGAAACTGGCCAGCCGGGAACCTTTGTTCGGGCACCGTCGCGGGAAGACTGTCTTCCTCGTCTTCATGAAATCTACAACCCCCAACTGACGCTTTTTTGATATGCCACGCAAACCAACATCTTTAATTCCACGGACGCACCGGGAACTGTGCGAAATAGCAGAACGCTGGCTTATGGGCACTAAACGTTGCCGGGTAGCGATCGCTGAACCGAATTGCATTATTACTGACGAGAAGCCTGACGCCATAGGGTTTGGCGGATATGCGAGCGTTCTTGTGGAGGCAAAAACCAGCCGAGCGGACTTTTTGGCAGACCTTAAAAAGCCGTTCCGCATCCATCCTAAAAAAGGAATGGGTATGTATCGGTATTACATATGCGAGCCGGGAGTCATCACTTTTGATGACGTGCCGGGACTTTGGGGATTACTGTATGTTCTCCCTGGCGGAAGGGTTCGGGAAATCCGACCCAGCGGCCGCTTCCCTGATATAAACCGCGCCGCAGAAATAAGCCTTTTGACAGCGTGTCTATACATCCAGAAACCGTTAAAGATCAATACTGTTCAAGGCAGAAAAATACAGCTCTCACCCACATTTGGCGAAGGAGTAAAAGAGACAGAAGGGTTATAGGATATGGAATACATTAATATACCACTTTACGTTATCCGCTCCTATGAGTACATCGGCGCCGATCCCACCCAGAGGGCCACCTGGCTTTCCCTCGTAGCCTGGTCCTGCGACCAGGAGAACATGGGACGGATTGCCGGGGCCAGGTCCTGGGGAGATCGCCGCTGGATGCAGTCTTGCGGGGTCATGGCCTCCGAGGTAGCCGAGTCCTGCGGATTGTACCACTGGGACGGGGACGATCTTGTCATTTCTTTTTATCCTGCTGACGCCCAGCGAGAAATTGAGCGCAAAAGAGAAATTGCGCGTGCCAATGGCAGGAAGGGAGGCCGGAAACCAACGTCGGAACCTATGCCGGAAACCAACGTTGGCTCCAACATAGGAAACCAACCTTGGATAGCAAATGACACTCCGTCGGAAAGCGAAAAGAAAGGAAAAGAAAAGAAAGGGAATAGAGAGGGAGAAACTACTACGGTGGACAGTACACCGGGGGAAGAGCCGTCCACTGCTCCTGCGCTGCCTGCCTCTCCTTTCCCGGATCGGGAACGCTTGAACGACGTCCGGGGGATGCACTGCGCCGACAACCACGCGGACCTGGGATCTTCTCCCGGTGCTGCCCGGTTTGTGGTTGCCACCCTTGCAATCAACCCATCCTGGTCCCGGACTTTGCCAACCGCCCTTGAGCAGGCCGCCGCACTTGAGGCTTACCGGTCCGCACAGGGGCGGGTGACGCCGCGGGATATGGAGATGCTCAAGGCTTACTACGCCAGCAGCTTGACGCATGACCGGAGTAATAAGGCTTTTTGGCGTCCGGACAGCCGCAAGAAGTTTTGGGAGTGCTTCGGGGATGTGCTCACCCACGCGGATCGCTGGGCGAAGGAAACACGCTGGAAGCCGGCAGCATCCCGCAAGAAGCCGAAGCCCGAAGAACCACGGCAGCCGGAAGGGCCCGTTGTGGATACCGACACGGCGGCGAAAGAACTGCGAGAATGGAGAAAAGAATTAGGACTGGGGGGATGAAAATCCCCCTGGAATCTCGTATAGGTCTATTCGTCCGGCAATCCGTGACGGGTGATTAGCTCCATCAACAGCTCCATGGAAGGACTCGTTTTTCTGGAACCGCCCAACCATTGCCACACCGCCATTTCCGTCACACGCAACATTTGCGCAGCCTTTTTGACCGCAGAAGTTTTGGATCGCAAATGGTATCTGGACTGCACCCAATCAACAAATTCTTGAATAGTCATAGCTGTGCCAGGGCGGCATGCACCGCCCTGGAATCATGGTTAGAGGGCTTCAACGCGGTCGGAGTCCTGGAACCAGTTAAGGTTTTCCGGGTCTATCTCTTCACCTTTCACCTGCGTGAAAGTCATGAAGATTTCCACGGGGTTTCCGTTTTCGTCGTATCCGGGCGCGGAGTATTCCGAGATGTATTCCTCTCCTTCTTCCGCGTCGTTGTAGCATCCGTCAAAAAGACGATTGGTTAATTCCATTTGGCGAGCAGCATAGTAGGTGTGTCCTTCAAAATCATAGCTACCGAATTCGCGTTCAAGCGCGCTCAGATTGATTTCTTCGCCGTCTTCCGTGGTGATGATTTTGTTGTCGTTCATTGTCTTGTTCTTTCTGATTTGGTTTTATTTTAGTCCCAATCTACAACCACATCGTATTCTTCCGCTTTTTCAAGGATGTCTCTCACATCAACAAAGTCTTTTACTTCTTCCGGAACATTGCCGCTGACAAGTCCATGCCTTACGCCGTGGACTTCCCGCACCGGGCAATAAAAATTATAGGTTCTTCCTTCTTCGTCATAGTTTTTCACCACTTCTCCGGCAATAGCTATTTCATGGCGGTGAAAGGTGAATATTTCTCGGACTTTGTAAGTTTTATCAGCGTTCATTGTTTTAGTCTTTCTGGTTTGGTTTTGGATTGTGTCTCCGGTTGGTCCCTTACCTCCCGTCAACAAGATCAATATACTAAACAATGTTTAGTATTGCAAGAGAAAAAATGAAAAAAGAAGATTTTTTTCGTTGTCGTCCTCCATCAAAAAATGATAGGAGGAGGCGTTCTTTCTGAACGTTCAGCCCTTCGGGGCTGTGGATTAAAACGATCGCAAGATCATCCGGGCGGCAACGCCCATTTCCCTTAAAAAGGGGCGGTTTTTTTCGAAGCCGCCCCTTTTTTATTCCGGGACGGATGGAGCTTCCAGAATCCGCCATCCGGCCCCCGTGCCTCTCCCAGATTTGCGGAAACGGCAGGCGGCGCAGGTCAGGAGTTTATAAATCTTTTTGCCTTCGGTTTCGCCAAAACGGGTGACCATGTAAAGCTTGAGATTGCGCGCCGTTACCTCTTCTCCTTCCGGCGACTCCACGCGCCAGACTTTGGCGTGGCAATTCGTCTCAAATTTCCCGGTCCTCGGATGCTTGCGAGGTCCCCAAACGCCACGATGACGGCAGGCCTCCAAAAACGCTGCGGACGTGATTTTCCTCCCTCGCTGGGCGCGGTTGGCGCACTCCGCAGAGCAGTATTGACGGCGCCACAGTTTTTGGGCCCGGAATACGTTCCCGCACACAGGGCATGTGAGCGTTTCCCAGGCCTCCGCATAGTGAGCCTGGAGGCAGGCCCGGGAACAGTACACGCTGTCGCGCTTGCCCGCGCGGGGAGGAACATCCTTGCCGCAGATAGGACATCGTTTCATACGCCCCACAGTTTGAAAAATGAGCGTTGCGAATCAAGAACAAACAACGCGCTTGAATTGGATATCCGTTGCCTCCTATAATAGAGCCGCAGGAAAAATAAACCTATTACCAAAAGAAAACCGGGGCGGCCGAGCCTCTACACCGAGGAACTCGCCGCCGAAATAGCCTCCCGTCTTGCCAACGGCGAAACCATGAAATCCATCTGCTCCGATGACCACATGCCGGATGTTTTAACTGTCTGGAGATGGAGACACGAGCGGGAAGATTTTTGTAAACTCATTCAACGCGCGCGGGAAGCGCAGTCGGAAGCTATGATTGACGCCTGTCAGGAGCTGGCCGACGAAGCCGCGAAAGTCGCCCTTGACCCGGAATGCGGCTCCGCCTCCGTCGCCGCGAAGAAGCTCGCCATTGAAACCCGGCTGAAAGTCGCCGCCCGCTTCGCGCCGGAGAAATTCGGAGACCGGGTCCGCCAGGATGTCGCCGGCGTTCCCGGCGCGCCGCTGGAACGGAAAATCACGCTGGACCCCGAGCAGCTCGCCCAGCTGCAGGAAGACGAGAAAACCGCGCTGGAAACCATCGCCGGCAAACTCCATCCCTAACCGAGCAGGAATCATCTCCCCGTCAGCTTCTTCCTCCGCCATATCCTCCGCCTCGACCCCTATCCATGGCAGGTGGAGGCCATCAAGGCGTTGTCTCTCGGCAAGCTGACCCTGGGAGGGAAAAGCGTGGCTCTCGTCGCTCCTAACGGATCCGGCAAGACAAGCAACTGCATCGCTCCCGCCATCCTGTACTTTCTCACCTGTTTTCCGCGGGGACAGGTCCCCGTTACGTCCTCGTCGTGGATGCAGGTGGAAAAGCAGCTCTTTCCCGCGCTCCGCCGCTACATGGACAATCCTTTCTTTTCCGGCTGGACCTTCAACAAGACGGAGATCCGCACGCCGGAGGGAGGCTTTGCCGTGGGTTTCTCCACCGACAACGCGGGACGTGCGGAAGGATGGCATCCAAAAATCTCGCCCGACGTGGACCCGGTCTTTTACGTCCTCGACGAGGCCAAAACCATTCCCGACTCCATCTTCACCGCCGTTTCCCGCTGCACGCTTTTCCACGCGTTCATCACCTCGTCGCCTGGTTCTGACTCCGGCACCTTTTACGACTGCTTTCACAAAAATTCATCACTCTACTACAAAATCCGCGTCAAATACGAGGATTGCCCTCACATTGAAATCAACGACCCCGGTAAGGCAGAACGCCTGAAAAAAGAATACGGCGAACAGTCCTCTTTCTATCGCTCCGCCATCCTCGGCGAATTCACTGACCTTGACGGACAATCCGTCATTTCCCGGCGCTCCCTCATGGAGCTGGTCAACAACCCGCCTCCCTTTCTTGACACCGGGGATACCTGCGGCGGCTTCGACTTCGCCGCCGGGGGAGATGAAAACGTCTTCGCGGCGGGGCATGGCAACCGTTTTTTCATCGCCGACCACTGGGCCGACCCGGACACCGTAGGAGCGCGCGGACGCTTCCGCCGAAAGGCCGCCGAGTTCGGCATCCCAGCCGACCGCATCTTTGCCGACGGCGACGGCCTGGGGCTCCCCATCATTGACGACTTCCGCGCCGAGGGCTTTCCGGTGCACTCCTACCGGGGAGGCTTCCCGGCGGATGACACGCAAGCCTTTGTCAACCTCCGAGCCCAGGCATGGCGGGCCCTGGCCCGCGCCATTGAGGAAAA
>ENA-ORMN01003139-ORMN01003139.1-human-gut-metagenome-genome-assembly--contig:-NODE-3139-length-13380-cov-4.421313_pt1 | contig 13380 bp, 9 predicted proteins | sample MGYA00242102_ERZ508993 | MGnify/ENA primary metagenome ERZ508993 (study PRJEB26280, sample SAMEA2338770) | human gut metagenome | biome: human gut; feature: human-associated habitat; material: faeces... | reverse complement strand
GCCGCCGGAGCGGTGCTTAAGCCGTCAGGCGGGAATTGTGCGGTGTTGCCTTAAATTGTCTGGCGTAAAGCCTGGCTGCCATTACTTCATCAGGTCGCAGACCAGCTGTGCGTAGGCAACGGGGTCTTCCAGCGGCAGGCCCTCAATCAGCAGGGCCTGGTCGTACAGCAGCTCGGCGTACTTATTGATCTTGTCGGTGTCACCGGCCTCATGAGCGGCTTTCAGCGCACCGAACACGGCGTGGTTGGGGTTCAGCTCCAGCACCTTGGTGCTCTCCATGCCCTCGCCGCCGGCAGGCATCTTGCGCAGGATCTTTTCCATCTCCATGGAAATACCGCCCTCGCTGGAAAGCGATACCGGGTGATCCTGCAAAGTCGGGTTGACCTTCACATCTTTGATCTTGCCGTTCAGGGCCTTCTTGATCTCCTCAAACAGGTCCTTGTTTTCGGTTGCGGTCTCCTCGGCAGCCTTCTTTTCTTCCTCGGTTTCCAGGCCCAGATCGCCGGAGTTGATGTTTTTGAATTCCTTTTCCTTGTAGTCGTGCATGATCTGCAGGCAGAATTCATCCACATCCTCGCTGCACAGCAGCAGGTCATAGCCCTTGCTCAGCACCAGCTGTGCGTTGGGCAGCTTGCCCAGGCGGGCCGCCTCGTCACCAGCGGCAAAGTAAATGGCCTTCTGGCCTTCCGGCATCTTCTCAATGTATTCATCCAGCGTGATGAGCTTCTGCTCCTTGGCAGAGTAGAACATCAGCAGGTCGGAAAGCAGGTCTTTGTGCATGCCGTAATCGCCGTAAATACCAAACTTGATCTGGCGGCCAAATGCTTTCCAGAAGGTTTCGTACTTTTCGCGGTCGTTCACCAGCATGGCGTGCAGTTCGTTCTTGATCTTCTTTTCCAGGCTGTTGCGGATCAGCTTTACCTGGCCGTCCTTCTGCAGCGTTTCACGGCTGATGTTCAGGCTCAGGTCCTCGCTGTCCACAACGCCCTTGATAAAGCTGAAGTAATCCGGCAGCAGGTCAGCGCATTTTTCCATGATCATAACGCCGGAAGCATACAGGGCCAGACCCTTTTCGTACTCCTTGGTGTAGTAATCATACGGCGTCTGGCCGGGCACAAACAGCAGGGCGGTGTAGGTTGCGGTGCCCTCGGTGCGGCTGGTGATCACGCGCAGCGGGTCGGAATAATCCATGAACTTGCTCTTGTAGAACTCGTTGTATTCTTCCGGCTTTACATCTTTCTTGTCGCGCTTCCAGATGGGCACCATGCTGTTCAGGGTTTCCAGCTCGGTGTAGGTTTCGTACTCCGGCTTATAGTCGTCACCGGCGTCCTCCGGCTTCGGCTTCTGGCGGCTCTTCTCGCGGTACATGGTAATGGGGTAGCGGATGTAATCGCTGTACTTCTTGACCAGGCCGGAGATGGTGTACTCGTCCAGATATTCGCTGTATTTGTCGGTTTCGGTGTCCTCTTTCAGCACCAGGGTGATCTCGGTGCCAACTTCCGGCTTTTCGGCTTCGGTCAGGGTGTAGCCCTCCACGCCGGAGGACGACCACTGCCAGGCTTCCTCGCTGCCCTCCGCGCGGGAAACAACGGTCACCTTGCTGGCAACCATGAAAGCGGAGTAGAAGCCAACGCCGAACTGACCGATGATGTCAATATTCTCGTTCTGATTGCTTGCCTTAAAGTCCTGGCTGCCGGAGCGGGCGATGGTGCCAAGGTTCTTTTCCAGCTCATCCTTAGTCATGCCAATGCCGTTATCGCTGATGGTCAGGGTGCGGTTCTCTTTATCGGCTGCAATATGAATGTGCAGGTCTTCTTTTTTTACGTTGATGGAAGTGTCCGTCAGGCTCTTGAAATACAGCTTGTCGCAGGCATCCGATGCGTTGGAAATCAGCTCGCGCAGGAAGATCTCGCGGTTGGTATAAATAGAATTGATCATCAGGTCAAGCAGCTTTTTGCTCTCGGCCTTAAACTGATGCATTGCCATAGTTACAATGACCTCACTTTTATATATTTTATGGTTTAGCACTCGCGTGCTTTAAGTGCTAAGCATATATTAGCACTCTTGCCTGCAAAGTGCAAGTCCTGATTGTCCTTTTTACAAAAAGTTAAAAAACTGTATGTAAAATACAGAAAAAGGCTTTTCAAAGCACATTTTTTGCGCTATCCTAATAACTGTATCTTCATATTTATCATTAGGAGCCTGATGTTATGAAATTTGTAGAATATAAACTTGCCACCGGTGCCATGCTGACCGGCTACCTGCGTGACGAAACCACCGAAATGCCCAGCTACAACACCCGCCCGGCAGTGCTGATCCTGCCCGGCGGCGGCTACCGCTACTGCTCCCCGCGCGAAGCGGACCCTGTTGCCGTCCAGTTTTTGCAGGCCGGCTACCATGTGTTCACCCTGATTTATTCCACCGACCACGCCCCGCTGCTGTGGCAACCGCTGACTGAAGCCGCGTCCGCCATCCTGTACCTGCGCCGGAATGCGGCGGACCTGCGCATTGCGGCGGATAAGATCACCATCGTTGGCTTTTCTGCCGGTGCCCACCTGGCGGCTTCCACCGCCCTGCTGTGGGATGCAGCTCCCGTGCAGCAGGCCCTTGGTATTACCGGAACCGAAGCCCGCCCCAATGCGGTGGTGCTGGGGTACCCCGTTATCACCAGCGGCAAGTTTGCCCACCGCGGCTCTTTTGAGAACCTGTGCGGCGCGGATGAAGCCCTGCTGCAGACCATGAGCCTGGAAAACCAGGTGCGCCCCGATGTGCCGCCTTTCTTCATCTGGCACACCGTGGAAGATCAGGCTGTACCCGTGGAAAACAGCCTGCTGCTGGCAGGCGCCCTGAAAGAGAACAACGTGCCGTTTGAGCTGCACCTGTTCACCCATGGCGGCCATGGCTCCAGCACCTGCACCAACGAGGTCAACACCCCTAACAAGCATAACAATGCCTGGCTGCCCCTGTGCATGGGCTGGCTGGGGGAGACCCTGGATTTTACCCTGTGATTTGAGCAGCCCCATGAAGAAGCCGTTTTTGTAACCCTATTATTAAGGAGGTTATACCATGAAGATCATGTTTTATGCCCTCCGTCCTTTCGACGAGCAAGCCTATTGTGAGCCATACAGCAAACAGTACGGCATTGATTATGCCTATACCGCAGAGGTTCCCACGCCGGATAACCTGGAACTTGCCAAAGGCTGCGATGCCGTCAGCACCAACCCCTGCCTGATCACGCCGGAATATCTGGAAGCCTGGGCCGCGATGGGGGTCAAATTCCTGCCCTGCCGCAGCATTGGTTATGACCATATCCCGCAGCAGAAAGCCAAGGAGCTTGGCATGCGCATCTCCCATTCCTGGTATCCGCCGGCAGGTGTGGCCGATTATGCCATTATGCTGATGCTGATGTGCAACCGCAAAGTGGGCCAGATTCTGCGCCGTGCCGATGCCCAGGATTATTCCTTAAGCGGCAAGATGGGCCGCGATATCACCCGTATGACGGTGGGTGTGATCGGCACCGGCAACATTGGCCGCACTGTGCTGCGCCACTTAAGCGGCTTTGGCTGCAAGCTGTTGGCTTACGACCTGTACCCCAACGATGAAGCCCGCCAGTATGCCGAGTATGTGGACCTGGATACCCTGTACAAGAGCTGCGATATCATCACCCTGCACACCAACGCCACCGCCGCCAACCGCCATATGATCGATGCCAACGCTATTGCCAAGATGAAAAACGGCGTTGTGCTGATCAACACCGCCCGCGGCACCCTGATTGACCCGGAAGCGCTGATAAACGGGCTGGAAAGCGGCAAGATCGGCGCAGCCGGCCTGGACGTTGTGGAAAATGAGAACGGCCTGTTCTACTTTAACCACATGGGCGATGCGTTGCAGAACCGCGAACTTGCCATGCTGCGCAGCTTCCCGAATGTGATCTTTACCCCGCACACCGCGTTTTATACCGATGTGAACGTGGCCAGCATGGTGGAAAGCGCCTTTAAGGCTGTGCGCGCCATGGCGGATGGCGAGCAGACCCCACTGGAGGTGCGCCTGTGACAGAACCGGGCCGTGCCGAATCTGCCGCTGCGCTGGCCCAGTGCCCGCGGCTGGCGGCAGGGGAGCCATTTGACTTTGTCTGTGCAGGCTGCGGGGACTGCTGCCGTAACCGGCGGGACCTGGTGCTTTCCGGTTATGACCTGTACCGCATTGCCCGCCGCCTGGGCCTGCCCCCGCGCTTGACGGCGGATGCTTTTTGCAAGCAGGAGTTTGCCCCGCAGACCCTTTTGCCTGCCGTGGTGCTGCGCCCCAATGCCCGCACAGGCAACTGCCCCTTTTTTGAGGCCGATGCCTGCCCCATCCACGCCGCCCGCCCGCTGGCCTGCGCTCTTTACCCGCTGGGCCAGGCCATTGACCCGGCAACAGCCGCCATGGAATATTACGTGCAGCTGCCATTGTGCGGTGCCCGCGTATCCGCGCAGGAACAGCGCACCCTGCAAAATTACCTGGACGATGCCGCCATCACCGCCCGCGCCGGGATTGACGCCCGGTGGGCTGTGGTGTGTACCCAGCTTTCGGATAAGCTGCAGCAGGCAGGCGGACGCGAAAACCCGCGCTACCTGCCCGCCGCCCGCCGCATTGCACGCGCCCTGTATTTTGATTATTCCATCCAGGATGATTTTTACCCCCAGTTCAACGCCAACACCCAGGCGCTTTGGCCGCTGCTGGATAAAATGCTGTGAGATCAACCATCAACGGCTCGGTAAGCGAGACATTGATGTATGCAGGAACAGAAAATAAAATATGACGGTGTATGATGAAGAAGAGGGAAAACTATGGCACCCAAACTGTTATGCGGCCTGCTGCTGACGTTGGTTGGCCTTGTGTTTTCTTCGTTCTGCTTTATCTATGCCGTTATGAACCCCTGGAACTATAATGGCATTAACGGCCTGCTGGGCAGCTTTTTGGGTACCCAAACGCTGGTGCCGTTCATCATCTCCACAGCGGCCATGTGCGCGGGGCTCATCCTCTGCTTCTATGTGGCGTTCCACAAGGACAATAAGGATAAATAACCTGAAGCCATAATAAAATCATAAAGCAGCAGCCCCCGCACCGATGATTTTGTGCGCACATCGGTACGGGGGCTGCTGTCTATTATAAAACGGATGTTAAGAAAATGGCTTGTTACAGGTTGGTGTAGCCCATCAGGCTCTTATCCACCTCGGCGGCGGCATCGCGGCCTTCGCGCAGGGCCCAAACAACAAGGCTCTGGCCGCGGCGCATATCGCCGCAGGTAAATACATGGGGCACGTTGGTGGCGTACTTAGTATCAGCAACGGTGCCGCGCTTGGTCAGGTCAACGCCAAACGCTTCGGCCACATAGGGCTGGCAGCCGGTAAAACCGGCGGCAATCAGCACCAGGTCGCACTCGATGGCAAATTCTTCGCCGGTGGGCACCATGGCGCGGCGGCCGGTGGCTTCATCCACCACTTTGCTTTCCAGCTTGGCAATCAGCGCACCGCAAACCTGACCGGCTTCGTCCTTATAGAACTCTTTGACCGTGGTCTGGTAAATGCGCGGGTCGCTGCCAAACACGGCAATGGCTTCCTGCTGGCCGTAATCGGTTTTCAGCACCTTGGGCCATTCGGGCCAGGCGTTGGCGGCGGTGCGTTCTGTGGGCGGGCAGGGCATCATTTCCAGCTGGGTCACGCTTGCGCAGCCCTGGCGGATGGCGGTGCCGACACAGTCGTTGCCGGTATCGCCGCCGCCGATGACCAGCACCTTTTTGTCCTTGGCACTCACGGCCTTGCCATCGGAAAAGCCGGAATCCAGCAGGCTGCGGGTCACGCTGGTCAGGTAATCCACGGCAAAGTAGATCCCCTGTGCATCGCGCCCCGGGGCGTTGATGTCACGCGCCTGCTTGGCACCGCAGGCCAGCACAACGGCATCGTGTGCATCCAGCACATCCTGAGCAGGGGTGCTGCCGCCAACATCGGCGCAGGTTACAAAGTCAATGCCCTCGGCCTTCATAATGTTCACGCGGCGGTCGATGACCTGCTTTTCCAGCTTCATGTTGGGGATGCCGTACATCAGCAGGCCGCCCACGCGGTCCTCACGCTCGTATACGGTCACTTTGTGGCCGCGCTTGTTCAGGTAATCGGCAACCGCAAGGCCGGCAGGGCCGGCACCTACCACGGCAACGGTTTTGCCGGTGCGGGTCGGGGGCGGGCAGGCGGTCAGCAGGCCGGATTCATAGCCATATTCTACAATGGCGTGCTCGTTCTCCTTCACGGTAACAGGGTTGCCGGTGGTGTAGCCGCAGGTGCAGGCAGCTTCGCACAGAGCAGGGCATACCCGGCTGGTAAACTCCGGAAAGCGGTTGGTGGCGCGCAGGCGATGTACAGCCAGATCCCACTTGCCCTGGTAGACCAGGTCGTTCCATTCGGGGATCAGGTTGTTCAGCGGGCAGCCGCTTGCCATGCCGCCAATCATCATGCCAGCCTGGCAGAACGGTACGCCGCAATCCATGCAGCGGGCACCCTGCGCCTGCTGTTCATCCTGCGGCAGCGGGATGTGAAATTCGTTAAAGTTCTGAATGCGTTCTTCGGGCGGCAGCTCCGTGCTGGTCTGCCGGGCAATTTCCATAAATCCTGTCGGTTTTCCCATCGTTTGCGCCTCCCTTATTTGTTAGCAGCGTTCTTCATTGCATAGAACGCTTCGATCTGTGCCTGCTCGCTGTCCTCGCCCTTTTCTTCCATCTGGGCAATCAGGCGCAGCATCTTGTCATAGTCATGGGGCAGAACCTTTTTGAACTTGGGCAGATACTCGCCAAAGTTGTCCAGGATTTCCTTGCCGCGGGGGGAGCCGGTGGCTTCCACATGTTCACGGATCAAATCCTTCAGCAGCGAAACATCATACTTGTGTTCCACCGGCTCCAGGCTGACCATATCCTTGTTGACGCGGGTGTAGAAATCCCAGTCCTCATCCAGCACATAGGCGATGCCGCCGCTCATGCCGGCTGCAAAGTTTTTGCCGGTCTTGCCCAGCACCACCACGGTGCCGCCGGTCATATATTCGCAGCCGTGGTCGCCAACGCCTTCCACAACAGCGGTAGCGCCGGAGTTGCGCACGCAGAAACGCTCGCCAGCCACACCGTTGATGAACGCTTTACCAGCGGTTGCACCGTACAGGGCAACGTTGCCAATGACAATGTTCTCGCTGCGGTCATAGGTGACATCCTTGGGCGGGTAAACGATCAGCTTGCCGCCGGAAAGGCCCTTGCCCATATAGTCGTTGGAATCGCCAACCAGTTCCAAGGTCAGGCCAGCGGGGATAAAGGCACCAAAGCTCTGGCCGCCGTACCCGTTGCAGATCACATGGAAGGTATTTTCCGGCAGGGTGTTGCCAAACTTGCGGGTGATCTCGCTGCCAAAAATCGTGCCGAACGCGCGGTCAGTGTTGCCAACTTCCAGTTCAACGGTCATCGGCTTGGGCTCTGCCATGTCAAAGCTCTTCTTGAACTTCTTCATCAGCACGCGCATATCCGGTGTTTTTTCCAGGCCGAAGTTGTAAACATCCTTGGCGTTGAAGTGTACGCTGCTGTTTTCCACCAGCGGGTTTTTCAACAGGGCAGTCAGGTCCATCTCGCTTGCGCGGGAACCAGCCGGGGCATCCTTGACTTTCAGCAGGTCGGTGCGGCCAACCAGTTCATCCACGGTATGCACGCCCAGGCGGGCCATGTATTCGCGCAGATCCTCGGCCATAAAACGCATAAAGTTGATGATGTATTCCGGCTTGCCCTTAAAGCGCTTGCGCAGCTCGGGGTTCTGGGTGCAGATGCCCATGGGGCAGGTATCCAGGTTGCACACGCGCATCATCACGCAGCCCATGGCAACCAGCGGGCCGGTGCCAAAGCCGAACTCTTCAGCGCCCAGCATGGCGGCAATGGCCACATCGCGGCCGCTCATCAGCTTGCTGTCAGCTTCAATGCGCACGCGGGAGCGCAGACCGTTCATGATCAGGCTCTGGTGTGCTTCGGCAAGGCCCAGCTCCCACGGCAGGCCCGCATTGTGGATGGAGTTGCGCGGTGCAGCGCCGGTACCGCCGTCAAAGCCGGAAATCAAAATCACTTCGGCGCCGGCCTTGGCAACGCCGGCGGCAATGGTGCCAACACCGGCTTCGCTGACCAGCTTGACGTTGATGGCAGCCTTGCGGTTGGAGCATTTCAGGTCATAGATCAGCTGGGCCAGGTCCTCAATGGAGTAGATATCGTGGTGCGGCGGGGGAGAGATCAGGCCCACGCCGGTGGTGGAGTGGCGGGTCTTGGCAACCCAGGGGTAAACCTTGCCGCCGGGCAGCTGGCCGCCCTCGCCGGGCTTTGCGCCCTGTGCCATCTTGATCTGAATCTCGCTGGCGGAAACCAGATACTTGCTGGTCACGCCAAAACGGGCGGATGCCACCTGCTTGATGGCGCTGTTGCGCTCGGTGCCAAAACGGTCTTCGGCTTCGCCGCCTTCGCCGGTGTTGCTCTTGCCGCCGATGCGGTTCATGGCAATGGCCATGCACTCGTGGGCTTCCTCAGAAAGGGCGCCATAGCTCATGGCAGCGGTCTTGAAGCGGTGTACGATGGAATCCACGCTTTCCACTTCGTCCAGCGGGATACCGGCGTCAGGATAATTGAAGTCCAGCAGGCTGCGCAGGTGCATGGCATCGCCGCCCTCGGCGTTCACGGCATCGGTATAAGCCTTGAACTTGTTGTAATCGCCGGTCCAGCAGGCCTGCTGCAGCAGGTGGATGGTCAGCGGGTTGTACAGATGATCTTCGGCCAGCTTGCCGCTGCGGAGCTTGTGCTCACCCAGGCTGGTCAGCTCCATGCTGATATCCAGACCCAGAGGGTCGAATGCCTGCTTGTGGCGGGCTTCCAGGTCGTTCTGGATGTCGCGGATGGTAATGCCGCCCACACGGCTGACGGTGTTGGTAAAGTACTTATCCACTACCTCGTTGCTCAGACCCAGCGCTTCAAAAATCTGGCTGCCCTGGTAGGACTGGATGGTGGAAATGCCCATCTTGGAGGCAATCTTGACGATGCCGGCCAGAACGGCTTTATTGTAGTCGTTCACGGCGGCATAGTAATCTTTGTCCAGCAGACCCTCATTGATCAACTCGCCGATGGTCTCCTGTGCCAGATAGGGGTTGATGGCGCAGGCACCGTAGCCCAGCAGGGTGGCAAAATCATGAACCTTGCGGGGCTCACCGCTTTCCAGGATCAGGGCCATGGCGGTGCGCTTGCGGGTACGAACCAGATACTTGGAAACTGCGCCCACAGCCAGAAGGCTGGGGATGGCGACATGGTACTCATCAATTTCGCGGTCAGACAAAATCAGGATGTTGGCACCATCGCGGTAGGCGCGGTCCACATCAACGAACAGGCGGTCAATGGCCTTTTCCAGGTCGGTGTTCTTATAGTAGCAGATGGAGATGGTTTCCACCTTAAAGCCGGGAACCTTCATGGCCTTGATCTTCATCAGGTCGGTTTCGGTCAAAATGGGGTTGGTGATTTTCAGCACCTTGCAGTTCTCGGCGTCCTCTTCCAACAGGTTGCCCTGTGCGCCAACGTATACGGTGGTGGAGGTCACGATCTTCTCGCGCAGGGCGTCGATGGGCGGGTTGGTGACCTGGGCAAACATCTGCTTGAAATACTCAAACAGCGGGGGATGGGTGTGGCTCAAAACGGCCAGCGGGGTATCGCTGCCCATGGCACCGGCAGGCTCTGCGCCGTTCTTTGCCATCGGCAGGATCATGGTGGAAACATCCTCGTACTGGTAGCCGAATGCTTTCTGCAGCCGCACCAGCTCGTCATGCTCGTGGCTGGGCACACGCTCGTTGGGAATCTTCAAATCGGCCAGGTTGACCAGGTTGCGGTCCAGCCATTCGCCGTAAGGCTCGCGGCTGGCGTAATCGGCTTTCAGGCTTTCGTCGTCCACCAGCTCACCCCTGGCGGTATCCACCAACAGCATTTTGCCGGGGCGCAGGCGGTCCTTGCGCACGATTTCTTCGGCGGGAATATCCAGCACGCCGACCTCACTGGAAAGGATCAGGCGGCCGTCTTTGGTGATATAGTAGCGGCTGGGGCGCAGACCGTTGCGATCCAGCACAGCGCCCATCACATCGCCGTCACTGAACAGGATGGAAGCGGGGCCGTCCCACGGTTCCAGCATGGTGGCGTAATACTGATAGAACGCACGCTTTTTGGGGTCCATACTATGGTTGTTTTCCCACGGTTCGGGGATAGTGACCATAACAGCCAGCGGCAGCTCCATGCCGTTCATAACCATAAACTCCAGCGTGTTATCCAGCATGGCGGAGTCGGAACCACCCTGGTTCACAATGGGCAGAACCTTGGTCATATCCTCTTTCAGGTAGTTGGAACCAATGGTTTCCTCGCGGGCCAGCATGGTATCCACGTTGCCGCGGATGGTGTTGATCTCGCCGTTATGCAGGATAAAGCGGTTGGGGTGGGCGCGGTTCCAGCTGGGTGCCGTGTTGGTAGAAAAACGGCTGTGCACCATGCCGATGGCAGATTCATAATCTTCGCTCTGCAAATCGGGATAGAACAGGCGCAGTTCTTTAACCAGGAACATGCCCTTGTACACAATGGTGCGGCTGGAAAGACTGCACACATAAGTATCCTGGCTGGACTGTTCAAACACGCGGCGGGCAACATAAAGCTTGCGGTCAAAGTCAATGCCGGGCTTTACGCGGGCCGGGCGTTCCACAAATGCCTGCCAGATGCTGGGCATGCAGGAACGTGCCTTGTGGCCCAAAATTTCCGGGCAGGTGGGCACTTCGCGCCAGCCAAGGAAGTTGAGCCCCTCTTTTTTGCAGATGATCTCAAACAGCTTTTTGTCCTGGTTGCGGTTCAACTCTTCCTGTGGGAAAAAGAACATGCCAATGCCGTAGTCACGCTCGTTGCCCAGCGTAATGCCGGCTTCTTCGGCAGCTTTTTTGAAGAACTTGTGGCCGATCTGCAGCAGGATACCGACACCATCACCGGTTTTGCCTTCAGCATCCTTACCGGCACGGTGTTCCAGGTGCTCCACGATCTGCAAAGCATCGTCGATCGTTTTGTGGGTTTTGCGGCCCTTGATATCCACAACTGCACCAATGCCGCAGTTGTCATGTTCAAACCGCGGATCATACAGCCCGGCGGGGGCCTTGCGCTCTGTAAAGTTTTCCATCCGTTTTTTGCTCCTTCCCGTAATTTCCTGCGGGGCCGGGCGGGAACGCACATTTCCCACCCTGGCATAGATACGAAAAAAGACGTTCCCCAACGGGTACACTAACCCGTTTGTGGGAACGTCTTTGTTCTTATATGTACTATACCACACCAGTAGGGGAATGGCAATCATCAAACAAAAGATTTTTATGAAATTAACGCAAAAACCTTATTTGCTTTGCTTTGCAATGGCTAAACTTAACAAAATTAAGCTGCGGCAATAACTGCCGGGCAAAACGGTGTGTTATTTGCCGTTTGCAGCCTGCTGCTCTTTCAAAACGGTCAGGATCTCGGTCAGCAGCTCCTCCTGCGTCGGGGCCTTAGGGGCTTCCGGCTCGGCGGGGTTTTTTTCTTCATGCTTGCCCAGGTCCATGAGCTTGTTCATGGCTTTCAGCATACAGAACAGAACGAATGCCAGAATGATAAAGTTAATGACGGCAGAGATGAATGCACCGATGCCCAGGTTGATGTCAAACGGCAGGTGCAGCACAACATCACTGAAATCTGTCTGGAACAAAATGCCAATGATGGGGTTGATGATGTTGTCCGTCAAAGAAGTGACCAGCGTGGAGAATGCGCCGCCGATGAGAACACCGATGGCCATGTCCATCATGTTGCCTTTCAGGGCAAAAGCTTTGAACTCTTCCAGGAACTTTTTCATAATGTGTTTCCTCCTGTATGGATAAATTTTTCAGGGCCATGCCCCACACAGGCTGCAAACGGGGCATGGGGCCCGGATTCCAAAATGAAAAGTTACTTCAGCAGCTTGGCTACAGCGTCTGCTGCGCCGTCCAGATAATCCCCGGCAAAGGTTTCAATCATGCCGGCGTCCGCCTCTTTGGCAAATTCGGGGTTCAGCGGCATTTTGGCCAGCACGGGCAGGTGGTACTTCTTGCCGGTCTCGTCCACATGGCTGTCGCCAAACACGTTGATATGCTTGCCGCAGTCCGGGCAGAGCACATAGCTCATGTTTTCCACAATGCCAAGGATGGGAACCTTCATCATTTCGGCCATCTGCACAGCCTTGCCAACGATCATGCCGACCAGCTCCTGCGGACTGGATACAATAATGATGCCGTCTACCGGCAGGGTCTGGAACACGGTCAGCGGCACATCGCCGGTTCCCGGAGGCATATCGACAAACAAAAAGTCAACATCGTCCCAGATCACTTCCTGCCAGAACTGCTTGACCGCACCGGCAATCACGGGGCCGCGCCACACAACGGGGGCTTCCTCATCTTCCAGCAGCAGGTTGATGGACATGATCTTGATGCCGGTGTGGCTTTCCACCGGGTTGATGCCGTCCTCGGTGCCCATGGCCGGGCCATGAACGCCGAACAATTTGGGGATGGAAGGGCCGGTAATGTCAGCATCCAGCACGCCGACCTTGTAGCCTTTGCGGCGCATGGAAACAGCCATCATGGCGCTGGTCATGCTTTTGCCAACGCCGCCCTTGCCGGAAACAACGCCGATCACTTTTTTGATGTGGCTTTTTGCGTGCGGCGGTTCATGCTGCGGCGCACGGCTGGAACAGTCAGCGTGGCAGTTGCTGCAATCGTGGGTACATGCTTCACTCATGTGGGTATAGCTCCTTTTATCTGTGCCGGGCGGGGCGCTGCAACTGCCCCGCTTCGGCACCGTTCTCCGTTTTGCGGCATGGGCCGCACTTTATTAGTGTACCGCGTCAGAGCACAAAATGCAAGTACTATCAAAACGAATAGCACGCCAAACCAGCAAAAATGTCCGAATTGTATGGGTGATACTTCTTCATGGAACCCTGCCATAAACCGCAGCAATGCAGAATATACTGGCTTTATACGGGCAAAGGGGGCGGCAAAAACGGCACTGCGGGGGAAAACCTATCTGAAAAATGCAGCACTGCTGACAGTGGCGGGCTTTGCGCTGCGGGCGCTGGGCATGGTGTTCCGGGTGTTTGTGGCTGCGCGCCTGGGGCCGGAGGGTATGGGCCTGTACCAGCTGATCTTATCCGTCTATATGGTGTTTGTTTCGCTGGCTTCGGCGGGCATCAATGTGGCGTCCACACGGCTGGGTGCGCAGTGCCTGACCCGTGGGCGCGGCATGGCCCCGACGCTGCGCAGCCTTGCGGCAAC
>ENA-ORMN01003129-ORMN01003129.1-human-gut-metagenome-genome-assembly--contig:-NODE-3129-length-13407-cov-4.891851_pt1 | contig 13407 bp, 9 predicted proteins | sample MGYA00242102_ERZ508993 | MGnify/ENA primary metagenome ERZ508993 (study PRJEB26280, sample SAMEA2338770) | human gut metagenome | biome: human gut; feature: human-associated habitat; material: faeces... | reverse complement strand
TGAACCTTCACTCAGTTTTTCAACAATAAAATTACGGTTGTAAAAATGAGAAACCGCTTCCTTGTCCTCATCAACAACATAATTATCCAGGTATGCCTGAATCAGTTCATCCCATGTATGGCTCTTTTCAAAAATCTCCAGAAGGGAATCCTCTACTTTTAGTGACTCAAAAGAATTATCCTTTAGATTTACATAATACTCGCAGATATTTCCCTCTGTATAGGCGCGATGAAATGCCTCATTTCTCTGTGCTTTCATCTCGCTCTGCTTTCTCTTGTCAATATTTATGAATGTACCGACAATAAAACGTACTGTTCCGTCCAGACGTCTGGTTGTCTCGGCATTTGCCCGGAACCATTGATAGGAACCATCTTTCATCTTCAAGCGGTATTCACAGTCATATTTCACACTATCTGTTTTGTCTTGAATTGCTTGCTCTAACAGTGTAAGTGTTGCTTTCTTGTCTTCTGGATGTAACAAATCTGACCACGATTCCAGTTTATTTGGGAAATCAAGAATGTCATGATACCCAAGCATCGTGCGAAACTCATGACTCCAGCACACTTCCTTAATATTTCCGCTTTTGTCACAATCAAAATGCCACATCCCAGAATGAATCACGTTATTGATCAGTTTCAGATTCTGCTGCATCCAGTCAATCTGAACAGACAATACCCATACCTGCTTTCCATCATCTGCTATGGCATCTTTCTTGCACATACGGACAAATACAGGTGTGCCATCGCTCATCAGCATCTGTCCTTCTCCACACCCTTGAAGGCGCTGGAACCTGTCGTATTCAAGAAAGGTCTGGTTTTCTCCATAGAAAAGATTTCTCAGAGAACCTGATGTTTTCTTTTGAAATTCTTCAAACGTATATCCCAGATTCTTCAACATGTGTGAACTGACCTGTGTAATTGTAAGATTTTCATCATAATATCCTGTCATGAATCCAACAATATTCAGTTCGCTCACTGCATCCTGTACGATTTTTTGACAGTTTTCATTTAACTTTGTATTATCCAGTGAAAAGATATTATTTTCACTTTGCTTTTCTTTATTGAACATTTTTATCCTCCGTATATTCTAAGTCCAACAGGGATGTAAGTACTTCCATTAGTTTATTTATATCAAAAGGCTTTGAAAGATGAGCATTCATTCCTGCTTCAGCACAATGTTCTTCATCACTCTTAAAGGCATTGGCAGTCACAGCAATGATCGGAATTTCAGCACTTTCTGAATCCATCTGGCGAATATGCTTTGTAGCATCTATGAACCGTTTCAAAAAGATAAGTTCCATCTGCATTTCCATAATTGCCAAGAACTTCAAGTAGTTTCTGAATTCCTGCTCCAATACTCTCTCTATTTTCGGCTTTGTCAATTTCTTTTAAAATCCGCAGAATATCTCCTTCTCCTGCAAGGATATTGTAGTTCTGCCTATTCAATATCCTCTTTCCATAAATAGATGTTCATATCAAGGCTCATCGCATATCCCCTGTCTGTGGAGAATTTTGTCGAATGAAAAGAATCATCCTTGTACATCTGCAAAAATTCTCTTGTGGTTTATTATCCATCCGCTATAATAACTTACCTTGCCGCTAAGCACCTTCATCTCTCGATCCATCAATTCTCATCGCGAAGCACTGACTGATATCTGTCGGGTAATATACCGGATTTTTACCAGAAGAATAGAAGTCAAATCTATAAGTGACATAATTTCACTGGTAAATAAAATGAACAATGCTACTGAAATTGAATGGGATATAGATAATGAATCTCCTGATTCTGAAGCAACTTTAACCAGACTTATGCTTATTAACAACAGTCTAAAGTAATTACTAACTATTTATTTTCTATATAATTTCTTACAACAACATATATTTTAATTAAACTTGTCGCAAAATGTTAATTTGCATATATCATGTCTTCAAGCCAAATTTGATGTCGTGAAAATTTAACAACTAATAAAAAAAATAAAGTGCAGATTCAGTTAGAATCTGCACTCCTTTTTTATTCAGATTATAAATGGTGCTTTTTATATCTTATTATATCTTGTTATAACTTAATATCGACTTTTCCCAGTTTTCATGCATCTTTGCAGACATTATAGCTGGTCCAGTTTTTTTCTCGATTTGGTCCAGATTTGGTCCAGTTTATAAATGAAAATATACTATTTTATAGTAATTTACATTAAACTGATTTTTCTTCAAATCTCTCAAACCCGCATAAACACTGTATTATAAAATCTGAAAAAACTCAAAAACAGCAATTACATTCTATCATGGAATGTTCTGCTGATAACATCCATCTGCTGTTCCTTTGTAAGGTCGATGAACTTAACAGCGTAACCTGATACACGGATTGTGAAGTTAGCATATTCAGGTTTTTCAGGATGTTCCATAGCATCGATAAGCTTATCCTTACCGAATACGTTTACGTTAAGGTGATGAGCACCCTGATCGAAGTAACCATCCATAACGTTTACAAGGTTAGCAACTCTTTCATCTTCGTTGTGTCCTAATGCGTCTGGGTTCATTGTCTGTGTATTTGAAATACCATCAAGTGCCCATTCGTATGGAAGCTTTGTAAGTGAGTTAAGAGATGCAAGAAGACCATTCTGCTCTGCACCGTAGCTTGGGTTAGCACCAGGAGAAAGTGGTGTGCCTGCTGGACGACCATCTGGCATAGCTCCTGTATATTTACCGTAAACTACGTTTGAAGTAATTGTAAGGATTGATGTTGTAGGCTCTGAATCTCTGTAAGTATGTCTCTTCTTAATCTTCTCAAGGAATGTCTTAAGAAGCCATACAGCGATATCATCAGCTCTGTCATCATCATTACCATACTTAGGGAAATCTCCCTCAATCTTGTAATCTACAACAATACCTGTTTCGTCACGTACTGTCTTAACCTTTGCATACTTAATAGCTGAAAGTGAGTCAACAACATGTGAGAATCCAGCAATACCTGTAGCGAATGTTCTCTTAACATCTGTATCGATAAGAGCCATCTCAGCTGCTTCATAGTAATACTTATCATGCATATACTGGATAAGGTTAAGTGTATTAACATAAAGGTCAGCTAACCAATCCATCATAGCGTCAAACTTTTCAACAACTTCATCATACTCAAGATATTCAGATGTGATAGGCTTGTAAGCAGGACCAACCTGTTCTCTGTTCTTAACATCAACACCACCATTGATAGCGTAAAGTAAGCACTTAGCAAGGTTTGCTCTAGCTCCGAAGAACTGCATTTCCTTACCTGTCTGTGTAGCAGATACACAGCAGCAGATTGAATAATCATCGCCCCATGTAACCTTCATAACATCATCATTCTCATACTGGATTGAAGATGTATCAACAGAAATCTTTGCTGCATACTTCTTGAAGTTCTCAGGAAGTCTTGATGAGTAAAGAACTGTAAGGTTTGGTTCTGGTGAAGGTCCCATGTTTTCAAGTGTATGAAGGAATCTGTAGTCGTTCTTTGTAACCATTGAACGTCCGTCGATACCTGTACCACCTACTTCAAGTGTAGCCCATGTTGGATCACCTGAGAATAATTCGTTGTATGATGTAATTCTTGCGAATTTAACCATTCTGAACTTCATAACCATATGGTCGATAAGTTCCTGAGCTTCTTTCTCTGTGATAACGCCGTTATCAAGGTCTCTCTGAATATAGATATCAAGGAATGTAGAAACACGTCCAACTGACATAGCTGCACCATTCTGAGTCTTGATAGCTGCAAGGTAACCAAAGTATAACCACTGGCAAGCTTCCTTTGCATTTGTAGCTGGCTTAGAAATATCATAGCCATAGCTTTCTGCCATCTTCTTCATACCTGCAAGTGCCTTGTACTGATCAGAAAGCTCTTCTCTTAAACGAATAACGTCATCTGTCATTGTACCGCATCCGCAGTTAGCATGATCTTTCTTCTTCTCTTCCATAAGGAAATCAATACCATAAAGAGCAACTCTTCTGTAGTCACCTACGATACGACCACGACCATAAGTATCTGGAAGACCTGTGATGATGTGGCTGTGACGAGCCTTTCTCATCTCTGGTGTGTAAGCATCGAAAACACCCTGGTTATGTGTCTTATGATATTCTGTAAAAATCTTGTGTAATTCAGGATTTGGCTCGTAACCATAGTTCTTGCATGATTCCTCTGCCATCTTGATACCACCATAAGGCATAAATGCTCTCTTTAATGGCTTATCTGTCTGAAGACCTACAATCTGTTCAAGGTCTTTCATAGACTCATCTATATATCCAGGACCGTAAGCTGTAAGACCTGCAACTACTTCTGTTTCCATGTCAAGTACGCCGCCCTTAGCTCTTTCTTCCTTCTGTAACTCCTGTAATCTGCCCCAAAGCTTATTTGTTGCCTCTGTTGGGCCTTCCAGGAAACTTTCATCTCCGTCATATGGCTTGTAGTTATTCTGGATGAAATCTCTTACATTGATTTCTTCCTTCCAAAGTCTACCTTTGAAACCGTTCCACTGATCCATCTGTACCATTGTTCCTTGTTCCTCCTTGTTTTAATTTTGTACACTGTATACAATCCGCATTATAAAAAATGTTGTCAGCTATTATAATCAACAAAATATCTTATTCTAAATGCAATGCATTGATTTTAATTAAGATATTCTTCTGTGACAAAAATGCGTTTGTAACAACTTTGATAAATAAGTAACAATTACTGACAAGAGCATACTAACATTTTAACAATGTAAAATCAAGAGTAATTTTCATATTATTGAATTTAGTACAATCCTTGAATTTATGCGGTTATTTTGTACTTTTATCTGTACAAAATGCACATATTATTCACATAATTAACTGAAGCTGTCAAAAATGCACCTCCACTTAATTATCTTCAGTCTGACATATATCATCCTCTTTTACAGTCTCCGTTTTTACATTTTCTTCGGCAATAATTTCCTGTTCACGAAGTGCTTCATCAAGACCTTTCAGTGCTGAAAATGGCATAAACTGCTTGGCACGTTCTTCGACCGGCATCTTTTTTCTTGTATTATTTACTGTACTTTTTCTAATTTCCACTTCTGTGTCCCCCAATCTGATGATTTCTTTCTATTGCAGTTGCACCCTTTTCAAGATTCATGCCTTTCAATACCGCATCTCTGCCATACCTCTTCTTCAAATCAAGCACTGCATGCTGTAATTTATTTTCCCTGTCACCATCTGTATCGTCATCAAACAGCCCAACCTGTCTGTAGGCTTCATCTGTCAGCCTGTTAAATATAAGATTGATTTTACGCACAGGAATATTTTTATCCTTAACCTCATCATAAAGCTTTGAAATAAACGGAAGCATCTTTTTAGATGAACTTGTCGCTGACGGAAGCATAATTGAACCACGCACGGACTGCGGCACTCCTGCGGCTGCACTATATTCTTTTGAGTAATTTATATAGATTGTCACCGAATCCGTAACCATTCCCTGCTCAACAAGCTGAAGACACATTCCGTCAGCCATTTCCTTGACGATAAGCCTTCCCTCCTCATGTTCATAATCCCTTGCAAGAACCTGACCGCTCGTTATGCTGCTGCTTCTCGGCTTATATTTCTTAATATCCGCAATAGTAACCGGTTCTATCCCCCATGCGTGGTCAATGAGAAGTTCAGCATCAATGCCAATCATATCATACAGGATCTGCTCATCTGCCTCTGCAATCTGTGCCATATCATATATCCCTGCCTGTGCAAGTCTTCCGGCAAGTCCATGCCCCACTCTCCAGAAATCTGTGAGTGGTCTGTGATGCCACAGCGTCCTCTTATAACTTTCCTCATCAAGTTCACCGATAAAATCTTTCGCATGTTTCGCAGTTATATCAAGTGCAATCTTTGCAAGATAAAGATTAGTACCTATGCCGCACGTTGCCCTAATCCCCACTGTATCAAATATATCCTGCATAATACGTATGCCCAGTTCTTTCGCAGTCATTCCATATAAAGAAAGATACTCTGTTACATCCATAAAAACTTCATCTATAGAATATACATGTATATCCTCTTTTGAAATGTACTTCAGATAAATGCCATATATCTTTGCCGAATAATCAATATAAAGCTGCATTCTCGGCTGTGCCATAATATAATCAATACCTTTGGGAATCTCAAACACACGGCATCTGTTCTTCACGCCAAGAGCTTTCATCGCAGGCGACACAGCAAGACATATTGTTTTCTCACTTCTGTCCGGATCAGCAACAACAAGATTAGTTGTCATTGTATCAAGACCACGCTCAACACACTCAACCGATGCATAAAATGATTTTAAATCTATACATACATATATCCTGCTGCCCATACCATTGTTTCCTTTCATATTATTCCCATATACCATAATTTTTTTCATAAAAATATTATACAACAAAAAATCGAATGTATGTACTGTTTTTTTATTTTTTATATGCAAAAACAACGTCATATTTTTGTTGATAAAATAATAAAAACATGATAAAATTTTAGTTGTTTAAAGTGTTGAACTTTAAAGGGGTAAATTCAAAAGAAACACAGGAGGATTTTTATGAAACTATTAATTTTGATTATCTATTTTGCGGTCATGATTGGAATCGGTCTTTACTGCCGCAAACATGCAACTGATGTCAACGGATTCGTACTTGGCGGCCGTTCGGTTGGTCCGTGGCTTACAGCTTTTGCCTACGGAACTTCTTATTTTTCTGCTGTCGTATTCGTAGGATATGCTGGCCAGTTCGGATGGAAATATGGCATTTCTGCAACATGGGCAGGCATCGGCAATGCAATTATAGGTTCACTTCTGGCATGGGTTGTTCTCGGACGACGAACAAGAATTATGAGCCAGCATCTGAATTCTGCAACAATGCCGCAGTTTTTCGGAGAACGATTCGGAAGCAGTGCGTTAAAAATCGGTGCATCCGTAATTATATTCATTTTTCTCATTCCTTATACAGCATCTCTTTATAATGGTCTTTCAAGACTTTTCGGAATGGCATTTAACATTGATTATTCAGTCTGTATTATACTCATGGCAGTTCTTACAGCTATCTACGTAATTGCAGGCGGATATATGGCAACAGCTATTAACGATTTCATTCAGGGAATAATAATGCTTTTTGGCATTGCAACCGTAATAGCTGCCGTTCTTAACAGTAAAGGCGGATTTATGGCGGCACTTGATGGTCTTGCAAAAGTGAGTGACCCTGCTGTAACAGATACACCGGGAATATTTGCTTCATTTTTCGGTCCTGACCCTCTCAATCTTTTATTTGTCGTAATACTTACATCACTCGGTACATGGGGACTTCCACAGATGGTTCAGAAGTTTTACGCAATAAAAGACGAAAAATCCATCAAAAAAGGTACAATTATTTCAACTATATTTGCACTTGTTGTTGCCGGAGGCAGTTATTTTCTCGGTGGATTTGGACGTCTTTTCTCAGATGAAATTGATGTTGCTGCCAACGGATATGACTCAATTATTCCGACAATGCTTTCAGGATTAAGTCTTATGCTTATCGCACTTGTTGTTATTCTCGTTTTGTCAGCGTCAATGTCTACGCTTTCATCACTTGTAATTGCATCAAGTTCAACACTTACTATCGACTTCTTAAAAGATAATTTTATTAAAGATATGAGCGATAAAAAACAGGTTTTATCAATAAGAATTCTTGTCGTTGTATTTATTGCAATTTCATCAATTCTTGCACTTATACAATATAAAAGCTCAATTACATTTATTGCACAGCTTATGGGTGTTTCATGGGGTGCACTCGCCGGTTCATTCCTTGCACCTTTTATGTACTCATTATATTCAAAGCGTGTCACAAAGGCTTCATGCTGGGTATGTTTCATATTCAGTTCAGTTCTTATGATTGCAAATATTTTCTTCAGGAGCTCATTTCCGACAATTATGCAGTCACCTATCAACTGCGGTGCTATTGCAATGCTTGCCGGACTTGTAATTGTTCCTGTAGTCAGCCTGTTCACACCAAAGCCTGACAAAGAGCTTGTGGAATCAGCTTTTAAATGCTATGACAAAAAGACAACCGTTGAGCAAAAAACTGCTCTCGGCGACTAAAGGTAAATATTGTTTTGAATGTAAGCATCGTTTTGGCTCGCTGTCCTATAACCCTAAATATAAATCACTAAACAAAATGCTCCGTTCGGGATTCACAGCTTAACTGTTATCCTAAACGGAGCATTTTTATTTAATTTAATTATGCGTTTCTTCCCGCTTCAAATGCCTTTCTGTTCAAATCAAGGAATTTCGGAGGTACTATTTTTTCAATAGCATCCTGCCACTGTTCATCGCTTATCTCAGGAAAATATGTTGATAATCTTCCCATGAGTGCTATATTTACAGCTTTTGCGGAACCGGCCTCCTGTGCGATTGAAAGAAAATCTTTTGCATCAACCTTTGCACCTGCTGCCTGCATTTTCTCGATAAGATTTTCAGGATATGCAGCCGCACCCGTTATTACAGGCATTGGCTCTACTTCCTGAGTATTTGTTATAATTGTTCCGTCTTTTTTGAGAAATTCAAGCCATCTTGCAGCTTCAAGTTTTTCAAATGAAATGATAACATCTGCCTCACCCTTATCAATTACAGGTGAGTATACTTTTTTACCATATCTTACGTATGTTACAACGCTTCCGCCTCGCTGGCTCATTCCGTGAACTTCCGATACCTTTACGTCATATCCCTGCTGTAAGAGAACATAACCTAACATTTTACTTGCCAGCAGTGTTCCCTGTCCGCCGACACCTACTATCATAATATTCTTTGTATCCATATCAACCCTCCTTATTCTGCTTTCAATGCATCAAATTTACACATCTGTGTACATACCTTACAGCCAATGCAGAGTGTAGGGTCAATCTTTGCTTTTTTATCTCTTACAGAAATTGCAGGACATCCAATACGCATGCATGATTTACATCCGACGCATTTATCAGAATCAACTTTGAGAGGCGGTTTGTGAACAGTTCCTTTTATCATTACGCACGGACGGCGGCTTATGATAATTGATGGTTCATCTGCCTCAAGTTCCTCTTTCAATACAGTATCTACCTCTTCAAGGTTATATGGGTCTACAACACGAACCCTGTTAAATCCGATAGCACGGCAAAGTGCTTCAAGATTAACCTTTCCTGCCGGCTCACCACGGAGATTTTTACCAGTCGTAGGATTCTGCTGGTGTCCGGTCATGCCGGTAATTGAATTATCAAGAATAATAACTGTTGAATTACTCATGTTGTATGCAATATCTGTAATTCCTGTAATTCCTGAATGTATAAACGTTGAATCGCCAATAACGCCGACGCTTCTCTTTTCACCTTCTTTGCCCATTGCCTTATTAAATCCATGAAGTCCTGAACATGATGCACCCATACAGACATTTAAATCCATAGCATTAAGAGGTGCAACAGCACCGAGTGTATAACATCCGATATCACCGTAAACCATGCAGTTATTTTTCTTTAATGTATAGAAAACTCCTCTGTGTGGGCATCCTGCACACATAACAGGAGGTCTTGGCGGAATTTCGTCATCTATATGTAAGCTTTCCGGAACTTCCATTCCCATACACTTTCTGACAAGATTCTGTGAGAATTCTCCACATATAGGAAATGTATCTTTTCCCTTTACTTTTATGCCAAGCTGTTTACAATGTTCCTCAATAAACGGGTCAAGCTCCTCAAGAACGATAACCTCATCTACAGAAGCTGCGAAATCAAGTATAAGCTTTTCAGGAAGCGGATAAATCATTCCAAGCTTTAAAATGCTTGCATTTTCACCAAAACACTCCCTCGCATACTGATATGATGTTGATGATGTGATAATTCCAAGCTTTTTATCACCATATTCAACTCTGTTAAAATCACAATTTTCGGCAAGAGCAATAAGGTCTTTTGTACGCTGTTCAACTCTTACATGTGCATTTCTTGAATTTAATGTCATCATGACCTTTGCCGGGTCCTTTACATAAGGTACCTGCTCAGGCACAACACGCACTCCTGTCTCGACGACACTCTGTGAATGTGAAACTCTTGTACACATCTTGATAAATACAGGGGTATTGTATTTTTCTGATAATTCAAATGCCTTCTTTGTAAATTCAAGTGCTTCCTGTGAATCTGAAGGCTCAAGCATAGGCACTTTTGCTGCCTTTGCATAATGTCTGGAATCCTGTTCATTCTGTGAAGAATGCATCCCCGGGTCATCTGCAACGCATATTACAAGACCTGCGTTGACACCCTGATATGATATTGTAAAAAGCGGGTCAGCAGCTACATTAAGACCTACATGTTTCATTGCACATGCACTTCTTCGTCCGCCTACAGTCGCTCCGTGTGCAGCTTCAAGAGCTACCTTTTCATTCGGAGCCCATTCGCAGTACACTTCATCATATTTTGCTGTTTCTTCTGTAATCTCTGTACTGGGTGTTCCCGGATAACTTGAAACAACCATACAGCCAGCCTCGTAAAGCCCCCTTGCAACGGCTTTATTGCCAAGCATTAACTCTTTCATAAATCCTCCTTGTTTTTGCGGAGCAAACAAGAAAAACAAAGTTTTTCTTGTTATCGCGGTATTCGCCAAGGTTTTAAGCAAGCTTAAACTTTGGCTCATTACTCGCGTAAATCCGACTGCCCCTGCAGGAGCATAGGATTTGTCCTCCTTGTTTTTGCGGTCATATGACCTGTATATTTTTATATCTGATTTTCTTTTGCAACAAGATTGTCGGCACCGTAAATCTTACGAAGCTTTGGTTTTTCAATCTTTCCTGTTGCATTTCTTGGTATATCAGCAAAAATAATCTCTTTAGGACGCTTATATCTTGGAAGTGCATGGCAGAATTCTTCAATTTCTTCTTTTGAACAGACCATGCCATCCTTGATTTCTATGATTGCCGCTGTCTTCTCACCAAGTCTTCTGTCTGAAAGACCGATTACAGCAACGTCCTTTATTTTGTCATGACGGCGTAAGAAATCTTCTATCTGAACCGGATAAATATTTTCACCACCGCTTACGATAACATCTTTCTTTCTGTCAACAAGATAATAAAATCCCTGTTCATCCTGCATAGCCATATCACCTGTATACAGCCAGCCATCCTTTAGCACTTCACTTGTTGACTTTTCATCGTTATAATAACATGTCATCACACCCGGACCTTTGACACAAAGTTCACCGACCCCGCCCTGTGCAACTTCATTATCATTTTCATCAACAATCTTACATTCCCATCTGTAACCCGGAACACCGATTGCCCCGACTTTATCAATATTTTCAACTCCGAGATGAACGCAGCCCGGACCTGTTGACTCTGACAAGCCATAATTCGTATCGTACTGGTGGTTTGGAAAATATTCTTTCCATCTCTTGATAAGCGAAGGTGGAACCGGCTGTGCTCCTATATGCATAAGCCTCCACTGGTCAAGTTTATAATCAGACAGCTTAATATCGCCTCTGTCAAGAGCATCAAGAATATCCTGTGCCCATGGCACCAGAAGCCATACTATTGTGCAGTGCTCATTTGAAATAGCAGAAAGTATTGTCTCCGGCTTTGTTCCTTTAAGAAGAACCGCCTTACTTCCTGCAACAAGGCTTCCCATCCAGTGAAACTTCGCACCGGTATGATAAAGCGGAGGAATACATAAAAATGTATCATCTCTTCCTGTTGAATGATGCTTCTGCTCCATCTGTGCCGCCTGCGTTAAGCTTCTGTGTTTATGAAGTATCGCCTTTGGAAATCCCGTTGTTCCAGACGAAAAATATATTGCACCAAAATCATCATCTGTAATTTCAATATCAGGAGATTTGCTTGAACAGTCAGCGACAAGCTCCCTATAACTTTCCGCAAAACTTGGACAGTTATCCCCAACATATATAAGAAGTCTTCCCTTGCTTAAAACATCTGCATTGACTTCCATTCTTCCTATGAATTCAGAACCGAACACAATCACATCTACCTCTGCAAGCTTTGCACAATATAAAATTTCATCTGAATCATATCTGAAATTAAAAGGAACAGCAATCGCACCTGTCTTTAATACCCCAAAATATACAGGCAGCCACTCAAGGCAGTTATACATAAGTATTGCTACCTTATCACCTTTCTTTATTCCCCTTCCAAGAAGCATATTAGCAAAACGGTTTGCCTTTTCATTAAATACACTCCATGTAATCTCTCTTCTATACGGCTCGAATCTTGTAGGCTGTATAAGAGCATATTCTTTCCAGGTCATCCTTCTTGTATCATTCTCATCCGGATTAAGCTCTACCAAAGCTACCTCGTCGGGATATAATCTTGCATTTCTTTCAAGATATTCCATTACTGGCATTGTAAAAAATCCCCTTTCATCTTCTCTGCATATATTAGGCTCTGCCTCTTCCTGCTTTTTCACTGCATACTTTTATACGTCAAACCGCTAACGCAAAACCTTAGATAAGAATACCATTTTTTGTAAATAAAAACAAGGCTCGCACACTAAATGCAAGCCTTGTTCAGCAATTTCACCAATTTTTTTACAAAATTACATTTCAAAAGAATTTATAAAATATTCATAGAATCAGATACATAATTTAACATCTTACGTTTGTCTTCAGCCGGAAATATACACCACACGCTTTTAATAATCTGAATCTTTCTATCCTGAAGATTCATAAATAACGTGGGACGATATTCTGACATATTATAAAGACTTACAAGTGTCTCTGCATCAGGATATATCTTTTCTTTTTCAATATCGCGATATTTCTTGATTCCAAGTCCCAGCTTTTCAGCCATGGCTATCTGTGATGTATTCATTTTATCCCTGACAAAGCATGTCATTGAAAATCCATTCCAGTCATTTGCAAGTGACTGAAGCATTTTCATATTATTCGCATCTTCGTCCCTCATTTTTGAAACTGTGCCGCTGTATTTGCTTACAATAATATCAGCCAGCAGCTTCAAAGCAAAATTCCTATGTGTTTCAGTATCTATATTCGCTAAAGTCTTATCCAGGTCCTTTGTATGATAAACATACTTTTTACCGGCTATCAACTCATCCAAATCAAATCCGATTTCCGAAAAATTCATAAGTATCTGTCCACTTATTATAATTCCACCGTTTTCAATATAAGAATATTGCTCCTGCATAAGCCCAAACTTTTCTGCAATATCTGTCTGCATCAGACCCATAGATTTTCTATACATTACAAGCCTTTTTAAAACGTCCTTGTAAGCAACCATATTTATCCTCCGCACTTTTACGTTACATTTCATATGTATAGATAAATATTAAGTCCATATAGTCATTGCCCACATAGGTCTAAATCTTTATATTTTGATATTTATAGTTTGTTTTTATGTTTTGTGAAATATAAATATTATTTTTTAAATTTTATTAA
>ENA-ORMN01003128-ORMN01003128.1-human-gut-metagenome-genome-assembly--contig:-NODE-3128-length-13408-cov-12.926234_pt1 | contig 13408 bp, 11 predicted proteins | sample MGYA00242102_ERZ508993 | MGnify/ENA primary metagenome ERZ508993 (study PRJEB26280, sample SAMEA2338770) | human gut metagenome | biome: human gut; feature: human-associated habitat; material: faeces... | reverse complement strand
AGAGGGACAGAAGGACCAAGGAGGATACGCCTGCTTTTTGAGGGCACTATTCCAGTCCCACCTGCAGCTGCTCTCCGGAGACCGTGAGGTCTGCCTTGCGGCTCTTGGGGAACTCCCGATTAACATTCCCTTCCACGAGCTTACCCTCTGGCACGGGCTATGTACCTACAGGTCGGTACTGAAGACCCATCTCATGCGTTCTGATGAATACAATGCCTGCACCGGCAGGGAAGGGGCCGTGGGCCGGAACTTCTTTGAAACAAACGGCAAAAACAGAACCAAATTAGGCACTGTAAAGTAAACATGAAAAGTTAGGACCCAAAAATCAGCCAATATCTCTACGCAACGAGCAAAAGCTCCCGTTTGCGCTTTTTGGACAGTTTAAGACCGGCACACTGAGCTGGAGTAAGGCCGTTCAAGGCGGAATGGGGACGGACAAAGTTGTAGAAGAAGATGAACATGGAAATGAGGTTGTTGGCGGAAGCAAACGAAGAAAAGCCTTGCTTGGTTTTGTACCATGCCTTGAACTGCTTGTTGAAGCACTCTATGAGGTTATTGGTAATGTCATCGTGGAAGCTCTCCACGCGGATATGCTGGATCCCATACAGCGTCTTAACTGGCATTTGGTAGGCAAAGTAGCGGTCGCTCACAATGGACTGCGGAGTCCCCATGGTCTTCACGGCTTCCAGTATGGTAAAAGCCTGCGGACTGTCCCTGTGGCGGTCCAGATGGAAGCCGAGGACAAAGCGTGTCTCGCTGTCCAGAATGAGCCAGAGGTAGTATTTCTCGCCCTGTATCTTCACAACAGTTTCATCGGCGTGCCACTCGTCAGAGTTGAAATTCAACGCCGGAATGAGCTGTATCGCAATGTTTTGGAACATTGGGGCGAAGCGGGTACACCAGTTGCTGATAGTCGTGTGAGATACCCGGACATCCATTACGGTACGCAAAATCAGAGCGATATTGCGGAATGAGTTCTTGCCCAGGTAGAACATGGTCAAGGCCATAAGAATCACATGAACCGGATAACGCATCCGCTTGAAATCCGTCTTTCCAAAGAGTTTGGACATAGACGGAGCCGAGATCGCTGTAGGCTTTGGCACAAAAACCGAGTGGCGGCATTTCTTGCCTGTGCAGGAGTAGTGGATGTAGTGCTCTCTATCGTGATGCACATACATTGCTTTCCCGCAAACAGGGCACTGAGGGTGTTCCTTTGTCCGAGGGCGGCCCATTTGCCCCTTTGGGGCATCCGGCGCCCATTGATGCCAGCACTTCCTGCATTGATACTTTTGATGACCATGTTTGTCTTTTCCGTAGCGACGAAAGTTCGTTTTGTTGTTGCACTTTGGACAGCATAGTTGGTATAATCTTGCCACGAAGACTCGTCTCCTTTCGAGAGTACATGTGTTTTGTGGTGAAACCATTGTACCAGAAGGGCTGACGGGTCTTCAACTTTCATTTAACTTTACAGTCCGCTATCTTTTTTGAGGAGGGAATATCCATGATCACGTTCTTTGTATGTCTGGCCCTGCTCATCGTTGGCTTTTTGACCTACAGCAAGGTGCAGCAGTACCTTGCAATTCTCGTCAGCTGGATCATGCCGCCGGATTCTCCTTACCTCACATCCATCTGGTCGGAGGGCGTGATCAAGTGGACCAGCATGTCGGCCTATCTGCCGCTGTGCAGTCTGGCCGGTGTCGTGGCCTACTGGAAAGCAAAGCGCGGCGACAGTAAAAAGCGCATCGTGGGCACCTGCGCCGTGTTCGCACTGGTGCCCATCCTGAACAGTGCGTTCTACGCCCTCAATTCCAGCTACTATGCCCGCTGGTACTATATGCCGGTGCTGGTGCTGGCCGCAATGACCGTGAATGCGCTGGAAGACCACAACACCGATCTGGATAGCCCGGCCCGCGGCATCAGCTGGCTGATGATCGCCACGGTGGCCTTTGCGGTGGTGCCGGTGCAGGACAGCGACACCGGCAGCTGGTCGTTCGGCGTGCTCAAGAACCCCGGTCAGTACTGTGCGGTGCTGGGCTTTGGCCTGCTGGGCCTGCTGCTGGGCAGCAGGCGGCGGCTGTCCGCCGGGGTATCCATGGCAGTGCTGGCGTTTTATATGCTGGTGGTGGGCCTGTCGCCGTCGGTGGTGCGGGCGTGCATCATGCAGGCCTTCGTGCTGGCGGCACCCCTGTTCAAGCGGGACAGCGACGGCCTCACCAGCCTGGGAGCGGCGCTGCTGGTGATTTTGCTGGCCAACCCCTTCGCCGCCGGAAGCATCAGTCTGCAGCTGAGCTTTGCGGCCACCCTGGGACTGGTGTGGCTGTCGCCGAAGCTGTACCGGAATCTGTCCCGGTTCTACACCGGGACAAGCCGGGCCGTCCGATGGGCGGTGAACTTCCTGTGCGCCAACGTGTCGGCGTCCGTCTCGGCCTTGGTTTTCACCATTCCGCTGACGGCCATCTACTTCAACATCCTGACCCTTACCGCCCCCATCAGCAACCTGCTGGCCGTTCCGGCGGCGGGATGGAACTTCATGGCGGGCTTTGTGACGGTGCTGGCGGGCTTTGTATGGCTTCCGGCGGCCCGGGTGCTGGGCTTGGTATGCTTCGGCCTGGTGCGGTATGTGCTGTGGGTCGCCGGGGTGCTGGCCTCGGCTCCGGGGCACGCGGTGTATTTTTCCAACGGCTTTCTGAAATACTGGCTGCTGTATGTATACGCCATGTTCGGCGGGTGCCTGCTGACCCGGGACCGGCGGCGGAAGTACGCCGTGGCCGGGGTTCTGGCGGCGGTGACGCTGGCGCTGGCGGTGGGTCTGAACACCGGTCTGCACCAATATGGGGACCTGTCCGTGATGGCCCTGGACGTGGGCCAGGGGGAAAGCGTGGCCCTGTATACCCGGGAGAAGGCGGTGCTGGTGGACTGCGGGTCCAGCAACAGCTATATCAGCGCCGGGGCCCGGGCGGCGGACCAGCTGGAGAGCATAGGCATCCACCGTCTGTCGGCGGTGGCGGTGACCCACTATCATGCGGACCACACCAACGGACTGGAGGAGCTGCTGGCCCGGATGCCGGTGGAGCGTCTGCTGCTGCCGGAGATCCAGGATGAATACGGCGTCCGGGACCGGCTGCTGGCCCTGGCCCGGGAGCTGGACATCCCCGTGACCATGGTGACGGACACCTATCAGTTCCCCATGGGCCAGGCCATGCTGACCGTCTATCCCCCGGTGGGAGCCGGGGACCTGAACGAGCAGGGGCTGACCTTCCTGTGCTCGGCGGGAGATTTCGACGCCCTGATCACCGGCGACATGGCCGGAAATACGGAAAAGAAGCTGGTGGAACGGTTCGACCTGCCGGATATCGAGGTGCTGGTGGTGGGACACCACGGCTCCCGGTACAGCAGCACCGACGCGTTCTTGCAGCAGGTGCGGCCGGAGACGGCCATCATCAGCGTGGGGGACAACAGCTACGGCCACCCCACCCAGGAGGCCATGGACCGGCTGTCCCGGAACGGGGCCGCGGTGTATCGCACCGACCGGCAAGGGAACGTCCTGGTCACAGTGAACGGAGGAACGTAAATGGCGGCAAAGGCTACGAAAAAAAGCGGCGCAGCCCTGGAAAAGCTGCGGGCGGATATCAAAAGCGGCAGCCCGGAGAACGTGTACATCTTCTACGGAGAGGAGACGTATCTGCGGGACCGGTATCTGGAGGAGCTGAAGGCCCTGCTGGTGCCGGCGGGCTTTGAGGAGTTCAACTATCACCGGCTGCCGGGGAAGGGGCTGACCGTCCAGGACCTGACGGAGGTGGTGGAGGCCATGCCCATGATGGCCCAGCACACCCTGACGGTGGTGACGGATATGGACCTGTTCCGGCTGGACGAGGGGCAGCGGGGGCTGCTGATCAATCTGCTGGGGGATTTCCCGGAATACGGCACGTTGGTGTTTGTATACGACGTGCTGCCCTATAAACGGGACGGCAAAATGAAGAAGCTGTGCGCCGCCATCGGGGACCACGCGCAGGAGGTAGAGTTCTGCCAGCAGGAGCGGGACCAGCTGCTGCGGTGGATGAAGCGGCGGTTCGCGGCGGAGGGCCACGACATCGACACGGCCACGGCGGACCATCTGCTGTTCACCTGCGGCACGCTGATGACGGACCTGGTGCCGGAGATCGGGAAGATCGCTGCCTATGCCAAGGGGGATCGCATCACCGTGGCGGACATCAACGCCGTGGCGGACCCCATTCTGGACGCCCAGGTGTTCGACATGACCAACAGCATCACCGCCGGAAAATACGACGACGCGGCCCGGGTGCTGGGGGAGCTGCTGCGGATGCAGACGGAGCCCATTGTGATCCTGGCGGCGGTGGGCAAGGAGCTGCGGCGGCTGTATACCGCCCGAATGGCCCTGGACGGCGGCAAGGACCGGCTCTGGCTGAAGCAGCTGTGGAACATGAGCAGCGATTACCCGGCCAAGCTGCTGATGCAGGCGGCCAGAAAGGTGGACCACGAGTGGTGCCGGACGGCGGTGCTGCGGTGCCAGCAGCTGGACCGGCGGATGAAGAGCATGAGTATGGCGGATAAGCAGAAGGAGGACGAATTGAAGCTGTTTCTGATGGAATTGGCGGGGCGCAGATGAAGCCCCGGGTAAAAGAGGTCATCGTGGTGGAGGGGCGGTATGACCGCAACGCCCTTTTGCAGGTGGTGGACGCCACGGTGGTGGAGACCGGCGGGTTCTCCGTGTTCAACGACCGGGAGAAGCTGGCGTTTTTGCGGCGGCTGGCGGAAAAGCGGGGGCTGATCCTGCTGACGGACCCGGACGGGGCGGGCTTTGTGATCCGGAACTATCTCAAGGGCGCCATTCCCCGGCAGCAGGTGAAGCAGGCCTATGTCCCGGATATCGCCGGGAAGGAGCGGCGCAAGCGCCATCCCGGCAAGGAGGGCAAGTTAGGGGTGGAGGGTATGCGGCCGGAGGTGCTGCTGGAGGCCCTGCAGCGCTGCGGCGCCACCCTGGAGGGGGAGGATGCCCCGGCCCCCGGCGGGGACCTGACCAAGGCGGACATGATGGACAAGGGTCTGGTGGGGCCGAACTCCGCCGCCCGGCGGCAGCAGGTGCTGCGGGACCTGGGTCTGCCGGAGCACCTGACGGCCAACGGCCTGCTGGAGGCCCTGAATCTGCTGCTGACACGAGAGGAGTTTGAGAAGCTGTGACGGAGCCATTGGAGATCGAGCGGAAATTCCTGATCGAAATGCCGGACCAGACCCTGCTGGACCGGTGCCCGGTGCGGTGGGAGATGTGGCAGACCTATCTGCTGTCCCGGCCCGGCGTCAGCGCCCGGGTCCGCCGCCGGGTGGGGGAAACGGAGCAGTTTTTCCACACCGAAAAGCAGCGCCTGACGGACCGCACCTGCGTGGAGCGGGAGCGGGAGATCGACGCCCGGGAATATGAGGCCCTGCTGGCACAGCGGGACCCGGCGCGGGTGACCATTCACAAGATGCGCTATTGCCTGCCGGAGGGCGGACTGGTGTTCGAGATCGACGTGTACCCCTTCTGGCGGCGGCTGGCGGTGATGGAGGTGGAGCTGCGGCGGGAGGACCAGAGCTTCACCGCGCCCCGGGGGCTTCGGGTGCTGCGGGAGGTATCCGGCGACCGGCGGCTGAAAAACGCCGCCCTGGCGGGCCATGTGCCGCCGGAGGAAGAATTGTTGGCCGAAGCCGCCGGAAATGGAATAACTCCCTTGCACGGAAGTCCGGAATGTGGTAAAATAACCTGAAAATACCGGCGGGGGAACAACTGCCGGTGCATTTTCGCGGAAATCGTGCTGCGGCACGGATTCGATATCTATACGCATACATAGGAGGAACAAAAAATGTCTTTCATGATCGAAACGTCTGCCCGTCATATCCACCTGACCCAGGAGACGGTGGAGAAGCTGTTCGGCGAGGGCTATCAGCTGACCGTTCGCAAGCCCCTGTCCTATCCCGGCCAGTACGCCTGCAATGAGCGGCTGACCATCGTGGGGCCCAAGAAGGAAATGGCCAACGTGTCCATTCTGGGGCCTGTGCGTAAGGCCGACCAGGTGGAGGTCTCCGCCACCGACGCCCGCACCCTGGGCATCGACGCTCCCGTCCGGGAGAGCGGCCATGTGGAGGGCTCCGGCGCATGTAAGCTCATCGGGCCCAAGGGCGAGGTGGAGCTGAGCCAGGGCGTCATCATCGCCAAGCGTCACCTGCACATCCTGGAGGAGGACGCCGCCAAGCTGGGCGTCAAGGATAAGGAGATCATCAAGGTGGCCTGCGGCGGCGAGGGCCGTAAGCTGATTTTTGACGATGTGGTGGTTCGTGTCAACAAGGACGCCGTCACCACCATGCACATCGACACCGACGAGTCTCAGGCTGCCGGCAACCCCAAGGTCGGCGAGATCGTGCGGTAAGCAAGCACAAAAAAGACACGACAGGCTGCGCCTGCCGTGTCCTTTTTTACTTCTTGGGGGATGCCCCATTATAAAGACGCCACGATGGCCTCCAGCTTTTCGGTGAAGTCCCGGTTCAGCCGCAGCAGCAGAGCCTGCTCCTCCGATGTCCAGCCGGCGTAAATACGGTCCTCCAGACGGATCAGGCGGCACACGGTTCTATCGGCCAGACGATGCCCCTGTGCCGTCAGGGAGACACAGGTGTGCCGTCCACTGCCGGGGGACAGGGTCAGTATGCCCTCCCGCTCCAGCTTCTTCAAAGCGGAATTGACGGTAGAGCGGCCCATACCCGTGGCCTCCCGCAGGGCAGACTGGAGATAGCCCGGCTCGTTGACGGCCAGCGTATACAGGATGCGGAACTCGCTGTCCGATAGTCCCATTTTCAGCGCCGCCGCATGATACAGGCTGCTGATACGGCCGTCGATCTGATTGAACTCCTGAATGGTGGTCACATCCTCGCCCCCTTACGCATAGCCATACTTCTTCCGCTTGCCCACAAGGCATACCGTTGACAGGAGCAGAGCCAGTGTCTCGGCGGCCACCACGGCGGCCCATACGCCGTCGATAACCCATAGCACGGGCAGCACGGCTACCTGAAACACCAGCGTCCGGGCAAAGGAGATCAGGGCAGAGATGAAGCCGTCGTTGAGGGCGGTAAAAAAGGAGGAGGCATAGATGTTGTACCCTACCATCAGGAAGGACAGGGAGTAGATGGAGAAGGCCCGGATGGTCACCGGCAGCAGGGCCGGCTCCTTGGACATGAAGATCAGGGACAGGGGCCGAGCCAGCAGCAGGGCTGCCGCCGTCAGTACCGCGCTCATAACGGTAATGATGCACAGGCTCTTCCGCAGCAGGCCCCGCAGCTCCCGGCGGTTCTCCGCCCCCAGGTGATAGGACTCAATGGGGGCCACGCCCACGGAATAGCCCACGAAAATGGCCTGGAACACCATGCTCACATACATCAGCACGCCGTAGGCCGAGATGCCGTCCTCCCCGGCGTACTTCATCAGCTGGACGTTATACAGCATGCTCACCAGGGACATGGACACGTTGCTCATAAACTCCGAGGAGCCGTTGGAGCAGGTCTTTCCCAGGGCACGCAGGTCCAGGCGGCACTTTCCCAGCCGCAGCAGACTGCTGTTGGGCCGGGCGAAGTAGATCAGCGGCACCACGCCGCCGATGCACTGGCTGATGGCCGTGGCCGCCGCCGCACCGGCCGCGCCCCAGGAGAACACCCCCACAAACAGGGCGTCCAGCACCATGTTGGCAACCCCCGCCGCCACAGTGACGAACAGGCCCAGCCGGGGCTTTTCCGCCGTGGCAAACAGGCACTGGAACTCGTATTGCAGCACATAAAAGGGCAGGGCGATGAGGTTGATGCGGCCATAGATCAGGGCCTGCTCCAGCAGCTCCCCCTCGGCTCCCATCAGCACCGCCGCCGGGCGCAGGATCAGAAAGCCCAGGGCCGCCAGCACCACGCCGCAGGCCGCCGAGGCGTACACGATCAGGGAAAAGATGTTGTTGGCCCGCTGGCGGTCCCCCTGGCCCATGGTCTTGGCGATCAGGGCGCCGCCGCCGGTGCCGAACATGAAGCCCACGCTTCCCAGGATCAGCAGCAGCGGGATGATGAGATTCACCGCCGCAAAGGGGGTCTTGCCTGCGTAATTGGACACAAAGAAGCCGTCCACCACGCCGTAAATGGCGGTGAAGATTATCATGGTGATGGACGGCAGGGTAAAGCAGATCAGCTTGCGGCAGGTGAAATGATCCGAAAGCTGGATGGGTGTTTTGCTCATGATTCCTCCTTGATCTCCCGGGCCTTCTGGGCCAGGGCCTCCTGGAAGCGCCGGGTCAGCGCCAGATATTGCTCCACGTCCTCCTGGGGCCAGGCGGCGAACACCTGGTTTTCCGCCTGGATCACCCGCCGGGCGGTCCGCTGGACCAGGGCCTCCCCCTCCGGCGTCAGGCACACGTCCTTGCCCCGGCCCGCGGACTCCAGATAGATCAGCCCGTCCCCCTCCATCCGCCGCAGGGCGGAGTTGACGGTCTGCTTGGTCATGCCGCTCCAATAGCAGATGTCCCGCAGGCGGCACCGGCCCCCGGCGTCGCACAGGGTGTACAGCACCCCCATGACACTGTCCGAAAGGCCCCAGTGCTGGGCCATTTCATGATAAACCGCGTCGGTCTCCTGCAAAAGATGGTTAAACCGGCGCATATCCCGGGATGTGTATGCCATGGGGCCGCCCTCCTTGGTCCGAAATCGTACCCGGATACTATAGTACGATTTCGGACGATTGTCAAGCAAAAACAGACCGCCGGTCCCGGGAAAGAGGGGACCGGCGGTCTGTTTTGTGGTAAAAGGAGAGAGAATAACAATGATAACAGCTTTTGGATTACGGGCTTATCTTACCGTCCCGGCGGAGAAAAGTCAATAGCTCCCCACCATCGTTTACAGAACGTTCACAGGAAACCGGCACTCTGCTTATTGACGGCGGGGCGCAATGGTGGTAATATTTAGCCTGCTAACATTTAGGGCACTAAATATTAAAATCTCAGGAAAGGAGCAGACTATTATGAGCTGCATGAAAAAGCCCGAGCTTATCGGCCCCCTGCTGGGGTACTGCAACCACCGGGCCTATCAGCGGATGGAGCAGAAGCTGCGGCGCTATGGGGTCACGCCCATCCAGTGCCGGTCGCTGACGTATCTGCACCGGCAGCCGGGCCCCGTGACCCAGAAACAGCTGCAGCAGCATCTGGCCGTGAAGCCCTCCACCGTCAACGGCATCGTGGACCGGCTGGTGGAAAAGGGGATGCTGACCCGGACTCCGGGGGAAAAGGACGGCCGGTGCCGCATCCTGCGGCTGACGGAGGCCGGGCAGCGGTTTTATGACGACTTTGAGTCCATCACCCGGCAGATCGAGGACCTGATCCACCGGGGCATGGACCCCCAGGAGACGGAGACCCTGCGCCGGCTTCTGCTGCGGGCGGCGGACAATCTGACATCGGAGGAGGACAACGCATGATTCGGAAATTAGCCCCCTATACCAAGGGGTATCGCGTCTGGATATTCCTGGGCGTTCTGTGCTCAGCCGGCGAGGCCGTGCTGGAGCTGCTGCTGCCCAAGGCCATGAGCCAGATCGTGGACGTGGGCATCGCCAACGGCGACAAGGCGTATATTCTGGCCACGGGCCTGAAAATGATCCTGATGGCCCTGGCGTCCCTGGTGATGGGCGTGGGGGCGGCGGGCCTGGCAGCCAAGGCCGGTATGGGCTTCGGCGCCAACGTCCGCGCCGCGGAATATGCCCAGGTGCAGAGGTTCTCCTTTGCCAACATCGAGCGGTTTTCCACCGCGTCCCTGATCACCCGGCTCACAAACGACGTCTCGTCGGTGCAGATGACCCTGATGATGGGGATGCGGATGCTGGTCCGGGCTCCGGTGATGCTGATCACCGCCCTGGTCATGGCCCTGACCATCAGCCTGCAGCTGAGCCAGGTATTCCTGGTGGTGCTGCCGCTGCTGCTGCTTCTGGTGGCCATCGTCATCCGCTATGTGGGGCCGTTTTTCACCGCCCTGCAAAAGTCCACCGACGACCTGAACCTGGTGGTGCAGGAGAACCTCAACGCCATCCGGGTGGTGAAGTCCTTCGTCCGGGAGGACCGGGAGCAGGAGAAGTTTGCCCAACGCAGCGACACCCTTCGGGATACGGCGGAGCGGGCCTACAGCTTCGTGGTGCTGTTTGTCCCCCTGGTGACCCTCATCATGGGCGGCACCATCATGGCCATCATGTGGCTGGGCGGCCACTATGTGGTGGGCGGCTCCATGCTCTCCGGCGACCTGATCGCCTTCTTCACCTATGCCTCCGAAATTCTCATGTCCCTGATGATGGTGGCCATGGTGATGATGGTGCTGACCCGGTCCATCGCCTGCGGCAAGCGCATTGTGGAGGTGCTGGAGGAGCAGCCCGAGATCACCGACTCCGCCGCCGACCCGGCCCTGACCGTTGAAAACGGCGACGTGGACTTTGATCATGTCTATTTCAAATACCACAAGGACAGCGGCGCCTGGAACCTGGAGGATGTCTGCCTGCATATTGAAAGCGGCATGACCGTGGGCATTCTGGGCGGCACCGGCAGCGCCAAGAGCACCCTGGTGAGTCTGATTCCCCGGCTGTATGAGGCCACGGAGGGCGCCGTGTCCGTGGGCGGCCACGACGTCCGGGAATACACCATGGAGGCCCTGCGCCAGGGCTGCGCCATGGTGCTGCAAAAGAACACCCTGTTCTCCGGCACCATCCGGGAAAACCTCCGCTGGGGCCGGGAGGACGCCACCGACGCCGAGATGGAGGAGGCCTGCCGCATGGCCTGCGCCGACGAGTTCATCTCCCGGATGCCCGACGGCTACGATACCCACATTGAGCAGGGAGGCGCCAACGTCTCCGGCGGTCAGAAGCAGCGCCTGTGCATCGCCCGGGCCATTCTCCGGCGGCCCCGGGTGCTGATTCTGGACGACTCCACCTCCGCCGTGGACACCGCCACCGACGCAAAGATCCGGTCCGCCCTGCGCCAGGCCCTGCCCGGGGCCACCAAGCTCATCATCGCCCAGCGCATTTCCTCCGTCATGGACGCGGACCTGATCGTGGTGCTGGACGACGGCAAAATTTCCGGTGCAGGCACCCATGACCAGCTGATGGCCTCCAACCACATCTATCAGGAGGTTTACAAATCCCAGCAGGAAGGAGCGACGATTGATGGCTGAAAACAAGAATCAAGCGCGGGCCGGCGGTCCGGGTCACGGTCCCGGCCGGGGCCACGGCTATCAGCGGCCCCAGAATCTCCGGGGCACGGTGGGGAAGCTCCTGGCCTATATCGGCCGCTATAAGGCGGCGCTGATCGTGGTGGCGGTGTGCCTGGTGCTCAGCTCCGTGGGCTCCGTGGCCAGCAGCTACTTCCTCAAGCCCGCCCTGAACTATATCGCCGCCGGGAATTTCACGGGGCTTTTCTGGATGCTGGTGGCCATGGGCGGGGTGTTCCTGGTGTCCGCCGGGTGCTCCTATGCCTATTCCCGGATTATGGTGCGCATCTCCCAGCGGACGGTGGCCACCCTGCGGCAGGACCTGTTCAACAAGCTCCAGTCCCTGCCCCTGCGGTATTTCGACACCCACCAGTCCGGCGACCTGATGAGCCGCTTCACCAACGATATGGACACCGTGTCCGACATGATCAGCAACAGCTTCGCCAGCGTGGTGTCCAACCTGCTGACCTTCGTGTGCACGGTGGTGATGCTGGTGTATCTGAACTGGGCGCTGACGCTGATCACCTTCGTGTTCCTGGGGCTGATGCTCCTGGTGGTGAAGGGCGTGGGCGGCCGCAGCCGCACCAGCTTTCAGCAGCAGCAGGCGGCCCTGGGCAGTCTCAACGGCTACATTGAGGAGATGATTGAGGGTCAGAAGGTCATCAAGGTCTTTCACCACGAGCAAAAGACCCTGGACGAGTTCTCCGCCCGCAACAGCGCCTATCGAGACGCCGCCGCCATGGCCCAGACCTACGCCGGGGCCATGATGCCCGCCATGGGCAACCTCTCCCGCATCAACTATGCCGTCACCTGCTGTGTGGGCGGCCTGCTGTCCATCTCCGGCGTGTTCGACATCGGCTCTCTGGGCGCGTATCTGCTGTATGTCAAGCAGGTGTCCCAGCCGGTGGGCCAGATCAGCCAGCAGGTGAATACCCTTCTGGCGGCGGTGGCTGGCGCCGAGCGGATTTTCGCCGTGATGGACGCCCACCCCGAAACCGACGACGGCACCGCCACCCTGGTCCGGGTGCTGAAGGACGGCGACACCCTGACGGAGACGGACCGCCGCACCGGCCACTGGGCCTGGAAAAAGTCCGACGGCTCCCTGACGGAGCTGCGGGGCGACGTGCGGTTTGAGCACGTGGACTTCGGCTATGACCCGGAGAAAACCGTGCTCCACGATGTGTCCCTGTTCGCAGAGCCGGGGCAGAAGATCGCCTTTGTGGGCTCCACCGGCGCGGGAAAGACCACCATCACCAACCTCATCAACCGGTTTTACGACATTCAATCCGGCTCCGTCACCTATGACGGCATCGACGTCCGGGACATCCGGAAGGACTCCCTGCGCCGGTCCCTGGGCATTGTTTTGCAGGATACCCACCTGTTCACCGGAACCGTGGCCGACAACATCCGCTACGGCAAGCTGGACGCCACGGATGAGGAGGTCCGGGCGGCGGCCAGGCTGGCCAACGCCGACACCTTCATCCGCCACCTGCCCCAGGGGTACGACACCGTCATCACCGGCGATGGCGGCAGTCTCAGCCAGGGGGAGCGCCAGCTGCTGGCCATTGCCCGGGCCGCCGTGTCGGATCCCCCGGTGCTGATCCTGGACGAGGCCACCTCCTCCATCGACACCCGCACGGAGAAGCTCATCGAGCAGGGGATGGATTCCCTGATGGCCGGGCGCACGGTGTTTGTCATCGCCCACCGGCTCTCCACCGTCCGCAATGCCCAGGCCATTCTGGTGCTGGAGCAGGGCCGGATCATCGAGCGGGGCGACCACGCCGCCCTGATGGCCCAGAAGGGCAAGTATTACCAGCTGTGCACCGGCCAGGAGGAGCTTTCCTGACCGGAAGGCAGCAAATACGGGCAAAAACGCCGGTATCGTGCGATACCGGCGCTTTTGCTATAGGGGGGGAAGGGGGAAATCAGCGAAGTCAGGCAGACCGCCGAGCGGTCCTGCTTCGATTCAGGAGTCTCGGAGGTGACTCTGAATATAAATTCATTATACACATACAATACTGAAAAATCAACCCGAATTTTGAAAAACTTTCAAAAATTTTGTATGTCACCGCAGCACGGCGCACAGCAGCGTCAGATATCGGGGCAGCCGGTCCCGCCGGGGCCACAGCAGCTCCCAGCCCAGCTCCCCCCGGGC
>ENA-ORMN01003121-ORMN01003121.1-human-gut-metagenome-genome-assembly--contig:-NODE-3121-length-13444-cov-3.046456_pt1 | contig 13444 bp, 12 predicted proteins | sample MGYA00242102_ERZ508993 | MGnify/ENA primary metagenome ERZ508993 (study PRJEB26280, sample SAMEA2338770) | human gut metagenome | biome: human gut; feature: human-associated habitat; material: faeces... | reverse complement strand
GGAAAGAGCCGGTAGAGCACCACCGACCCCGCCGCCGCGCACGCGATGCCGGAAAGCGCCAGCAGCGCATTGCTGGTGGCGACATAATAGGCCGTCAGGCACGTCAGAAAGCAGATCAGCACCGCGCCCAAATCCTTTTGCAGCACAATCAGCCCAACGCACAGCGCGGCGAACACGCCCACCGGCGCCAGCTCCCGCAGCGTGCGCTTGCGGCTCAAATCCAGCGCCAGGCAGACAATCAGCGCGATTTTGACAAACTCGGAGGGCTGCAAGGAGAAAAACTTTAAGTCAATCCAGTTCTTCGCGCCGTAGGTTTCCTTGCCAATCACCAGCGTCAGTGCCAGCAGCCCTACGGACAGGAGCATCGCCGGCAGGCGCAGCCACCGCCACCGGCGCATCCGGGCCACCATCACCGTCATGCACACCATCGCCATCACGCCCAGCCCGTAAAACAGCAGCTGCTTGAGCGCCTTTTCCGGGTCAAGCCGGTAGAGCATGATGATCCCCAGCCCGCATAAGAAATTGGCGCAGGACAGCATGATCCGGTCCATGTGCGGAAAAGCCCGCCCAAGCAGCGCAATCTGCGCGATGAGCAGCAGCGGCATCGATACCGCCAGGATCAGCGGCACAAAGTCAAACCCGTTATAAAAGGCCAGCATCGAAAACGCCGTCGCTTCAAACAGCGTCATCGCCAGCAGAATCCAATCCATCTCGTTTCGCTTCATTGATTTTCCCTTAGTATGCGTCGCTCTCCCCCAGACGCAGCTCAAAGTGCAGCCCGCCCAGCTGAATTTCATCCCCGTCGCGCGCCACCGCGCCCTCTGCCGCCTCGCGGCCGTTGATTGCCAGATAGGCCCGCCCCACTGCCGTGAGCATCAGCCCCTCCGGCACAGGGGTGAGGATGCCGTGCACCCGCTCAAGTGAGGGCGTGCGCAGCGCCAAATCGCATTTGCGCGAACGCCCCACCGTCGTCTCCTCTTCGATGAGAAACGGCTTTTTGCGGCGGATGCGCCCCTCTTCATCCCCCAGGAGCCAAAGCTCTGCCGCCGGGCGCACACCTGCGCGGTCGATCTGCCGGGCCACCTTTTTTTCCATCCGGGCCTCGCGGCGCAGCGCACAGATCAGCTGAAAGAGAATCAGCGCGGCCAGCGCGATGAACCAATACCGCGCCGCGGCGGCGATCAGGTCGTAGGCAGCATTCATGTTCCGGCTTATCCTCCTGTTTTTCTGTATTATAAACCAATTCGCCACTTCTGACAAACAGAAATCCCTCTGACTGCTTCACAGGATTTTTTCCTATTGTTATCAGATTTACGCTTTTCCGTCTGCAGGCTTCGTGGCAAAATATCGCCGATGGATACAGACAAGGAGGAAATGCTCTATGAAGCGCTATTATATGCAGATTGCGGCGGTGATTGCTATTGTGATGGTCGCCTGTACGGTGCTGCCCCTGGTGATCGATTCCATGAGCGCCCATACGGTCGCACGCTACTATGAGACCACGACGGTGGATACCGTCCGCTCAAATTCCTGATCTCTTATTCAGAGACGACAAGGCAGCCGCAGCAAGCAAAAAGCTCTGCGGCTGCCTTGTTTTATTCACAGGTTGCAACTTTTTCCGCCCGAAATCCGTCTCATAGGCACAAACACAACGGGAGGTTGGATAAAATGAGAAAAATAAAATCTCTGGGCAGAACGCTTCTGGCCCTTTTGCTCACAGCAACGCTGCTGACGGGCTGCGGAGCCGGCTCTGGCAAGGCTGTCAGCGCAATTTATGTTCCATTGGACGACGGTGATTATGTGCTGATCGATCGGTCTACCGGAGCGATCTTCACCATTCCCTCGTTGGACGGCATCGAGGACAAGAGCGGCAATCCGGTTGCAGCGTCTGACCTGACGGCAGGCAACGTACTCAAAATTTACGGCGACGGTGTGATGGCCGCCTCGGAACCCGGCTATTATGCCGGCGTGACGCGCGTGGTACTGGATAAACAGGGGAAGCCGGAAGACATTGAAGCCTACCGTGACCGGATTGACGAGCTGACGACGCATCCCTTCACTTTGGATGATCCCGATGATGATCCACAGTCTGAAGACAATACGCCCATCCGCGCAATGTATGTCCCCCGTGGAGAAAGCGGCTATATTTTCGTCGACCAAGACGTCGGCACAGTATTCACGGTGACTATGCCGGAAGATATGGTCGGGCTGGATGGCGAAAAGATCACGCAGGATGCACTTGTTGCCGGCAACATCGTGAACATTTACGGTGACGGCATCATGGCGGAATCCTATCCCGGCCAGTATTTCGGCGTGACGCGCATCGAGGTCATCAGCTCCGGCAAACCGGAGGACATCAACGCCTATCAGGATTTGATTGACGAGCTTTACGTCGAGCCCGATTCCTCCCAGCCGCCGCAGCTTCAGGCTGAGTATTCAACCCAATTGGGTGACATAATGGCTACGGCTTCGCAAGGGAGCTATCAGTGGGGCGGCACGATCGCCTGCGGAATGCACGTTGTTCAGTTCAAGGGCATCGAATCCTATGCACTCGACGGCGCAACGGAACTGACGCTGCATTTCAGCGATGTAGGCAATCCCGACAAGCTCACCGTCAAGCGCTGGCCCGCCGCTCTGCTAGGCACGCAGGACGGCGATGCGATCGATGAAGGCGAAGAGGTGGAAACCGCTCTCACGAACGGACATTATACGCTGACCGCCGAGCCCGGCTGGATCTACGGACTCAATGCCGTCTGGAACGATAGAGGAAACGCAGAATACGGCTTTCTTTGCCCGAATCGATGACTCAATTGATTGCAAAAGGCTTCCGTCAATTCGGAAGCCTTTTGGTTTGCCCGGATAGACCCAATGTGCTATAATCGCATTAACTATGAACGTCAGCATTTTGCTAGAAAGTGTGGTTTATGCAGCAGAAATGGAGCTTCCCCGACCAAGTCGAGCGCTGGGATGTGTTTGAAGCGCGCGTTAGCGGCCCCAAAGAGGGCAATCCCTTTGCGGAGCAGTGGATTCGCGGCGTCTTTACCGGCGCGCAGGAGAGCGTGCAGGCCGATGGTTTTTACGATGGCGATGGGCAGTACGCCGTGCGCTTCATGCCGTCTTTTACAGGCGAATACACCTTTTCCATCGAGGCAAGCTTTCTTGCCGAACCGCTGACGGGGCGCTTCGAAGCCACGCCCGCCATGCAGGGCAATCACGGCCCGGTGCATGTGGCCTCGACCTATCACTTTGCTTATGAAGACAGCACGCCCTATCTTTCCCTCGGCACGACCTGCTATGTCTGGGCGCTGCAAAGCGACGAGCTGATCGCGCAGACGCTGGAAACGCTGAAGCACAGTGCGTTCAACAAAATCCGCTTCTGCGTATTCCCGAAGCACTACGATTACAACTTAAACGAGCCGCGCTCCTATCCCTACGCCGGCACGCCGATGGACTCCTCCGTGCTCACACCGGAAAATTTTCAGCAGTACACGGATAAGACCGAGGGCAACCATTGGGACTTCACGCGCTTTAACCCGGAGCACTTCCGCCATTTGGAAAAGTGCATTCTTGCGCTGCGCGAAATGGGGATCGAGGCAGATCTCATCCTGTTCCATCCTTACGACCGCTGGGGCTTCTCCCGCATGACGCGGGAACAGGACGAGTTCTATCTGCGCTATGTGCTGGCGCGCTTTGCAGCCTTCCGCAACATTTGGTGGTCACTGGCCAACGAATACGACATCTTCCCGCACAAGGAGCTGGCCGACTGGGAGCGCATCGCGGAGGTGGTCTGCACCTGCGATCCGTATCACCATCTGCGCTCCATCCACAACTGCCTGACAATGTACGATTTTACGCGCCCGTGGATCACGCATTGCTCGATCCAGCGCGTAGACGTTTACAAGTGCGTCGAGCAGGTTGAGGAATTCCGCGTTCGCTACGGCAAGCCCGTCGTGCTGGACGAAATCGCCTACGAGGGCGATATTCAGCACGGCTGGGGCAATCTGACGGGCGAAGAGATGGTGCGCCGTTTCTGGGAATCCGCCGTTCGCGGCGGGTATCCGGGACACGGCGAGACCTTCCTGGGGCACGAGGGCGTGCTTTGGTGGTCGCACGGCGGCAAGCTCCACGGCGACAGCCCGGAGCGCTTCATGCTCCTGCGCGACGTACTGGCACAGACGCCGGGGCTGGAACTCAAGCCCTATGCCTTCAGCTGGGACTGCGTCTGCGGCGTGCCGGAAAGTCCGGCGCATCAGGGTGAATATTACCTGCTGTATTTCAGCTTCATGCGTCCCAGGTTTCGCGATTTCCATCTGGACGATGAGCACAGCTACCGCGTGCGCGTGATCGACACCTGGAAGGGCACGATAGAAGACCGCGGCGCGTTCACCGGCGCGTTCCGTGTGCCGCTGCCCGCCAGACCCTATATGGCGATCCAGATCATTCGGGAAAAATAACCCCCTATTTTGACGAAACGGAGCTGTCATCCTTTATGTATACTTCCAAGATGATGATCGTGATGCGGCGGGATCTGAAAATGCGCAAGGGTAAAATCGCCGCACAGGCCGGTCATGCCTGCGTGACGGCGATTCTCAAGGCGTTGCAGCGCGACGGGCTGCTCTCCTGCATCCATATTGAAGAAAACGGCGCAATTACGCTGCCGGAGGATCTTCCCGAAACGCCGCTGACGGCGTGGTTCACGCGCGGCGAGGCCAAGATCTGCGTCTATGTGGATTCCGAAGAAGAACTGCTGGCGCTCGACCGTGAGGCGAAAGAGCGCGGCATACTCTCCGCGCTGATCTGCGACGCAGGCATGACGGAGTTCCACGGCGAGCCGACCTTCACCTGCCTTGCGCTGGAGCCGCTCCCCGCCGAGCGCGCCGACGAGCTGACCGGAAACCTGCCGTTGTATTGATCCGGTCCTTTCCCATCTTGCGCCGCCAACGCAAAACCACGCATCTTCCGACTTTTCCGAAGAGTGCGTGGTTTCTTTTTTCTCTCCTTTATTTCTTCCGATAGCGCCGCCAGACCGCGCCGCTTTCCACATACGGTTTGTTCGCTTTACAAAAACCTCCTTCTAACAGGTACTGACTCTGTATGCACCCCGGAGTGCGCTCCAAGGCAAGAGATTTTGCGTATTTTTGCAAAGATCAGCGCTTCATCTGAGATTCCAGGATGGTTTCGGGGTTGAAGGAAATCTCGGTCAGGCCCTTCTTGACGCAGGCGCGCAGGCCTTCGCCCAGATGATTCTTGGTCAGCACCACGTTGTACTGGCCGGAGATCAGCTGCTTGCAGAGCGTCATCGCATCGGGCAGCACGCTTTCGTCCAGCGGCGCGCCGAGCGGGCGGTAGTCGTGGTGGCCGTTGTAGATGCCGTCATAGGAATCCTTCGTGGCGGCAAGGGCTTCCAGACCTTCCAGCGCGCGCTCCACCGAGGTGACGTGCTCCCAGTCGATGGGCCTGCCGGGCATGCCGCCGTAGCCGAGGTTGCAGTTGAGCGCGTCTCCGCAGAACAGACTGCGGCTGCTCTCGTCGAGGAAGGCAATCTGGCCGGGCGTGTGGCCGGGACAGGCGATGGTCTTGATGATGCGGCCGCCGAGGTCGAATTCCACGCCCGCTTCCAGCGGCAGACGGCGGGGTTGCTTTTCAAAAGGCGTGATGTCGCGGTCGGCCACCCAGGGATAGTAACCGCCCTGACGCTTGGCGATCATCGCAGAGTAACCGCGGCGCATCTCTATGCTCTCCTCCACCGGGTAGAACCAGTCCTTTTCGCTCAGGTAGTATTCGTCAAAATTGCCCATGCCGCCGGTATGGTCGCCGTGGCCGTGCGTCGCCACAATGACGAGGGGCTTGTCGGTAATGGTCATGCGGATCGCGCCGATCAGGTCGCCAATGCCGATGCCTGCGTCAATTACCATCGCTTTTTCCTTGCCCACCAGCACAAAGACGCTCGCGCACTCGAATTCGTCAATCTCCCAGGTATCCTTTTTGAACTGCACCATGGGGTAGAGCCGAGTTTTCATGTTCTGTTCTCCTCCCTTTTTCTTTCGGGGCTTGTGCCCGCTTCTATTCTGTATGAGGATAAACCATGAAGCCGCTTCATAGTCAAGCCTTTTTGAGGAGGAATTCCGCATGTTTTTCCGCACCGGTGAATTTGCCAGGATGCTGTCCGTTGAAAAGAGCGTGCTGATCTATTACGACCGCATCGGCCTGTTCTGCCCCATCCATGTGGACGGCAACGGTTATCGCTGTTATTCCGCCGAACAAACGCGAGATTTCCATTTTATCCGCCTGCTGCGCGATTTGGGGCTTTCTTTGGACGAGATTGCCGCGGCGCTTTCGGCGCGGGACGCTGCCTCGCTGGAAGCGCTGTTCCGAGCCCGTGCATCGGCGTTGGATCGGGAAATTGCGCGCCTGACCGCGCTGCGCAGCCTTCGCTGGATGGAGGCCTACGGAAAGGGTGCGGAGCTGAATCAGCTTTTAGAAAAATGGGTTGCGGCCTGGACGCGGAGCGAAACGCCCTTCGGACAGGAGCTGCATCCCTTGACCGGCGAACCTTCGCAAAGCTCGCCGTGGTATTCCAGTTGTATGCTGGTCTATCTCTACGCGCTGCGCCGTTTGTATGGGCTGTAAATCAGCACAGAAAGCGGCAAGGAGACTTTTCAATCAAACTTTGGGAGGAACGAATACCTATGAAAGCAGTCGTCACCGTGCTTGGCAAGGACCGCACCGGCATCATCGCCGAGGTTTCTCATCTTTTGTATCTGAAGGGCGTAAACATACTGGATATCAGCCAGACCATCCTCTCCGGGATGTTCACGATGATTATGCTCGTGGAGCTTGGGCAGGATTCGCAGTACGATCAGGTGCGCAATGACCTGCTGGCGCTGGCGGAGAAGATGAATCTGGAAATCCGCATGCAGCGCAGCGATATCTTCGACGCAATGCACCGCATTTAATCCCTGCGCAGGACAAAAGGAGAAGAAAATATGCTCAATTCCAATGAGATTTTGCAGACCCTGCGCATGATAGACCAGAACAAACTGGATGTGCGCACCATCACCATGGGCATCAGCCTCTTGGAGTGTGCCCCCGGGCCTGTGGATGGACTTTACGACCGCGTCTATGACCGCATCACCCGTCAGGCCGAAAACCTCGTGCCAACGGGCGAAGCCATCGAGCGCGAGTTCGGTATTCCGATCGTCAACAAGCGCATTTCCATCACGCCCGCCGCGCTGATCTGTGCGGGTGCGGATCCGGTGAAGCTGGCCCAGACGCTCGACCGCGCGGCCAAGGCTGTGGGCGTCAACTTTCTGGGCGGTTTCTCCGCACTGGTGCACAAGGCCATGACCAGAGCCGATGAGCGACTGATCCGCGCCATTCCCGAAGCGCTGGCCACGACCGACGTGGTCTGCTCCTCGGTCAACGTCGGCACGACGAAGGCGGGACTGAACATGGACGCGGTCAAACTCATGGGGCAGGTCATTAAAGAAGCTGCGCAGCGCACAGCGGACAGCGACGGCGGCGCGTGCGCCAAGCTCGTTGTGTTTGCCAACGCGGTGGAGGATAACCCCTTTATGGCGGGCGCGTTCCACGGTGTGGGCGAGGGCGATGCGGCAATCAATGTCGGCGTTTCCGGCCCCGGCGTGGTGAAGGCCGCGCTGGAGGAGTGCAGGGGAGAGCCCTTTGACGTGGTTGCGGAGACCATCAAGCGCACGGCATTCAAGATCACCCGCGTGGGTCAGCTTGTCGCACAGGAGGCCAGCCGCCGCCTAAATGTCCCCTTCGGCATTGTCGATCTTTCGCTTGCCCCCACGCCCACTATGGGCGATTCCGTGGCGCACATTCTGGAAGAGATGGGGCTGGAAGTCACCGGCACGCACGGCACTACCGCGGCGCTGGCGCTGCTCAACGACGCGGTGAAAAAAGGCGGTGTGATGGCGTCCTCCCATGTGGGCGGCCTGTCCGGCGCGTTCATTCCCGTGTCCGAAGATATCGGCATGATCAACGCCGCCAACCGCGGCACCCTGACGCTGGAAAAGCTCGAAGCGATGACCTGCGTCTGCTCGGTGGGGTTGGACATGATCGCCATCCCCGGCGACACGCCGGCCGAAACCATCTCCGCCATCATCGCGGATGAGGCGGCCATCGGCATGATCAACACGAAGACGACTGCGGTGCGCGTCATCCCTGCGCCTGGCTGTAAGGTGGGCGACACGGTGGAGTTCGGCGGACTTCTCGGCTCGGCACCGGTGCAGGCGGTCCACCCTTATTCGAGCGCGGAGTTCATTGCGCGCGGCGGCAGAATTCCCGCGCCGCTGCACAGCCTGAAGAACTGAAAAAAGCGGACAGCCTTGACTGTCCGCTTTTTTTATATAGAATTCGTCTTTTCAGAACAGCAGCTCGTAGCCCATCTTGATGAAGAGAAGCCCCAGCACGACAAAGATCATGCCGCGCACGCGCTTGCTGCCGCCCTTCATGGCGTAGCGCGCGCCGCAGTAGGCGCCCAGCATATTGCAGGCCGCCGCGGGGAGCGCCAGCAGCCACCAGACCTTGCCGCTGAAGATGAACAGCACCGCCGAGGCGACGTTGGAGCAGAGGTTTGCGATCTTCGCGCAGCCCGACGCCGTGAGGAGGTCCATCGAAAGTGCCATCGTAAACGCCATGATCATAAACGTGCCCGTGCCCGGGCCGATGAGCCCGTCATAGCAGCCAAGACCCAAACCGATGAGCGCGGCGCGCGTCAGCTCCTGCTGCGGCGTGTACTCGCGCGCGGGTGCGTCATTTTCCTTGCCGAAGTCCTTTTTGAGCATCAGCAGGATCGCCGCGCAGGGCAGCGCGACGAGCATCATGATCTTCAGAATGTCCTCGTTGATGAGCAGAGCGATCTTTGTGCCGATGGCCGCGCCGAGCAGCGCGCCGATCCCCGAGACGATGGCGGGACGCAGCAGGACCTTGCCGCCGCGAAAGTATTTGAACGAGGCGAGCGCCGTGCCGGTGCCATTGACGACCTTGTTTGTCCCCATTGCAAGATGCGCGGGGATACCGGCCATCAGATAGGCGGGAAGCGTGATAAGTCCGCCGCCGCCGGCGACGGAGTCGACAAAGCCGCCAAGAAAGATGAGCGGCAGAACAACGATCAGAATTTGCGGTGTGAGCTCCATGAAAGTCTCCCTCTTTTCCTGAGATTTCTGCATTTTATCACACGGGAAAAATTTTTACTACTCTTTTGCGCAAAATATGGTAGAATCATTTTACAATTTTTTACGCCCAGCGCGCAGAAAGGAACCACGCTATGGAACGCAATGACAAAGCTGCCATCGAGGCGCTCTTAAAGCGCCACGGTTTTCATTTTTCCAAGTCCATGGGGCAGAATTTTTTGATCGACCCCGCCATCCCCTATGAGATCGCCGAGAGCTCGCGCGCAAACGAGCAGAACGGCGTGCTCGAGATCGGCCCCGGCATCGGCGTGCTGACCCGGGAGCTGGCAAAGCGGGCAGCAAAGGTGGTCTCCATCGAGGTGGACGAGCGCCTGCCGCCCCTGCTGGCCGAGACCATGGCCGGTGTGGATAATTTCAAGCTGGTGCTGCAGGATGTGCTTAAGGTGGATCTGAAAGCCCTGATCGCGCAGGAGTTCCCCGGGATGCCGGTGGCAGTCTGCGCCAACCTGCCCTACTATATCACAAGCCCCATTGTGATGAAGCTGCTGGGTGACCGCCTGCCCATCGAGAGTCTGACCGTGATGGTGCAGAAGGAAGCTGCCGATCGTCTGGCCGCCGCCCCGGGCACCCGGGCCTCCAGTGCCATCAGCTGTGCGGTGAGCTATTACGCGACCTCTAAGATGATGTTCACCGCTGCCCCGGGCAGCTTTTACCCGGCCCCCAAGGTGACCAGCGCTGTGGTGCGGATGGAGATCCGCCCCACCCCCGCTGTGCAGGTGGAGGACGAGGAGGGCTACTTTGCCCTTGTCCGCGCGGCCTTTGGCCAGCGGCGCAAGACTGCCGCCAATGCCATTGCCAGCGGCCTGGGGATGCCCAAGGATGCCGTGACCGCTGCCATTGAAGCCGCCGGTTTCGATGCCCGCATCCGTCCTGAGGCCCTGACGCTGGAGGATTTTGCAAAGATCCAGAACGCACTGGCACGGTGACTTGTTTTAATAATTCGGTTTTCCAAAAGCAGGAGCTCTTCGCAAAGCGTGGAGCGCCTGCTCTTTTAGAATATAAAGCAGAAAATACGGTGTCTTTTTGACAAGAACAATTCCGGTTGTTTTGTCTGCAGCATGGTCTGTTAAATTTCCTGCACGCTTTACCATGTAAAAGCAAATATATTTCATCGTTTTTGCGCGGCAGACTTTGCTTTTTGAAGAAAAAGCTGTGTGTGTTCCATTGACATCTTTTTATTTCAATGATACAATATATGACGTGTTAAGGTTTTGCGGGAGGAGCACAGGTGCAGACAGAGGGGTCTGTTTCTGCGCTCTTTTGTATTCCCTGGCAATACAGGATTCAAAAAACCTCCGCAGAATAGTGGGAAAACAGCAGGACATCCCGCCCTGCACCATGCACTGAAGCACGGAATTATTATAGGGAGGAAAACACAATGAACAACAACTACGAGTCTCATGCAATCAGCCGCCGCAGCTTTCTGAAGGCTTCCGGTGTCGTTGGTGCCGCCGGCATTCTGGCCGCCTGCGGCGGCAACTCTGGCAGCAGCTCCACCGCTGCTTCCTCTGGTGCTACCAGCGCTCCCAACACCACCGGCGCTACCCCGCTGAAGGAGTTCATCTCCTGGGAGAGCACCAACCGTGAGCTGGAGAGCTGGAACATGCTGTACAGCCAGATGGCTTCCGACATGAATGTCACCACCAACCTGTGGGAAGGCCTGCTGAGCTTTGACTGCTACGGCAAGGCTGTGCCTTCCGTGGCCAAGGAGTGGAGCCACAATGAGGACTCTTCCGTTTGGACCTTCAACCTCCGCGATGATGTGGACTGGGTGGATGTGAACGGCGAGGTCAAGGCTCACCTGACCAGCAAGGACTTCCTCGTGGGTCTGGAGTGGGTGCTGAACGCAGCCAAGAACCAGGCCAACAACACCTCCATGCCCAACGAGACTCTGGTGGGCGCTGCTGACTACTATCAGAAGACCAGTGACATGGGCGACGCTGCTGCCGAGCTGACCTACCAGGATATGCTGGATGCAGGCGTGGGCGTTGAGGCTCCGGACGACTACACCCTGGTCTTCACCTGCAAGGATCCCTGCCCCTACTTCGATACCGTTGCTGCCTACACCAGCTTCTACCCCGCCTCTGAGGATCTGATCAACGAGCTGGGCGTTGAGGGCTTCCGTGCCTGCGATTACTCCACCATGTGGTACAATGGTCCGTACCTCATCGAGGAGTACATCCAGCAGAACACCAAGAGCTTCATCCCCAACCCCAACTACTACGCTGCAAACGACTGCACCCGTTTCGAGCATCACACCATCACCATGATCCCCGACCTGTCCATGGGTCTGCAGCTGTACGAGAACGGCGAGGTCGATAACATCGACCTGACCGAGTCCAACCTGACCACCATCACCTCCGACCCCAACAACGAGCACAACAAGTTCCTGTGCGAGAAGCGCCCCACCAAGTTCAGCTTCCAGATGCACCTGAACTTCCAGCGCAAGGATGAGAACGGCAATCTGGACGAGAACTGGAACAAGGCTGTTTCCAACCGCGCGTTCCGTCAGTGCTTCTACAAGGGCCTCAACTTCGCCAACTACTACGCCCGCACCAACAAGATCAACCCCCTGAAGTGCGAGAACGACTACTACACCATGCCCGGTGTCTGCTACAACACCAAGGGTGAGGAGTACACCACTCTGGTCGCCAAGGAGATGGGCTTCGACAGTCAGTCTTACGACGGCAAGACCATGATCCGCCTCCGCGACAACGGCGGCGACATCGCTGACCTGAAGAAGCAGGCCATGGAAGAGCTGAGCGCCATCGGCGTCACCTTCCCCGTCCACTGCTACCACTACATCAAGAGCGGCGACACCACTGCTCTGGATACCGCCACCGTTCTGAAGCAGTGCTTCTCCGAGAGCCTGGGCGATGACTTCGTCGTGCTGGACATCGGCACCTATGTCTCTTCTCTTTATAAGGAAGTCCGTAACGTCCAGCTGCACTCCATCCTGCAGAACGGCTGGGGCGCTGACTTCGGCGACCCCGTCAACTTCCTGGGTCAGGAAGTTCTGAGCGACGACAACGCTTACTACGCTCAGACCACCTCCTGGATCGCAGCCGTTGAGAAGGACCCGAAGGACTACCAGAAGGAGCTGCTGGCAGATTATCAGGAGTTCACCGATCTGGTCACTGAGGCAAAGGCCATCGTCACCGATACCGATGCACGCTATGCCGCATTCGCAAAGGCTGAGGCTTCCATGCTGAACAACGCACTGTGCATCCCCTGCCTGTACGAGGTGCTCTGGTGCCTGACCCACGTCAACGAGTACACCAAGATCAACGCCATGTACGGTCCCTGCAACTACAAGGCCGTCAACTGGGAGACCCGTCAGGGCGACGGCTACACCACCGAGGAGTACGAGGCTTTCTCCGCTGCTTTCAATGCAGCAACCAAAGCCTGATGATTATTTTATAAAGGTTTGGTTATCATGTTAAAATACACCGTCAAGCGGCTGGCTCAGTCGCTCGTCACAATTTTATTGATCGCAACCATCGTCTTTCTGCTGATGCGCTGCCTGCCTACGGACTACTACTTCACGGAAGAACAGCTCATGAAGTTTACCGAAGAGCAGAAATACGCCGCGCTGGAAGCCGCCGGTCTGACCGACCCCATCGGCACCCAGCTGCTGCACTTCTACAACGACCTGCTCCATCTGGACTTCGGCACTTCCCGCCGCATCCAGAATGGCGCTTCTGTCGTGAAGGTGATCGGCAAGAAATTCGGCGTCTCCATGCGCCTCGGCCTGATCTCCGCCGGCATCTCTCTGCTGGTGGGCATCATGCTGGGCATCCTGCAGACCGCCTTCAAGGACAAGGTCTTTGACTGGATCGGCACGGCCTACACCGTTTTCGTCAACGCTGTGCCTTCTCTGGTCTCCTATTCGCTGGTGCTGGTCTTCGGCTCCAAATACCTGGGTTTCCCCACGCTGTACTCCACCCGTAATGTCGGCCCGTCCAGCGTGCTGCCCATCGTCTGCTTGTCGCTGGCGTCTATCGCAGGCTACGCTCTGTGGACCCGCCGCTACATGGTGGACGAGCTGACCCGCGATTATATCAAGCTGGCCCGCGTCAAGGGCCTGAGCTCCAGCGAGATCATGTTCAAGCACGTGCTGCGCAACGCCATGGTCCCCATGGTGCAGTATATCCCCCAGTCCATCCTGCTGACGGTGGGCGGCTCTCTGCTGATGGAGCGGTTCTTCTCCGTTCCCGGCATGGGCC
>ENA-ORMN01003118-ORMN01003118.1-human-gut-metagenome-genome-assembly--contig:-NODE-3118-length-13450-cov-3.922359_pt1 | contig 13450 bp, 14 predicted proteins | sample MGYA00242102_ERZ508993 | MGnify/ENA primary metagenome ERZ508993 (study PRJEB26280, sample SAMEA2338770) | human gut metagenome | biome: human gut; feature: human-associated habitat; material: faeces... | reverse complement strand
TTCAATCCACGCTCCCCGTGCGGGGAGCGACTATGGCGGGGAGCCAGATCAGGGCGATTGCCTTGAGAATGTCGTATACCTTGTTCGAGAGTTTCATGTTTTTTCCTCCTTTAATTGTTGTGTGCTTCAAGCCTGTCCAGCCGGTGGTGGGCGCTTTTCGTGCTTTCTTCCACACGAGCCACGCGGAGGTCTATGTCCTCAATTTTGGTGGCCTGCGCCCGCATATCGAGTTTGATATCGTCCACGCCGCGTTTGATATAGTCCACGTCCGATTTGAGCGCGGTGTCAATGGCGGTGTCGCGTGTCGCCGCGTCAATCGCGTCCTTCCTTGCGGTTTTTATGTGGGCCAGCCAGCCCAGCAAAATGCCGCTCAGTCCCGTTACGATTGCCCATATCCATTCTTTGGTCATGGGTGCTCCTCCTTATTTTTTTAGTGTGCCTACATAGATTTTGCCGTCCACGGATACGGTAGCCTGCAACACGTTCGGTAGCTCTGTCGGTGTCATGCTGTGTGCCTGTGCAAACCGCTGTATAGCCGCAATGGTGTTTTTACCGGCTATGCCGTCCGCGTCCCCCGCGTCATAGCCCAGAGCGTTAAGGGCGGTCTGCAATGCCTTGATATCGTCGCCCCTCATCATGGGGCTCGTCAGGGTTATGATCTTCCGCGCCTTTTCCTCCTCCTTTTCTTCCTCCTGCTGGAGCATGGCAAGCCGCCCCCAGTGCGTCCAGTTGCCATCGGACAGCTTGCGCTTACATACGCCATCGTCCCGGCCTTTTGCTTCTATGGTGTAGCCGTCGCCGACATATACGCCAACGTGAACCATTTTCTTGCTGCTTTCGCTGTACTTGAATACGAGGTCGCCCGCACACATGGGGGTTTTCCCGGCGTAGCCCCTGTTTTCGCCGCACATACGGTAAAGCCCCTGGGCGTTGGTGTCGCCCTTCATCCAGTGCTTTATGTCGCTGATGTAGTGTACGATGAGGCCGGAACAGTCGAACGCATAGAGAGGCCGTTTTTCGGCCTTCTCCATGAAATATGTGGCGCGTTTATAATTGACGTCGCTGGTTTCGCGCCGTTCTATCCATGCGTAGGGGTCGCTCATGCTGTCAACCTGCTGCCCCTGTGCACCCCAGACGTACATATCCCCGACATGACTTTCGAGGTATTCTATGAAGCCTGTTACTCTGCTCATCTGCGTTTACCTGCCACCGCGAGGCCGAACCCTATCAGGGCTATGGATACCGCATACGCGAGGACGGAGGCGCCGCCGGTCTTGGGTATCACCACGGGATTTTTTGCGATGGGCTGTTCAGCGGGCTGTGCGGCGTTGAAATAATAGGTTTTGCTCACAGTCCTGTTTTTCTGCATGGCGTTGTAGAGTTCTTCTGCCGTGGTGGCGTTTTCGTATGCCTTATCCTTGACGGTTATACGGAGGGCGGCGGGCTGGTCGGTAACTATGCCGCTCAGGTAATATGTGCCAGCCTCCAATCTCATGTCGTTTGCGTCCAGCTTTACGCCGTCCAGCTCGATTATAAGCTCCATGTCGGTCAGGTCGAAAAACCGGGGTATGCCCAGGTCAACCTTGAGTAGGAAAAGCTCATTGTTGACGTAGGTTTTGGATACCGCCTTGCCGGTCTGGTAGTCCAGCGCGGTTATATCCAGAGTTACGGGGTCTGCGGCGTAGGCTATGGTGCAAATGCACAGCATGAGCATTACCGCGAGGATACAAGTGAGTTTCTTCATTTTGATTTTTTCCTTTCTTTGTTTTTGTTTTTTAATTATGAAAAAAGAGCCGTGCGGCTCCTTATTCCGTGTATTCGCTCCATTTGGAGCTGCCCGCCTTGGGCTTGTAGACGGTGGACTTGATGTGCTGCTCGGTGCATTGCCACGTTTTGCCGTTGTAGGTCACTATGGTGTCTACCTCAATCACCGTGCCGTCCTCGATGTCGCCCCACGCGGGATAGGTCACGGTCTGCACCGCCCAATATGTGCCGAGGTTTGCGGCAGGGGGCTTGTTGCGGCTGTATTTGAGGGCTACATATCCCTCAACCGTATCCCCGGCTATGTAGCGGGTCTCAGCGTCCCACGGTGCGCCCTGCGTGGGAGTAGGGGTAAGCCCTGCCCGCGCCGCCGTCAGCACCTCTACAAGGTCGGTCTCGTGCGCCTCGATTTCCGCTTTACGCACGGCTACCAGCGCCATAAGTTCACTGCGCGTCATTCACATTCACCCCCAGCTCCGCCAGCGCGTCTATATAGTCCTGCGTGGTGGCCTGCGCCTCATGTTCCGTCCAGCTCTGGACTATCGCTTCGCCGTTATCCTCCCAGCTCTCCGTATAATAAAAGCCCTCCTTTGAGGGCATGGGGGAACGGGTCACGGGCTTATAGCCCAGCTCCTTTATCGCCGTATCGTCATTGGTGGAGAGGTGCGCCCCTGCGGGGTGCGTCACACCGTTGATTATAAGCGGCGACTGCAACTCAACCGGCAGGCGTAAATATTCGGGATACTCCCCCGCCAGCTTGGCATAGTTTGTGTTTAGCATTGTATTGCTCCTTTTATAGGATTAGATTATATGAACCGTCTGTATTTGGTGTAGCATTGTAAGGTGTATCGGAGGGTATTACAAAAGCGGGGGCAACGCCATCGCTATTATTAGAAGAGTTGCCATAAACTGTAATACCACCCAAATAATCAACATATTTCACGCCGCCATGGTAGCCGGAAGTATACCCTCCGGTGGAATATTGTGAAGATAACCACCATTCCTCTCCATAACCATTTTTCGTTCGTATTCTGCTTGCATCGTTTGTGTATAATTGCAAACCTACTCCTTCCCATGCAACTTTACCTTCATAGGTTTCATTCGCTCTTCCGCTCATCATAGTCAGCGTTGGAACAAACATCTTACGAGTAACACTCTCAGAACCGGCGAGCGCGAACGTTACATCCATCATTTTATTACGGAGCTTCTGAGGCATTCTATTGTAAATAGTTGTTTTTACCAAATTGTCCAAAGTGCTGTTGGCGTAAAAAGAATACTCACCAAATTTCGAACTGGAATAGATGTTTTTCCTCACCAGTACCACGCCGCCGCTCACAAGATTATCCTTGTCCGCTATCTCATAGTTAGGCGTACCCGCTCCACCGTCCGTGCCTACATTTATCAACGTACCCAGCGGCAACTCGGATATGGGCGCACCGCCGCCCCCTGTCATCATCATTCTACGCCGTAAGGCAAACTGCAAGGGTATCATGCGCTCACAACCTCCTGTACTGCCCACACACCATCGAACACATCAAATTCATACGCTTTAGATGCTTCAATGGTAGGGGCCGCGCCCATAAATGTGCCACTAAATGACACTGATACGCTGCTTCCCGTAGAAAACATGCCGTGCGCCCAGCCGGATGCGGGCGGGGTAAACACGTATGTACCAACAGGATAGGATACGTTATATATGGTGTTTGTCGTAAGCGCCGCGCCGCTGGCGGGGAGTATTGTTGTAGTGATGGGTGCAGCTTGCAAACCCGTTCCAGTCACTTGATATATCATATTATCACCCCATTATTAAAACATTGATAATTAAATCGTTCGTTGGCGGCGTTGTAACGGTGCTTTGAAACGTCAATGCGTTGTAAGTCTGTTTGGCGCAATATATGCCGGTTCTAAGATATTCTTCCATACTGTTAATATTCGGGCTAATAATAACTTTTTTATTCAGTCTCATACCGTCTACCGATACAGCCTGCGTTATACTATAATCACCAACCACCCAATCAGTAGCCACTAATGTTGCAGTTGTTTCTACAATAGGGGCTTGGTAGTCTGTGCCAGCTTCCGCCTGTTGCACATTTGCGCCATTACCTTTTAGTAATCCGGTCAAATTAGTTTGCGTCTCGGTAGTGATCTCGTTAGGTCCTTCTGGTCCTGTGGCTCCAGTCTCTCCGGCAGGCCCTTGGAGGCCGGTGGCGCCGGTCTCGCCCTGTGGGCCCCTGATGTTGACGGGGTCGGGGTTGGCGAGGTCGCCGTTGTTGCTCCATGAGATAACACCCTCGGCAGAGACGGCGGGGGTAAAATACGGGCCGGTGTCGCCCTTGGGGCCGTCCGCGCCCGTGGGCCCTTGGATACCCTGTGGGCCTTGCTCACCCGTATCGCCCTTCGCGCCGGGGTCGCCTGTCGCGCCTTTTTCGCCTGTGGCTCCTTTTTCGCCCTGCGGGATGCCGAACTCAAAATCAAATACCTTTGCGGTGTCCACGCCGCTTGCCGTTACCTTTACGGTGGCGGCGGCTCCGGCGGTGAGGGTGTTTGCCGTGGCGGTAGGCGTGCCAAACCCTGCGGCTGTGCCGGGGTCGCCCTTGGCTCCGGGGTCACCCTTGGCTCCCTGCTCTCCTTGTATGCCTTGCTCTCCCTGTATGCCCTGCGGGCCTTCGGGGCCTTGGATACCTTGTTCGCCCTGCTCGCCCTGCGGACCTTTTATGTTGGCTTCAGGGGGATTGTTCAGGCCGCCGTTATTGCTCCACGAGAGTATGCCCTCTGCGGATACCGAGGGGGTAAAGTACGGGCCGGTGTCGCCCTTAGCTCCGGTGTCGCCTTTCGCTCCCTGCTCTCCCTTTGCGCCCTGCTCACCAGTCGCACCCTGTTCGCCCTTGGGAACGCCGAACTTAAAGGTGAACACTTTTGCGGTATCTGCGCCGGAAGCTGTCACCTCTACGGTAGCGGCGGTTCCCGCGTCAAGGGTGGTCGCCGTGGCGGTGGGTGTGCCGAATCCGGCGGCTTCGCCCGTGGGGCCTTGTTCTCCCCTTGCGCCCGTATCGCCTTTCGCGCCGGGGTCGCCCTTGGGGCCCGTATCGCCTTTTGGGCCAGCGGGGCCTTGCTCGCCTTTTGCGCCCTGTAAGGGGCCGTTGTTTACCCACTTGGAGTTTACGCCGTCCCAGATATATATATCATACGGTTCGCCCGCGCCCACGCCGTAAGCGTCGCCAGCGGAGGGGTTAGATACTCCGGTCTGTAATGCGGAGAGAGAAGCGTAATAGCCTAACACAGCAAATCCTTCGCCCGTGTCGCCCTTGGCTCCCTGTTCGCCCTGTGGCCCCCGTATATTGACTGTGGCGGGGTTTTCCAGCCCGCCGTTATTACTCCACGATAAATCGCCGTCAGCGGTCACAGAGGGCGTATAGTGCGCTCCTGCGGGGCCTCGTTCGCCTGTGGCTCCCGTATCGCCTTTGGGGCCCGTGTCTCCCTTGTCTCCGGGGTCGCCTTTAGGGCCTTGGATACCCTGCTCACCCTTGGGGCCAGCGGGGCCCGTTTCTCCTGCGGCTCCCGTGTCGCCTTTATCGCCCTTCTTACCTTCGGGGCCAGTGGGGCCTACGGGGCCAGCGTCGCCCTGCAAGCCTTTCTTGCCCTCCGGGCCTTGTGGGCCGATAGGGCCTTGCTCGCCACGGGGGCCTTGCAAGCCTTGTATCCCCTGCTCGCCTTTGGGGCCAGTCGCGCCCTGTTCGCCCTTGGGGCCTTGTATTCCTGCGGGGCCTTGTACACCCTGCGGGCCTTGGGGGCCTGTGGGGCCTACCTCACCCTGCGGCCCCGTGGGGCCTGTCGCGCCTAACGCTTGGGATACTAAGTCCTGCACCTCGGCAAGAAGCTGCTCCGCCACGCCGGGGGTGGGAAGGTTGGAACCGGGAAGGTCGGCTATTATCTCAATGGGCCGCGTTCCCGTCCACTTGGCTATGATGTTCTTCTCATCGTTCGCCAGAGTGGCTAAAAGTGTGAGGTTCATCATGCCCCGCTTGCCCGTAAACAGCGGCGTGATATGCCATGTAAGGGTTATATCTTCCCCCACATCTTTATACAGCACATACCTTGCTTCCGTGCCGTCCATGGGCCAGTACGCCTTTATGGTGAACCCTGCGGCGGCAAGGTCTACATCACGGGCATCTAAGGGTATGCTGATAGTGACGGTATCCGCCAGACTTTCACCCTCGATAACAAGGGACTGTATAGGGGTGGTGAGAAGATACTTTCCGTCAACCGTTATTCTGTGCATTGTTCGTCCTCCGCAAGTTTTTCTAAGGCCAGAATACAGCCTAATTTCGCGTCTAAGTCCGCTTTCGCTACAACGGGTATAGAAGTATTAAGTGTGCGTATTATCGCTTGTATAACGGCTTTCTGTTCGTCTGTCATATATCCGTAGCTCCTTTAAATCTGTCATCATGGGTTTTGATATAGTTATAAACAACCTGATACAACGTTTGTCCTTCGAGCGCGGACGGGCTAAAATAGTCAGTGTAATCGGTCGAGTTTTCGCCATACTCTTCAGAAGGATAAACGATGTCCTCTACTCGAATCTTCACCGCCGCGAAAGTTATAGGATTTGCACCCGCCAGCCGTGCTTCCTGCGAAAAATAAGGATTGACTGTCGCGTCAACCCTTTTGTTTACTCTGTCTATCTTAACATCATCTATTACCCAATAATTTACGGGAACGCCCTCTTTTGTAGTTTTAGGTAGATACAACGCCATATCTTTCCTCCAATGCTGATAATCTCCGGTTTAAGTCCTGCACATAAGGCAATAACAACTTGGGCAATCCGCCCTCGTAATCAACGGCGCACGGGACATCTTTGCCATTGATTTTTTCGGTTATAGCGAGTTCGGGGCATACCTTATAGACTTCTTCGGCTATAAGCCCGTAATCCTGCTTACCACTGGATTTCCATGTGAACTTACGGGGACGTAGAGCGTTCACTTTTGCTATACAATCCAACCCCGCATCTTGAATATTCTCCTTGCGGCGTATCGAGGAGGAAGCATAGCCTATATATCCTCCGCCTGATGCCGCCCATCGTAGCGTATAAGTGTTGACAGAATAATCATAAATTTGATCACATTGCAGATAACCTTTAGTAAATATAGTAGCACCGGCGTTAATAGAATAATCAACTCCCAGCGTAACAAGCCCGCTTTTTTGGCCTGACAGGGTTATTTGACCAAGCTTTAACTTACCTCCACTTTGCCCTGAGTACAGCGAACAAGTATTGCCTTCAAGGTAACTGCCGTGTATATCGAATCCCGCAATCGTACCGCCTGATGCATTAAGGTTGCCGGTGGTCACTGTGCCGCTTATGGTGGCGTTTACGCACGTCATCTTGCCGTTTGTATCTATCTTGAAGTTGTTGTTCGCCGTGACAACGCCGTTAAGGTTTATCTTTGACGCGCTTATTGATACCGCTTCCGAGCTTTGATTTATGGTGGAAATAATATTGTCCTTGGTGACGGTGCTCGACAATCCCTCGGCGGTTATTTCAAGCTGTGTCTGCATATTCTGCGTCCATGTGGTAGGCATACATACGGTGTTATCTACCACCCACGCCGAGCCAGTGTAACGCTTTATTTCCTTTGTCGAGGGATTGTACCAGTATTCGCCCTCCTTTGCGCCCGTGGGCGTGGCGGTCTGGTTGTATTTAGGGGAGATGACCGTCTGCCACGCGGAACCCGTCCATACCTTTATCTTGCCATCGTTGTACCATTGATACCCCGTATTCGCGGTTTTCTGGTCATCGTCCCACCCTAAAGAGGGGTCGGTGTCGGATTCAACAGGGGTCAGGAAAGCTACCCGTGTGACCGTCTGCTTCATTCCCTCAACGGTCATTTCTATTTCATGGGCTGCGCGTCCGGCTATGAGCGTCCGGCGGTTCTCCGCGCTTATGGCGGGGCGTGAGGGGGAGCCGGAGCTTATGTACTGTATCCTTGCCCGGCCCTTAAAGGTCAAGTCAATGCGGTAAATGGGGAAGGTATAAGCCCCATCGTCCGTGACTACCTTTATCATGTCGCCCGCTTCCAAAGACCAATCGCCCTTGGCGTCCAGCTCGACAGGCGTAAACGCCGCAAAGGAGTTCAAGCGGTTGTAGATAACCTGTGCATAAGGTCTTATCTGTGCATCGGTATAGCCGTACAGCATAGGGCAGTCTATTATCTGATAAGCGTTCGTCCCCGTGCCGACTATTACGCCTATGTCCTTTTCGGACGCGGCTACTTGTAATTTGTCTATCTTGGCTACCTGATACTCCGATACCACGGCGTTATAATAGTCCGCAGAATTGGCGGTCTTATTAAAGGTAACATCGGCATCGGTGAACCACGCCAGTTCACATACCCCGCTTCGGGATATGCGGGCAAAGGAACACGCCGCCTCGGCTATCCATTGAAGAACTTCCCGGCAGAGAACATCTTGCGTCCTGAACAGCGGCGAATCAAAGGTTTTCCCTGAATTGGGGAAGTCTGCCGTTGAAGCGGGTACGCCGACATGAGCGCAAAGCGCTGTGAAAATATTTTTTAGTGTAGTCGGGTACGAAAGAGAATTAAGAAAAGCATCTGCGCTCACATCGAACTTTACCATTCTGTCATGGGCGGTGATGCTTATTTTTTTAGGTTTTAGTTTATCGGGCTTTTCGGAGATAAACACGCCCAGAGGAACGTATTCGTATTCTTCCCCCACGAGTACGCCTATCGAGGCGGTGAACTCCGTGCCGTCAAAGTTAAAAGAGGACAGCCCCCCGTCAAAGTTAAGGAGTTCTATCCCCAGTTCTGCGGAACACGCCGCACCTATCGTCAGTTCTTCGCCCTCAAATGCCATGCTTGAATAGGTCAAGCCGGAGATAGAGAGGTTTTGTTCCGCTATCTGATTTTCGCCGAATGTCAGCTTTAGCTTTTGGGGCTTGCCCGACATTACGGCGTTACGAAAGCCTGTGCTTACTGTGTACATTTTGCCTCCAATAAAAAAGACACCCGAAGGTGTCACGGAGTATCTATCTTAATGAGCCGATAATTCCGAGTAAAAGCAATATGCCGAATGCGATTAGAATTTTGGTCAGGCAACCGCTCTTCTTAGGTTTACCGCCCAGATATACATTAAATCCGCCGCCTGTCGGCGTGTCGTTTATATTTACCGATTTGGTTTCCGCTGGAACGGCGTTTGCGCCCTTGGTCACTATCTTCGCGGAACCCTCTGCATTGCCGTACAGGCCATACCCGCGCTGGAACCAGAGAGAAATTTTCGCGCTATCCCGCCTGTCTTTTATGGTTATTCGTGCTTTAATGGCTTCATTCCTCGTTCTTATGTCAAACACGTGCCTGCCTACCGGGCATTCTATAAAACTGCGTTCGCCCAAACCGAGCCGACACACTTCTTCACCGTCCTCGCTGACTACAATTTGTTCGGCGTATGAACCTTCCAACTCCGGGCGTTCTATTATCACATTAGGTTCGAGTATCGTTGTTTTTACACGTTCCAAGCCCTCTTGTGCCTCCTGATTGTCCATGTCAATATCAAGAGCACGGTCGTAATATTTTTCGGCGTCATCAAGCATTTGCCGTTCTTCGTAGTCTTTCGCTCTTTTGAGAATGTTATTGATTTCGGACGAGCGATTTATGTTTACCGTTCCGCTCACTTTCTGTACGGCATCGGCGATCATTATCTTGGTTCCGCAATAATTACAGAAACCAAATTCCCTATCCTGATCTAACTCTATATCGGCATTACAGTTCGGGCATTTAAGAGCTATTATTTTCATAACAAACCCCCCTAAAGATATGTAATTTCATTATCACGCCTTTAGGGGGAAGTGTCAATACTCTATTACCGTCATGCTCAAGGAAATATACGCCTTGTTCTTATCACCTTCGGGGAACCAAATAATTTCTTCTTTCCTGTCGCCTACATAAAACGTGCCGGAATAGTTACCCGCAAGGGTCTTAGGGTTCGGACAGGTGAAAGAAAAGCTGTCGGAATCGACAGCCTGCAATATCGCCGAGCATAGCTCCCATGTCAGCACGTCCCACGACAATTCAACGGTCAGCTTCTGCGCTACCATTGTTCGGTTGAGTGTGCCGGAAGCGTCTCTTTCAGCCTCCGTATCGAGGTCAGCGAGTGTCATATTCAGTTTAGAGGGGTCGGGGAGCGTATAGCTCCCCACCTTTAAGCCTATATCATATCTATACATCACACGTTACCTATGGCAATATTGTTCATATTGACCGATTGATTGACTATTCTGCCCAGCTTCGCAGAGGGATACAGTGCTATCTCCACGTCCTTATCCGCTATTCTCTTGAGCAGGGCTATGATGGTTTGGGTATCCTTATCGTTCAGCCCGCCCATTATGGATTGCAGCTTATCAAGGGGGGCTATGACTTCGGGATTGTTCTTGGCGTTGGCGTATTCGCCCACCTGCGCCAATGTGTCACCATACACCAGACCGCCCTTTGCAAAAGCGGGAACTCCTATGCTCGTATCAACATTCAATGCGCCCTGCAAAGATTTAGAAATATCCGCCATAGACCGCACGGCAGCGGCCTTTCCGCGCTGGATACCTTGCGTCATGCCCGCCATAATGTTTCCACCTATTCCGGCGAATACCTTTGAAGGAGAGTGAATGCCGAATACGCTCTTTGCGGCATCTATAACGCTTCTGAACTTGTCTGTTACCCAATTTTTGAATGAAGTCCAGGCGTTATTTATGCCCTGCTTGATACCGTCTATAATAGCGGAACCAACTTCCTTGAGTTTGTTAGCCGCGCCGCCCACTATACCGAACGCGCTCTTAATCGCATTCATTACGGGGGTGAAGATATTGGTTACTACCCATGCGCCGATTGTGGCAAGAACATTTTTAATACCTTCAAGCATACCTTGAATAACATATCCGCCCTGTTCCGCCATTACGGTAGAGGGAGAGTGAATTCCAAATGCCCTTTTGAACCCTTCGATGAACGGCCTGCATATGTGCTCATATATCCATGTGCCGATATTAACGAGAGCATCTATGATACCCAAGAACAGGCCAGCAACAACATTGCCTCCAGCTTGTTCCATAATGCCCCTCCACCACTCCGTTACGCTTTGCCATGCGGGTTCTATCAGCCCGACAATGAACGCCGTAAGGCCGCCGAAGGCTGCTCCAATACTCTCAAGGAGCCTATCAACCAGCCCGTTCCAGTCTATAGTTCCTATAAATTGCGCTACCTTGTCGCCCAATTCCTGCCAATTTACCGTTTCAAGCGTCTGAATGGCAACGTCAAACAGGCCGCGGAACTTAGCATTAAGCATTTCCGCTATGAGTGCCACGTCAAGGTTTTCCACCCATGCGTTTATAGCATTTCCTAACCCCTGCCCTAATCCGGCCCAATCGGTTTGCGACCAGAATGTATACAGAATATCGATTATGGCGTTCATGCCGTCCGCTATGGTTTTGCCCATCAAAGACCAGTCAAAATCAGCTATGAAGCCGTTCATACCGTCCGTAATGGCCTTCATTATCTCTACACCCTTAGGCCGCAGGGTATTGTTTATCCAGTTATCCAGAATAGACATACCCTTATTCATGCCTTGGGCGATTATCTGACCTACACCATACCAATCACCTGCGGCAATAGCGGCTTTAAGCTTGTCTATCCATTTTGCTATATCAGTCGGGAGAACATCGGCTATATCGGTTTCCTCAAACATTTTACCGATATCTCCGGCGCCACCGCCGCCGCTGTCCTTCTGCTGCTGGATAAGGTTGATCTGGTCGAATCCCGCAAGGGTTCCTTTCAGTTCTTTTGCGGCCTTGTTGGATTTATTGAGGGATTTAGCGTAATCCTGCTGGACATAAGCGGCTTTTGTGAAAGTGCTTTGCCCTCTTAGCTTTGCAAACATTGCGCCTATCATATTGAACAGGTTAGCTATTGCCATCGTAACTTTTGTTATAACAGGCATAATGGCTTGCAACGCGGGCAGGAATGCGCTTGCGATAGAGTTCTTTGCATAAGTAAATCCGCTCTGGAGGTCTGATAATGTAGCATTAGCCTTTTGAGAGGCCTGCGCCATATTCTTAAACCCTTCCTGCACACCCATTATCACGGCGTTTATGCTTCGCCATATAATCATTCGCGATAGGATTTTACCGACTGCTTTACCTAATTTTGAAAAGAACCCGTGTGTTTTGCTTGTCGCGCTTTTTGCTATGGACGGCAGTTTACTAAAAGACTTCTTAATGGAAGAACTCATTTTAGTAAACGCATTTGCGCCTTTCTTGGCTGCTTCTTTTGCCTTTTCAACCAGCTTAGAAAAACCGCCTCCGCTATTGCCTATTTCTGCCTCGGCTTCCTTGGCCTTTTCTTTCATCTTCTGTATCTGCCCGGTCACAGACAGGATTTGCCCTCGGACACGTTCAAGCCCCTGCCCTGTGCCGCCGCCCTCGGATAGCTTTTCTTCCGCGCCTAAGAGCCTTTGCAGCTTATTATAAAGCTCATCGAGCTTCATGTTGAACAGCTCGGCAGTATTCGCTTCCTTAACAAACTCTTCCGCTAAGTCACGGCTTACGGGCTGGGCTTCCTTCGGTACTAAGGCTTCCGCTTCGGCTGCCGGGTTACGTCCCTTAAAGGCGTTTGCCCCGAATCCGGCGGGAACCTTGCTCATCGCCTCGTCTAATCTGCGCTCTACTTCCTCGGCGGTCTCCGCGACCTTATTTAAGGATTCACATTGCCCGTCCGCCATCTGTTCAAACGCATTGCTCTGTTCGCTTGCGCTGGCGGATATTTTGCGCGTCTTTTCATTGAGCATTTCGGCTGCCTGTGCGGCTTTCCGCTGCGCGGCTTCAAGCGCAAGGTTTGACTTGGCTATATCGTTCGCGTACTTCACCCTTGCGGCTTCGGTTTTAAGCGCTTCCCTTTCCGCTACGGCTTGTGCGCGTATGGCCTTTGCGTTCTGCATACTGCTTGCCGACTGCTTTACAAATCGGTTAAGTCTGGTTTCCAGCTCGGTCAAGACCTTCTCGGCGGTTGAAGCATCACAACCGACTAAAATTTGTAATTCTTCAACGACCACGGACATATCCTCCGAATTTATTTCTTATTTCGTCTATCCTGTTGTCAAGGCTCCGCTCCCACGACGCAGGAACAAACAGTTCTTCGTACTTCGGCAAATCGTGCTTAGTCTTGGAGAACATATTGCTTATGTTGGCGGCTATCCGGATGGCTCTGTAAAGCCGGGTGCATCTATCACTCGCGCTGAGGTCGCAATGATCTTCTATCGACTCCTGAGCGATGACGCTCGTGCGTCTTATGCAACCACTGATCATAACTTCACGGACGTAGCTTCCAGCGCTTGGTATGCCAAGGCTGTAGCAACTCTTGCAAACGCTGGTATTGTAACGGGCGATCCTAATGGTAACTTCCGCCCGAATGCAACAATTACTCGCGCTGAGTTTGCAGCGATTGCAGCTCGTTTTGACAACTCCTCTTCGGAGAATGTCAAGAACCCGTACACAGATCTTGCTGGCCACTGGGCTGCTGCTCTGATTGCTCGTGCAAGCAATCGTGGCTGGGTAACTGGCTATTCTGACGGCACCTTCCGTCCGAACATTGCCATTACCCGTGCAGAGTCCATGACTCTAATCAACCGCGTACTTGGCCGC
>ENA-ORMN01003106-ORMN01003106.1-human-gut-metagenome-genome-assembly--contig:-NODE-3106-length-13485-cov-6.799255_pt1 | contig 13485 bp, 11 predicted proteins | sample MGYA00242102_ERZ508993 | MGnify/ENA primary metagenome ERZ508993 (study PRJEB26280, sample SAMEA2338770) | human gut metagenome | biome: human gut; feature: human-associated habitat; material: faeces... | reverse complement strand
TTTTTTAATTTTAAATAATTAATCTTAGCCATATAAACAAATAATTCTTCATATTTTAATCTAATACTAGCTTCTTTTAATTTTTCTTTTGTTGAGGGGTTATGAATTATATTTAATGCTGTTTTTTTATTTAAAAAATTATATTTTTCAAGTAAATTTTTTGGTATATAATCTTCTAAATCATTTCCATATTCCATTAAAGCAGTGTTAATAAATCCTGAAATAGCTTTAGAATTAAGTCCTACAGTTCCATGGTAAACAGCTTCGATTTTTTCACCCTTAGGTAAAAGTCCCATCCTTATCTCTGATGCTAAAATTACATTTTTATTTTTTTCATATTTACCAAAAACTGTTATATTTGTACCTACAAGTAACTGATTTTTTAAATATGCTCTATTAAAAATAGATACTCCTACAATTTCTTTCGTAGATGTTGCTAACCTAAAATTCATTTTATTAAGGTTTCCTTTAAGTCTAACTAAAATAGGAATCATTTCAACTTTACCATCTATTATTACTTTATCATCTTCACATTTTTCTTTTAAATTACTACGTTTTATAAATTCATATCTATAAGGATAATGGGTAACAAGATCATCAACAGTATTTATATTTAATTTTTTTAATAACATTGAAGTTCTACTACCAACACCTTTTACTTTTTCAACCGAAATCAAGTATACCACTTCCTTTTTCTCTAAGATTATACCACAAAAGATTAAAAAAATAAAGAAAAAGACTAAAACTTATTATTTTAGTCTATTCTAAAACATCTCCTAGTGATTTTTTATTTTTTTCATAAATAAATAATTTATCATAATTATCTACTGTTGCAAGAAATACATTATCTAATTTTATATTTCTTTCTTTTAATTTCTTTTCTAACCATTTTTTATCTTTATTTATATTTTTTAAATTTCTTTCCATTATATGGGAATCTATTATAACATTAGCACATAAGCCATCTTGTTTTATTTTTAAATTCATGTTTTCATTTGTAACAGGACTACTTCCCGCTTTAGGTAAAAAGCTTATTCTTCCATTAGCTTCCATAATAGCATAATAAATATCATCAATATTAAAATAGCCACTACTTCTACATTCTTGCAAGAAATCATTTAAATCAAAATTAACTCTTCTTAAATTATCTTCGATTATTTCACCCTTTTCTATAATAACTGTAGGAACTCCTGTAAAAAATCTTCTTAGTTTTATACTTTTCATAGTAATTCTTGAAATAAAATATGCAATTACTCCAAAAAATATTACAGCAACAGTTCCATTTAAGTAAGGGGAATCTGTATTTATTGTCATCTCAGCGGCAAAATTACCTATTGATATTCCTATAACATAATCAAATAAACTAAGTTGTGAAACTTGTTTTTTTCCAAGAAGTTTTGTTACAAAGAATAATGTTACTAATGATACAATTGCTCTAAAAAAAACATCTAAAAGTTCCATCCAGTCTATATTAAAAATATCCATAAAATCACCTTCCCTATGATTATTATGAATATTTTATGTTTTTTTATACAAATTTAATTATTATTTATTATATCTTTACTTGCTATTAATCCTGTTGCAGCAGCCGTTACAATATTACCTGCTTTTCCACATCCATCTCCAATAAAATATATATTATAATTATCAAGTTTAAATTTATTATTTGTTGTTATTTCATTAGAGAAAAATTTTATTTCTGGTCCATAAAGAAGTGTTTCATCATTATTTACTCCAGGAATTATTTTATCTAATTTTTCTAATCCTTCTAAAATATTAGTAATAATTCTATGAGGTAAAACAAGCGCTAAATCTCCTGCAACACAGTCTTTTAAAGTTGGTGAAATAAAGCCTTTATCAATTCTATGCCACTCACTTCTTCTACCACTTTTTAAATCTTTTAGTGTTTGAATAATAGGTTTTGAATTTCCAAGAACATTAGCAATTCTTGCAATTGATTCTCCATAAAGTCTTGTATTAGTCGCAGGTGATGTTAAATTAACTTTACTAATAAATGCAAAGTTTGAATTATTTGATTTTTTATTTTTTAAAGCATGACCGTTAACACAAATAAAACCATAATAATTTTCTTTGGCTACAAAACCACCTGGATTAGTACAAAATGTTCTTATTTCATCATTATATGTATCTGTTTTTATAAAAATTGTCGGATCATATATAATATTAGTTAAATCTTCTAATATTTCTTTTCTAACTTCTACTCTAACACCTATTTCTATACTTTGTGATTCATATGGTATTTTATATTTATCTGCTAATTCTTGAAGCCATTTAGCTCCTGTTCTACCTGGTGCAATTATTACATTTTTTGTTTCTACTTTTTTTTGACTTTTTTTATATTCATAAGTTACAATATGATTATTTTTATCTTTTGATAAAACATCAATTACTTTAGCATTTTCATACATTTCACAACCTTTTTCTTTTAAATAATCAGTAAAATTTTGTATATAAGTAGGTAAATTATCACTTCCTAAATGTTTTTGTTTTATAAGCATAAGACTTGCTCCTGTTTTAGCTACTTCTTTTTTTATTTTTAATGCTTCATCGTAATTACTAGGATAAATCTCACTATCCATACCAAAAAAATTAAATATGTTTTCTGTTTCATCAATTATATTATAAGCTTCTTCTTTACTCATATATTTAAATAAATCACTTTTTCCTAATTTAGGAATAAAGTTTAACTTTCCATCAGAAAATGTTCCTGCACCACCATACCCTGACATTATACTACAAGTTTTACAATTAACACATGGAATATGGTTTTTATTCATCGGACAAACTCTATTTTTAGCAAAACTTCCTTCATCTAATAATAAAACTTTTAGTTTTGTTTTAGTAACAAGTTCATAAGCACTAAAAAGTCCTGCAGGCCCTGCTCCCACGATTACAACATCATACATATAAATCACACTCCTAATTTAATTTTATCATAAAATAAAAAAGAAAAATAGGCTATTAACCTATTTCAATTTTCTTTTTAGTGTCTGTGATTTCTTTTTTAGGAACAACAACTTTTAGAATACCATTATTAAACTCTGCTTTAATTTCATCTTCATTTATATCTCCAAGATAAAATTGTCTTTTATAACTTCCAAAGTTTCTTTCTCTTCTTATATAGTTCTTTCCTTCATCATTTACATCTTCTTCTTTTGAAGCAGTTATTGTAAGATATTTATTATCAAAATCAATATCTATATCCTTTTTATCATATCCTGGTAAGTCCATTTCAATACAATAATTACCTTCTTTTTCGTAAATATCACATTTCATATTTACAGGTTTAATACTTCCTTCATCAAAATCATTAAATAAATCATCTAAAAAGAATCTTCTTGGTACTATATTCATAATTCATTCCTCCTAACAATTATAATTATACCACTGTTTTAGCATTTGTCAAGTGTAAGTGCTAAAATATACTAATTTTTTTATCATATAATTTTAGTATGAACAATAATATCGAAAAATATGAATTACAATTATTATATATAAGTCAAGTTGCTTCGATAATATTTATTATTATCTCTTTAATAGCAATTTTTTTAACACATCATGATATAAAAGTATTAAAACATGAAAAAACACTAATAACGGATGAAGAATCATATAATATAAGTTACTTTAATAGAATATTAATCATAATTATATTACTTATCTTCCTATATATTAGTGATGAAAATAGAAAAATAGCCAAAATTAAGGGTAAAGATATAAAACCATTTAATCTTCAAGAAATAGCATCAGTTCTTACTTTAATAGCTAGTTTAATAATTTTCTATTCTTTAAAACTAAGTAAAAAATCACCTCTAGCTCAAGAACTAAATCCTATTATTTAATTCCAATTTTTATTTAATTCAAATTCTTTAGCATAAGAATAATCTATTGGATCACCATTTTTTGTGTTTTTCCATCCTGTAAAATAGTGAGACCATTTTGTTAAACTACTTGAACTTTTATTTTTTAATTTTTTTATTACTTCATCCATAATTTCTATTTCTTCTTTACTGAATAAAGACATATCAGCATTATTATTAGATTTAAAAATAATAATGTCATCTTCATTATTTAACATTTCAATATAATTTTGCTTTATTAAAAATGTTATTATCATATTTTTATTATCAATTATTGGCCCATAATCGCCATGGGCATACTTTAAGCATGTTAGAGGTTTATTTGTTTTTTTATAACATTCAAAATCAATAGCAAAAAAATTTTTCATAATTTGTGTTATGGATAAATAATTATTGCTTAAAACATATAAAAAGGCATTTATTGTTTTTATATCTAAATTAGGATTTATTAAATTATAAATTTTATAATAAGTTTCATCATCCATATTTTTTTTATTTTCTTTCAAATAACTTACAAATTCATCTTTATTATTATCAATTTTTTGATAAATCATAATGTTTTTTTTATTAGGTAAAATATCGGCATTTTCATACCTTATAATAGTTCTTTTTGATATACCAAGTGCCTTACCAAATAATTCTTGAGATAAATTATAATATTTTCTTATTTTTTTTATTTTTTCAAAACTTAATCCTTCAAGACGTAAATATTCATTATAAATTAAATATAAAGAATCATCCAAAGTATCATTTATTAATTCATGATTACAAAAAGGACAATAATATATTTTTTCTTTTACTTTTATTTGTTTTGAATTTACAACATAATTATTAGTTTTAAATTTAACTTTAAAAATTACATCCTTATTACAATAATAACAATAACTTTCTTTTTTCATTTCTTTCACCTCTAAATCTAATAACTTTCATGAAAAGATATACAGATAATACCTTTTTCATTCATTGTTAATTTAATGTATACATTTTTATTATTTATTATTTTCTTAAAAACAAATATTTCACTATTAGTATCTCTCCTTTTGTCATAATCAAAATCAACTTTTACACAATCACTAACATTTAAAGTTAAAATGTGTTCCCATATTTGATTTATTTTCATTATTCCTATATCAATCAATAATTGCTTAGCATTTTTATATGTATTATTTACCTTTAGCATTCTATCCGCCACAAAATAACAATTACCTTTTTTTATCTCTTTTTTACAAATAATTAAAAAATCTTTTACTGATAATTTATCTAGTAAACTTAACATCCTGCCTCCTTTAATACTGCACTAAATATATTATAGATGATTATTACTTTGGTGTCAAGTGTCACTTTTGTTATTTAATAAAAAAGATTAAAGTTTTAATGGATTAAAATCTATTTCAACCTTAATATCTTTTTTATTAAAATAATGATGTTCGATGTTAGTTAAATATTCTAAAATATTATTAACATCTTTATATTTAATTATTATTTGAAAACGATAATTATTATTAAGTTTAAATACATTACATACACTTGGTCCTAAAATTATTTCATTTTTAATATTTTGTTTTAAATAATTTACTACATCATAACTACTTTTACTAGCTAAATTATAATCTTTAGAAATTATTTTTATCGAACAGATATAATAATATGGTGGATATTTTAAAATCTTTCTTATTTTCATTTCTTCGTTATAAAATCCTAAATAATCATGATTTTTAGTATAAGCAATTGCATAATGTTCTGGATTAAATGTTTGAATTAAAACTTTTCCTTCTTTATTTCCTCTTCCACTTCTACCAAGCACTTGATTTAATAAACTAAATGTTATTTCACTACTTCTAAAATCAGGAAAATTTAGTCCTATATCAGCATTTAAAACTCCTACCAAAGTTACATTAGGAAAATCAAGTCCTTTTGCTATCATTTGTGTTCCTACTAAAATATTATATTTTTCTTCTAAAAAGGAATTAATTATTTTAGCATGAGCATTTTTAGTGGTTGTAGTATCAACATCCATTCGTATTATTTTTGCATCCTTTATCAAGCTTTTTAGCTCTTCTTCTACTTTTTCTGTTCCTATTCCGTAATCTTTAAATTCTTCCTGGCACTTTGGACATAATTTTTTTCTTTTAGTAGCATAACCACAATAATGACATCTTAACATATTTGATGATTTATGATAAGTTAAACTAATATCACAATTAGGACACTTCTCTACATATCCACATGAAGAACATGTTAAAAATGATGAATAACCTCTTCTATTTAGAAAAAGAATTACTTGTTCTTTTCTTTCTAAAGTTTCTTTAATCTGATCTATTAAAGTATTAGAAAAATAACCACTTGCTTTTTTAAATTCTTTATTCATATCAATAATTTCTACTTTTGGCATAGTGTTATTATTATACCTATTTTTTAATTCCAAAAGTTTATAAACATTTTTTTTTGCTCTAGCAAAAGATTCAAGTGATGGTGTTGCACTTCCTAAAATAAGAGGACAATTATGATATTTACATCTTTCTTTAGCAATATCTATAGCATTATATCTAGGGTTGTTTTCTTGTTTATATGTTTGAGAATGTTCTTCATCTATTATTATTACCCCAATATTTTTAAGAGGTGCAAATATCGCACTTCTTGCTCCGATTACAATATTTACTTTACCTTCATTTATTTTACGCCATTCATCATACTTTTCTCCATCTGAAAGACCACTGTGTAAAACAGCAATATTTGAAAAATATGATGTAAATCTTTTTATTATTTGTGGTGTTAAACTAATTTCTGGAACAAGCAAAATTGCTGTTTTGTTATTTTTTATAACATCTTCGATTACTTTCATATAAACATTAGTTTTTCCACTTCCCGTTACACCATATAATAAAAACGTTTCATTAGTATTAATAGAATTAAAAATTTCTTTATAAACTTTTTGTTGTTCTTCATTTAAATTAAATTTTATTTTTTCTTCATTAATTAAATTATATCTATAATTTTCTTCTTTTTCTTCAAGTAATATATTCTTTTTTAATAAAGTATTAACACTTGAAACTGATATTTTATTTAAAACTTCTTTTTTTACTTTTTTATTTTCTTTTAATAATTCAAGTATTTTTTCTTGAGATGCATTAAATTTTATATCATTATTATACATACCATAATTAATACATATATAAGTATCATATTTAGGTGTCATATTAACTTTCTTTTTAGCTTTTAAAGCTTTAGGTAACATAGCTTGATATGAGGTCATTAAACTACATAATGTAGTTTTACTTATATATTTACCTAATGTTAATAGTTCTTCATTTAATATTGGATAAGTATCTACAATTGATATAATTTCTTTTAATTTATTTTCTAAAGAAACATCCTTATTTTCATATATTTTTAAAACAAATCCCTCGAGTGTTTGCTTGCCAAAAGGAACAACTACCCTCATTCCTACTTTTAAAAGGGAAAGTTGTTCCTTATTAATTTTATATGTAAAAGTCTTATCTATAAAAACATGTTCTAATTCAACTAAACATTCACAAACCATATTATCCCCATAAATTTTTATTATATTTTTTTGTTGTTACCATTTCATTTATTGCATTAACAACTTCTTCTTTATCTTCTTTATATGTAACTCCATACCATTTTGCATCAGTTTTTAAAACTTCCATCTTTATTAATTCTTTTTTAATCATATCAAATATGACATCTGGTATTAAGTATTCACTTGTTAAATTAGATATATTCTCATCTAAAAATTTAGGAAAATCTTTTTCTAAATAATCAAATATACTATCTGTAAAGCCAAACATATTCATTGATACTACTTCATCATCAGGAACAATGAAAGAAGAACTACCATCAAGTGGAGAACACATTATTTCATTATTTACTTTTTCCACTTTACTTTCAGTTATTTTAGTTAAATAATTGTTTTCTTCTTCACAAATACCTCTTTTTACACTTCCATTTGCTGTTAAGGTATTAGATACTTTGTACCCAACCATAGCAAAATGATTATCATTTGCTTTATTGTTTAGAAAATCTGCCAAAACTTTGTATGATTCTTGACCATAAAAATCATCTGAATTAATAACAGCAAAACATCCTTTAACTGTATCCTTACAACAAAGAATTGCATGAGCAGTACCCCATGGTTTTACTCTGCCTTCTGGAACAGTATATCCATCACTTAAACAATCTAATTCTTGGAAAACATAGGATACATCTATTTTATCTTCAACTCTTTTTCCTATTGTTTCTTTAAATATTTCATAGTTTTCTTTTTTAATTATGAAAACAACTTTATTAAATCCTGCCTTTTTAGCATCATATATTGAATAATCAATAATAAATTCATCATTTGGACCAACTGGTTCAATTTGTTTTAATCCTCCAAATCTACTTCCCATTCCAGCAGCCATTATTACAAGTGTTAAATCTTTCATTTTTAATTCCTCCATATTTATATTATAAAATATTAAATAAAATTAATCTACCTTTTTAATACTTTTATGATTTTTCAAAAACTGTTTTATACCAATTTCTTTAGAAAATGCAATAGATAAAAGATCTTTATTTATTCCTACGACTACACCTAAACCAAACTTATCATGCATTACTTTATCTCCATAAGAATACATCATATCTTCAGTATAAATATTTTTTTCTTTTTTAACTATTTTTTTATCATCAACATTTTCAATATTTATTAAATCTTCATTTATTTCATTAATAAATCTACTTGGAATATTAATTTCTTCTCTACCAAATATCATTCTTCTTTTAGCGTTTGTTAAATAAAGTTTTTTCTTTGCTCTTGTTATTGCAACATACATAAGTCTTCTTTCTTCTTCTAAGTCTTCTTTTTCAAAACTAGAATTTCTATGTGGAAAAAGGCCCTCTTCTAATCCTACGATAAACACATATGGATATTCTAGTCCCTTGACACTATGAACGGTCATTAAAGTTACCCTATTTGGATCATCTTTATATTCTTCACTATCACTAACAAGCGCTATTTCAAGTAAAAAATCTTCAAGAGAAATAATACCTTCTTTTTCTTCAAATGTTTTTGTAATTGACTTAAATTCTTCTAAGTTTTCAAGTCTAATATCAGCTTCAAGTGTTTTTTCATCTTGTAAAGCCTTTTTCATTCCTGTTTTATCAAGAACTAAATCAATAAGTTCTGTTAATGTTACCTCGCTTGCTTTTTGTTGTAATTCTAATATAACATTTTTAAATTCTAACTCTTTACCTTCCGTTATCGAAGAAAAAATACTTGTATTATATGTTGATGATATGTTTTCTAATTTAGCAATGCTTTTTAATCCTATTCCTCTTTTAGGAGTATTAATAACTCTTAATAAACTAATATCATCATCAGGATTATGAATAAGTCTTAAATACGCAATTAAATCTTTTATTTCTTTTCTTGAATAAAAATAAAAGCTTCCTACAATGCGATATGGTATGTTTTCTTTTAATAAATTTTCTTCAAAAACACGAGATTGTGCATTAGTTCTATAAAGAATTGCTATATCAGCATAACTAACACCATTTTTTACTAATTCTTTTATTTTTCTTATTAAATAAAACGCTTCATCCACTTCATCATAACCTCTATAATAATTTATTTTTTCTCCTGTTTCATTTTCAGTCCATAAATTTTTATCCTTTTTATGAACATTATTTTTAATAACATCATTTGCAGCATTAAGTATTGTTTTAGTAGAACGATAATTTTGTTCAAGTTTTATAACTTTACAAGATTTATAATCTTTTTCAAAGTTTAAAATATTTCGATAATCAGCATTTCTAAAACTATATATACTTTGAGAATCATCACCAACAACACAAATATTTTTATTTTTAGCACTTATCATTTTTACAAGTAAATATTGAGCTTTATTTGTATCTTGGTATTCATCAATCAAAATATATTTAAATCTATCTTGATAATGTTCTAAAACATCTTTATTTTCATCAAATAGTTTTATAGGTAAAATAAGCAAATCATCAAAATCAACTGAATTATTCTTTTTTAATAGTTCTTGATATTTTTTATAAACTTTAAAAACAACATCATCTTCTTCATTTCTAACATAAGTTTTATATTCATCTGGTAAAACAAACTCACTTTTACAACTTGATATTTTATTTCTTATCATATAAGGACTAAATGTTTTTGAATCATAACCTAAATCTTTTAATATCTTTTTTATAAGGGTTAAACTATCATCACTATCCATAATTGAAAAATTTGATGTAAATCCTAATTTTTCATAATTTTCTCTTAAAATCCTTACCCCAAAAGAATGAAATGTTGACGCGATAAGGTTTGTCTTACCTATTAATTTTTCTATTCTTTCTTTCATTTCTTTTGCCGCTTTATTAGTAAATGTAATCGCCAAAATATTATAAGGGCTAACATTACATTCTTTAATTAAATATGCTATACGGGTAGTTAAAACACGGGTTTTTCCACTTCCAGCACCTGCTAAAATTAAAAGAGGCCCATCTTTATATGTTACTGCTTCTTTTTGACATTTATTTAAATTTTCTAAAATCTCATTCATTTTTATACCTCTTACTTTCATTCATATTAATCATATCAATTATAAAAATATTAGTCAATAAATTTGAGTACATTTGTTTTGTTTTTTTAAAAATAAAAAAGAGTTTATGTAAAAACAAGTTACACAAACTCCATCTATATAAAACACTTTAGAAACTTTTTAAGTTTTAAAGTATCTAAGTGTCTTTAATATATATTATTATATTTAATTACAGATGTTACAATTTTATTATATGTTTTCTTGTAAATAATATTCATTTATTATACTAATTCATATTCTCTTATAGTAATTCTTTCATCAGAACAATACTTTATTACAAAATTATTATTTCTCATACTTGTTAGTATAATATTCGAACATATCTTTTAACACTTCTTCACCATACTTTTTGATTCTTTTTAAAGAGTACTTTAAATTTCTGAAATCGTCATCTGTCATTATTTCATTAAAAAACCTAATTGCCAAATATGAAAGTTCCCCAAATAAATGGTTATTTTGTAATTCTTCTTTGCTTAATTCATTTAGTTTTGGAAGATCTTGTGCCTCTTTCTTTACTTTAAGAAAAAAATTTCTGAATTCTATTTTAGACTTTAAATACTCCCTATCATTAGATTTAAATTGTTTCATTCCTTCATCAAACCATGGAACTGTTTCATATTCTAAGTCGTCGTTCCACTCTTCATCATAATCATAATTTAAATCTTGTTCTAATATCTTATCGTAATCATCAGCTAATTCTTCATTAAAACTTCGACAGTAATTTGACAGTTTGTGAAAGACTTTTATTTTCTTGTCATCTTCTATGAATTCAATACTTAATATAGTATCAAAAATAAGGCTTATTGTCCTTTCATTTGTTATATGACATTCTATTATCTTATCTATACTATCTGAAAGTTCGTCTAGGTCTCTTTCAGATGTTTCTCTTATTGTAATTAGAATATTTTCTAATTCTTTAGATTTATTATTCATACTTTATTTCTCCTCGTTAATTTTATATATTTATTTTAGTATCTCTAGACATTTTCTTACTTTCCATACTTATTATATCCATCACTCTAGAACATCTGTTTTTAATTTTTTGTTATCTTTTTCTAACTTTTTTAAACTCCTATTTGGTGTTGGTAAATTTTCTGGCATTGTTCCTCCTAATCTTTTGATACTTTCTCTTACTTCCCTACCTACTTCATAATGAACGGAATTTGCAGTATATTCATTATCTACTTTATCTCTTTTTAATTTAGCATCTGCCGTTTCACCATTATATAGTCCTTTATATCCAGCGTTATGAAATCTAGCTAAATCTTTTACATGAGCTTTAACTGCAGTTTTATTTAAATTATAGTTTCCTTTTCGTACTTGATTTCTCCTATATAATCTTTTCTCATCTTCAGTAAGTTCATTATATTCTTTTTCACTTAATTCTTGTTTTCTTGTTTGAATTGCAAAGTAAGTTTGAGCAAGTGCTATTACTTCTTTTCTTGAATCACCATTTTGTGCAATTAGATAGCATGCATATCTTGTTAGTCTATAATCTTTAGTTATTCTTTTGGTATTTGAACCTATATCAACCATTTTGCCGACGTTGGCAAAATGGTCATCAACCTTAATGTTTGAGTTCTTACATGAAAATTTTGCTTTATTAATGACATTTTCAAATCTTCTCCATTGTGTATATTCTAATATATTTTGTAATTCTCTTGCCAACCAATATTCATTACCAAACTCATCTATATGTTTAATATCTTCAAATAATTTTGTTGTATATTCTTTTATATCATTCATTTTATCATCTACCTTTCTTATGGACTACATGTCTTTATTTTTAATTTATTATTTTTTATCTTAAACAAAATGCTACCATCCTCATCTGTTCTATAAATTTTTGAATCACTCAAATTATTTAATACTTCTTTATTTGGATGACCATATTTATTATTTTTGCCAACACTAATAACTCCATATTTAGGATTAATCTCATCAATAAATTTTTTACTACTGCTTGTTTTACTTCCATGATGTCCTACTTTTAATACATCTATATTTGACATATTATATTTTTCTAATATATCTTTTTCTTTATCTACTCCTGCATCTCCCATAAACATAAATTTATAACCATTAATTTTTGTATAAATTACATTACTATTATCATTTTCATTATCATATTCTTTTGTTTGCAAAAAATATAGTTTGTTATTATCAATATTTAATTCATTTATACAAGAATAATATTTTATTTTTCTTGTATCTAATACTTTAATTAGCTCTTTTTCTAAATCGTTAAACTTACCACAGTTAAAGATTACTTTTTCTACCTTAAAATTATTAACTAAATTAATCGCATCCCCCATATGATCGTAATCTCCATGGGTTAAAATTAAATTATCTATTTTTTTAATACCTTTTGATTTTAAATAAGGTATTGTTCTGTTATTTGTTATATTATAATCATATTTGTCATTATTTAACTGTAAAATACCTCCAGTGTCAATTAAAGTTACTTTTTTATTTACGACAATAAGTGTCGAATCACCTTGGTTAACATCCATAAACATAACATAGTCATTATTAATAAATTTTATATTAGAATGTATGATTATAACTATTAAAAGGAAAAACACTACACTTTTTTTACCTTTTTTTAAATAAAATAAACAAAATATAATTAATACATAATATAGACAAAATATGACAAAATTAACTTTACAAAATGTTATTTTTAAAGCACTTATTTTACTTAAAAATAATGTCAAATTTTCTAAAATAAATATAAGTATATGTAAAATATTGTCTAAAAATGGAAATATAAAACTTATTAATGTTAAAGGAAGAATTAGCATCGTTATAAAAGGGACAAAGAATAAATTGTAAATGATAGATAAAAAATTAACTTCATAAAAGTTATTAATAACTATAGGAAAAGATACAATAAATGATATAAAGGATATACATAAAGCTTTTTCTATTTTAGCTTTATTTTTATTTATATAATTTTCATTTGGTATAACAAATTGTTGGACTAAAGG
>ENA-ORMN01003102-ORMN01003102.1-human-gut-metagenome-genome-assembly--contig:-NODE-3102-length-13498-cov-4.334449_pt1 | contig 13498 bp, 11 predicted proteins | sample MGYA00242102_ERZ508993 | MGnify/ENA primary metagenome ERZ508993 (study PRJEB26280, sample SAMEA2338770) | human gut metagenome | biome: human gut; feature: human-associated habitat; material: faeces... | reverse complement strand
CTGTCTGACATCATTCAGACGGACTTCCGGCACTATACATCCAGATTCTTTACATTCTTCGCATTTTCTTCGATAAACTCTCTTCGCGGCTCTACCTGATCGCCCATCAGAGTCGTGAAGGTCAGATCAATCTCTGAGGACTGCGCCTCATCCATCGTAACACGCTTCAGTATCCGCTTTTCCGGGTCCATCGTCGTCTCCCAGAGCTGCTCCGCATCCATCTCTCCAAGACCTTTGTAACGCTGAATCTTATTGTACTGGTCTCTTCCGACCTCATCAAGAATTTTCTGCAGCTGCTCATCTGAATAGGCATACCACACTTTTTTATTTCTCTCCAGCTTGTAGAGCGGCGGCTGTGCCAGGTAGACATAGCCCTGCTTGATCAGCTCCGGCATGAAACGATACAGGAAGGTCAGAAGCAGTGTTGCGATATGTGCACCGTCAACATCGGCATCGGTCATAATGATGATCTTATGGTAACGAAGTTTGGAGATATCAAAATCCTCATGGATTCCGGTTCCGAAAGCAGTGATCATGGCCTTGATCTCTTTGTTTCCATAGATCTTGTCCAGACGTGCTTTTTCAACGTTCAGGATCTTACCACGAAGTGGAAGGATCGCCTGTGTGGCACGGTTTCTCGCTGTCTTGGCGGAACCGCCCGCGGAATCTCCCTCTACGATATAGATCTCACAGTTCTCCGGATTCTTGTCAGAACAGTCTGCAAGCTTTCCCGGAAGTGCCATGTTATCAAGTGCTGATTTTCTACGTGTCAGGTCTCTTGCCTTTCTTGCGGCTTCTCTCGCACGCTGGGACATCACAGATTTCTCCACAATGATCTTACCAACGGCCGGATTCTGCTCAAGGAAGATCTCAAGCTGCCTGCTGACCACATTATCAACCGCACCTCTCGCCTCACTGTTACCAAGTTTCTGCTTGGTCTGTCCCTCGAACTGCGGGTCTTCGATCTTGACACTGATGATCGCTGTCAGACCTTCACGGATATCTTCACCGCTTAAGTTCGGCTCATTTTCACGCAGAAGCTTATTCTTTCTTGCATAGTCATTAAATGTCTTTGTGATCGCATTACGGAATCCGACAACGTGTGTTCCGCCTTCCGGAGTCGTAATGTTATTGACAAATCCATACGTATTATCGCTGTAAGAATCGTTGTGCTGCATAGCCACTTCTACAGACACATTATTGACCATGCCTTCACAGTAAATGATCTGCTCATAAAGTGGTGTCGCACTCCGGTTCAGGTAAGAAACGAATTCTTTGATCCCGCCCTCGTAGTGGAATGTTCTTTCTTTTGGTTCTTCCTCACGTTCATCACTGAGCACGATCTTCAGACCTTTTGTCAGGAAGGCCATCTCACGGAATCTCTGTTTCAGGACATTAAAATCAAAGATCGTTGTCTCGAAAATGGTATCGTCCGGCAGGAATGTGACTTTTGTACCTGATTTTCCTTCTTCACATTCTCCGATCACTGCCAGTTTCTCCGTAACTTTTCCACGTTCATAACGCTGCTGGTAGATCTTTCCATCATGGAAGATCTCTACTTCCAGCCAGTTGGAGAGCGCATTTACAACAGATGCTCCAACACCGTGAAGTCCTCCGGATACCTTGTATCCTCCACCGCCGAACTTTCCTCCCGCATGCAGTACGGTAAATACGACTTCTACCGCAGGAAGCCCTGCTTTGTGGTTGATACCAACCGGAATTCCACGTCCATTATCGATAACGGTCACCGAATTGTCTTTATTGATTGTTACATAAATCGTATCACAGAAGCCTGCCAGAGCTTCATCTACGGCATTATCGACAATCTCGTATACAAGGTGATGCAAACCTCTGGAAGATGTACTTCCAATGTACATACCAGGACGTTTGCGGACTGCCTCAAGACCTTCCAATATCTGAATTTCATCTGCGCCGTATTCATGCTGTACTTTTTCTGTACCCATTCTCAGTCCTCCTAGTTTTCTTTCGTTACCTGTCCGTTTTGGACATGGAACACTTTGTTTATTGAAAAGCGGTGATTTACAAAATCCTCAACTCCTGTACAGGTGATCAGGGTCTGTATATCATGTATGCTGTCTAACAGATAGTTTTGCCTGTGTTTATCAAGTTCAGACAATACATCGTCAAGTAAAAGTATCGGTGTGTCATGCGTTGCCAGCCTGACCAGTTCAATCTCCGATAACTTCAAAGACAGGGCAGCCGTTCTCTGCTGTCCCTGGGAGCCATATCTGCGGATATCCATATCGCCGGTCAGAAATCCGATGTCATCTCTGTGTGGTCCCACCGTTGTGCTCTTCATTCTGAGATCTCTGTCACGATACCGTTTCAGTGCCTGTTCAAACGGCAGATCCCCCGTACTTGGCTCATATATGATCTGCAGACTTTCTTTGCCGCCGGTCAGCTTCTGATGGATCTTCGCAATGATCTCATTGATCTGTGCGACAAATTCTTTCCTTCTGGCGATCAGCCTCTCCCCATATTGTACCATCTGCATCTCCCATATTTCCAGTGTATCTGAAAGTTCTTTCTTACCGCCGAAACTTAACTCTTTCAGCAGACGGTTTCGCTGGTTCACGATACGGTTATAGTTCGACAGGTTATTCAGGTACACCTTATCGAGCTGCGAAAGTTCCAGATCGATAAATCTACGTCTCTCTGCAGGTCCGTTCTTGATGATATTGAGGTCTTCCGGCGAGAAGAATACAAGATTCACGATCCCGAAAAGTTCACTTGCTTTCCGGATCGGCATCTTGTTTATCGCAATCCCTTTCGGGCTGTTCTTCTTCAGGTGCATGTCGATCTGATAACTGATACCATTCTTCTCCACCACAGTCTCAATGTGGGATTCATCCTCACCGAACCGTATCATGTCCCTGTCTTTCGACCCGCGGTGGGATTTGGTCGTTCCGGACAGATACACCGCCTCCAGAATATTCGTCTTCCCCTGCGCATTGTTCCCGTAAAAAATATTCGTAGAACCGTCAAACTCCACATTCAGAAGATCATAATTTCTAAAATTCTTTAATTTCAGGGAATTAACCTTCAATTCTGATCTCTTCTCCGTCAAATAATACAACATCTCCGCCGTATAACTTACGTCCGCGGCGTGTATCTGTCTCGCCATTTACCATGACAAGACCTTCCTGGATCACTTCTTTGGCTTCTACTCCGGATTCCACCATTCCTGTAGCTTTCAAAGCCTGTCCAAGCTTGATATATTCATCTCGTAATCTAATTGTCTCCATATGTCTCGCATTCCTCTCCCGGGATTCTCCCATATCTTATAAGCATAACTTATAGATAAATTTTATCAGATCAGCCAGGCTGTATCCGATCCATCTATCAAAAAGCGTTCTGTTGTATGCATTTTGTTGTATTTTTATGCGCATTTTTTCTGTTTTTCAGTTGCTTTTTATTATACTTATCGCTAAATCTTTTTGCAAGCATTCCTGCGTTTTTTGTTTTATCTTTTAATCTTCTTCCAGATATTCCATTCCCGTTTATGCTGCAGCATTAAAGTTAACAGGAAGGATCAGGTAGATATAGCTTTCTCCATCATCTTTGATGAAGCAAGGTGCTTTCGCATTCATCAGATAAATTGTTACTTCTTCGTCGTCGATAACACGAAGTGCATCGATCAGGAATTTCGGATTGAATCCGATCAGCAGATCTTTTCCCTCTTTTGTGATCATAATCTCTTCATTCATGGATCCGATCTGGGATTTGATCTTTAATTCCATAAGTTCGTCACCGATATTGATGATGATTGGTTTCTTGTCTCCTTCTTTTACCAGAAGTGTTGCTCGGTCGATACAGTTGAGCAGCTCTTTTTTATTAATTCTGACTTTTGTCTCATATTCATTTGACAACATCTGATCGATTCTGAAATATTCACCTTCGATCAGACGTGATACAACGATCGTGTTATCAAATTCGAACACAATATGATTCTTTGTATATGAAATCGATACCACATTTTCAGCCTCACCCGAAAGGATCTTACTGATCTCGATCAGTGTCTTTCCAGGTACAACAAGCTTTCTGTCAGCTACGCTTTTTTTCAATGGCACTTTTCGAATGGAAATTCTGTGTCCGTCCAGCGAAACAACTTTCAGAATATTATCACTGATGTCGAACAATTCTCCAGTCATAAGTTTATTACTTTCACTGTCAGAAATAGAGAAAATTGTCTGACGGATGACTTCTTTCAATGTGAATTGAGAGACTTCTATAGAATCTTCTTTCTCAATAATTGGTAAGTAAGCAAATTCATCGCCAGGTTTACCGGCAATATCAAATTTTGCTTTTTCACATGTGATGACTGTCTGAAGATTATCTAAAGTTTCGATCGTTACTTCATTATCCGGAAGTTTTCTAACGATCTCTGAAAAAATCTTTGCATCGATAGCGATCATTCCGCGATCAATAATGTCTCCGGAAATTTCTGTCTGGATACCAAGTTCCATATCATTCGCTGTTAATTTAATAATATCTGTTGTTGCATCAATAAGAATACATTCAAGGATTGGCATTGTTGTTTTAGAAGGAACTGCTTTGGAAACAATACTGACACCTTTGACCAGATTCGATTTACTGCAGGTAATTTTCATGTGTGTATAACTCCTTTCGCACGTGTGTAATGGATAAATAAATAAAATAGTTTCCGCCTCAGTCGTCTTAGGGGATGTGGAAAAGAGGAAAAGTGCCTCCAGCCCACTGTTTGCAAGGGAAATCGGCTTTGAAAACTCTGTGGAATCTGACTGGATTATGTGTGGAACTGTTGTTGAAAACTTTTTCGTTTCTAAAGACAGTTGCAGAAATCCTGTGGTTTTCCCAAGGCTATCCCATAGTTATCCACATATGATAATTAGATTTTCCACATAGTTATTCACAGCTGAAAACAGCAAAATAAGGCTAAGCCGGGTTGATCTTCTTCTTTATGATATTAATAGTGTTAGAAAGAGTCTCGTCCGCCTTTAATTCGTTCTCGATTTTCTCAATCCCATGCTTGATGGTAGAGTGATCCTTGCCCCCAAGAATGACACCGACTGCTTTTAATGAAGTTTCTGTCATATTTCGGATCAGATACATGGCAATCTGGCGCGGAAATACGATCTCGGCGTTACGTTTATTCCCTTTCAGATCAGGAATAGATACACCAAAATGTTCGGAAACGATGTCCAAAATCAGTTCAGGCGTAACTTCTCTGCGATTATCCGAAGAAATGATATCTTTTAAGGCCTCTGCTGCAAGGGCAATATCGATAGAACCGGTGTTGTTCAGTTTATAAAGAGCAATCAGTTTATTAAGAGACCCTTCAAGTTCTCGGATATTTGTCTTGACGTTCGTTGCGATATATTCGAGTACATCATTCGGAATATTGTATTTTTCCAGATGATCCAGCTCGATCTTCTTCTGTAAAATCGCCATACGGGTTTCATAATTAGGTGATGAAATATCAGCAATCAGACCCCACTCAAAGCGCGTACGAAGTCTGGCCTCCAAAGTTTCAATATCTTTCGGCGGCTTATCAGACGATATGATGATCTGCTTTCCGGAAGTATGCAGATGGTTAAATGTATGGAAGAACTCTTCCTGTGTACTTTCTTTTCCTATAATGAACTGGATATCATCAATCAAAAGTACATCATTATTACGGTATTTATCGCGGAATTTCGACATTGCGGACTCGTTTCCGGCGGTTTTACCGTTCTTCAGAGCTTCGATCAGCTCATTTGTAAATGTCTCACTGGTTACATAGAGTACTTTTTTCTTTGGATTCTTGTCCAGAATAAAATGCGCGATCGAGTGCATCAAATGGGTCTTTCCAAGTCCAACACCTCCATATAAGAAGAGAGGATTGTATACTTCTCCCGGAGATTCGGCAACAGCAAGGGAAGCTGCGTGGGCGAAATTATTATTCCCGCCGACAACGAAGGTATCAAATGTATACTTCGGATTCAGCCCGGCCTTCTCCGCAGCACTTTTGCTTTTTTTCTTCTGATTCGCTTCAATGGCCATATTCTGGATCTCATTCAGTCTGTCATCATCTTCCGAAATGAAGACAACGTCATATTCAGTTCCGGTAGTCTCCGCAATGCATACCTTTAATGGAAGCTGATATTTTTTCTCTATATATTCTACACTCGCATTCATATTTACCAATATAAATACGGTATTGTCTACAACATCGTAGACCTTCAACGGTTGTATCCATGTATTGAATGATACATTGGATAACTCGTGTTCTACCCTGAGATGTTCGATAATTTCAGGCCATTTTTCCTTCACTGTATTCATTATATTTACTCCTAATCTGTCTGATTCGCGGATTTTCACCTATAAACCCACTCTTCTACATTGTACATCAAAAAGTTGCTTTAGGCAATCTTTAATCGTGCACTTTGATGCATGTGAGAAACTGTGGAAAACTCAATCCCAATTATCAACATAGTAAAAATGCGTATGTAAAGGGGAAAAAAACTAAAAAAATATATGATTTCCACACGTTATCCACAGAAATCCACAAAGTTTTCCACAAAATGTGGATAAATATATTTTAAAAATTTGCGGAATTGCTTGACGTAGAGCGGTTTTTTTAATATAATCAAGGCTGATGTCTTATGAAAATTAGGGAGAACATCCCTTGGAATAAAATAAGGAGGTGGATATCCATGAAGATGACATTCCAGCCAAAAAAGAGACAGAGAGCTAAAGTACATGGCTTCAGATCTAGAATGAGCACAGCAGGTGGAAGAAAAGTACTTGCTGCAAGAAGAGCAAAAGGAAGAAAGAAATTATCAGCGTAGGCCGCATATATGTGGCCTTTTCTTCTACTCAGAATAATTAGGAGAATCACACAATGAAGTATTCCGAATCACTGAAAAAGAACAAAGATTTCCAATATATATATAGAAAAGGGACATCTTATGCCAACAAATATCTGGTTATGTATGTACTGGAGAATGGGACAGGTCAGAATCGATTAGGAATATCTGTAAGTAAAAAAGTAGGAAACAGTATAGTACGGCACAGATTAACGAGGTTAATCCGCGAAAGCTATAGATTACAAGAAGAACGGTTCAGATGTGGATTGGATATTATTGTTATAGCAAGAATAGGCGCCAAAGGAAAAGGTTATAAAGAGATTGTCGGCGCAATGCTCCATCTGGCCCATCTTCATAAGATTATAGATGAGGGGTAACGTATTATGAAGAAGATTCTGCTCACTGGTATCAGATTTTATCAGAGATATCTGTCTCCGATAAAGGGCGGTTCCACCTGTAAGTTTTATCCGACCTGTTCTCAGTATGCGAAAGAAGCAATTGAGAAATACGGCGCGTTAAAAGGGGGACGGCTGGCAGTGTGGAGAATTCTGCGCTGTAATCCGTTTACCAGAGGAGGGTACGACCCTGTTCCTTAAAAAGATTACAACTACATATGGAGGAAAAAATTATGGTACCAAGTTTACTGACTGCCGCTAACTGGCCGATTGTCGGACAGCTTTGCTGGATTCTGGGTAAGGTAATGAACTTTATCTATAATTTACTGGACAACTGTCTGCCAAGCGATAATGGACTGGTAGGTCTGTCAATCATTCTGTATACGATTTTTGTGTATACGTTATTACTTCCACTTACAGTACAGCAGCAGAGAACATCGAAGATGTCATCTGTTATGAATCCGGAGATTCAGGCTATACAGAAGAAGTATAAGAATAAAAAAGACCAGGCATCAATGATGAAACAGCAGGAAGAGATTCAGCAGGTGTATGACAAATATGGTACATCGATGTCAGCAGGATGCCTTCCATTACTGATTCAGATGCCGCTGTTGTTTGCTTTGTACCCGGTTATCTATAATATCCAGAAATATGTTCCGGAGATCAAGACAGCTCCAAAGGCTGTAAATGTATTCCTGACACTTCCGGATCTGACTATCTCACCTATGCAGATGATCAAGAACAGCGGAAGCTATGGTTTCCCGGCAATCGTGATCATTATTACTGCGATTTTACTTCCGGTATTATCAGGTTTGACACAGTATGGAAGTATCAAGCTTTCACAGGCTATTTCCGGACAGCAGCTTGATAAAGATAACCCGATGGCATCTACGATGAACACGATGAATGTGACAATGCCGCTGTTCTCGGTATTTATGGTATTTTCACTTCCGACAGGTATCGGTCTGTACTGGATCGTCAGTGCGGTAGTACGTTGTGTTCAGCAGGTATTTATCAATAAGCACTTAAGCAAGATTTCTGTAGAAGAGATTCTGGAGCAGAATAAGGAAAAGGCTGAGGAAAAACGTGTAAAACGTGGCGAGAAGAATGAACGAATCGCAGCAATGGCTCAGACGAATACCAAGAATATGAACAACCAGGCATCCATGAAAAAGCAGAGTACATCTAACTTAAGTGAAAAAGAAAGAGAAGCCAGAGTGGAAAAAGCGCACCAGAAAGCAGACAATGCGAAGAAAGGAAGTCTCGCATCAAAGGCAAATATGGTGAAGAAATTTAACGAAAATGATTAGGGGGCGCTGTCATGGAGGATTACATTACTGTATCGGCAAAGACATTGGACGATGCGATCACCGAAGCGTTAGTTCAGTTAGGTGTAACAAGTGATCGCTTAGATTATATTGTTGTTGAAAAAGGAAGCGAAGGTTTCCTTGGAATCGGAAGAAAGCAGGCTGTGATCAAGGCCCGCAGAAAACAGGAAGAAAAACCGGTTGAAGAAGTTGTAAAAGAAGAGCCGAAAGTGGAAGAACCGGTAAAAGAATATTCACACGCCAGAAAACCGGCGAGAGAAGAGAAGCCGGAAGTAAAATCTGCTCCAAAGAAAGAAGCAGAACTTGCAAAGGTGGAACCACAGACGATCGAGACATGTGAGAAATTCATCTATGATGTGATGAATGCAATGGGCATGGAGGATGTAAAAGTTACATCTGCTGTAGATGAAGAAGGTGCACTTTCTATCAATATGGAAGGAAGCAATATGGGTATTCTGATCGGAAAACGAGGACAGACACTTGATTCTCTGCAGTATCTTACAAATCGTGTTGCCAATAAGATGCAGGATGGATATGTAAGAGTGAAACTTGACACAGAGGATTACAGAAGAAGAAGAAAAGAAACACTGGAAAATCTTGCAAAGAATATCGCAAGTAAAGTTAAGAGAACAAGAAAGACAGTTTCTCTTGAGCCGATGAATCCATACGAGAGAAGAATCATTCACTCTGCGCTGCAGTCTGACCCGGCAGTATCCACACACAGTGAAGGTGAAGAGCCTTACAGAAGAGTTGTGGTAACACTGGTAAGAAACAGAAATAACCGATAATTAAGAGACAGGGGTCTTTAAGCGGCCCTTGTCTTTTTTGATACCAAAGTATGGAGGAAATATGGAACAATTATATAATTCCACAATTGCCGCAATATCTACGGCAATGAGTAATTCCGGGATCGGAATTGTACGAATGAGTGGTCCGGAAGCATTTCAGATCGCAGACCGGGTGTATAAAGGGAAAAAAGAGAAGAAGTTATGTGAACAGCAATCACATACGATCCATTATGGGTATATGGTTGATGGAGATCAGGTGATCGACGAAGTACTGGTCATGCTGATGCGCGGGCCGCACAGCTACACCGGTGAAGATACGGTGGAGATCAACTGTCACGGCGGAGTCTATGTGGTAAAGCGTATTCTGGAGCTTCTGATCAAAAATGGTGCGCGCCCGGCAGAGCCGGGAGAGTACACCAAGCGTGCGTTTCTAAATGGCAGACTGGATCTTTCACAAGCAGAGGCTGTCGGGGACCTGATCGCATCGCAGAACGAATATGCTTTACAGAGTTCAGTGAGCCAGCTTAAGGGCAATATCAAAGATAAGATCGGTGAAATGCGTGAAAAGATCCTGTATCACACTGCATTTATCGAGACCGCACTGGATGATCCGGAGCATATCAGCGTTGATGGATACGGGGAAACACTAAAAAAAGTGGTTGATGAGATCATAGAAGCAATGAAAAGATTGCTAGATAGCTGTGATGATGGTAGGATTATAAAAGAGGGCGTACGCACAGTCATCCTCGGAAAACCGAATGTGGGGAAATCATCCCTGTTAAATGTACTTCTCGGTGAAGACCGGGCAATCGTTACAGATATTGCAGGTACAACCAGAGATGTATTGGAAGAACACCTGAATCTGAAGGGAATTTCTTTAAATATCATGGATACTGCCGGCATCCGTGATACGGAAGATGTGGTAGAAAAGATCGGTGTTGACCGTGCAAAAGAATATGCAGACAAGGCAGACCTGATCCTGTATGTGATCGATGCATCCAGACCGCTGGATGAAAATGATGCAGAGATCCTGCATCTGATCAAAGGAAAACGTGCGATCATCCTGCTGAACAAATCCGATCTGGATATGCAGGTGAAAAAAGATCAGGAAGAGCTGCCGGAGGAATTCCCGGTGATCGAGATCTCCGCAAAGAATGTGGAGGGGATCGGAGAACTGGAAGATACGTTAAAGGAGATGTTCTTCCAGGGCGAACTGACATTTAATGATGAAATCTATATTACGAATGTGAGACAGAAAACAGCACTTCAGGATGCATATGCCGCACTTGAACGTGTGAATGACAGCATTGCCGCAGATATGCCGGAGGATTTCTATTCGATTGATCTTATGGATGCATATGAAGCTCTCGGCAATATCACCGGCGAAACGATAGGAGAAGATTTGGTTAATGAGATATTCAGCAAATTCTGTATGGGAAAATAAAGATAAATATGATGTTGTCGTCATCGGTGCCGGACACGCAGGATGCGAGGCGGCATTGGCAACGGCGAGACTTGGATTTCAGACACTGGTATTTACCGTAAGTGTGGACAGCATTGCGATGATGCCGTGTAATCCGAATATCGGAGGAAGTTCCAAAGGCCATCTGGTAAGAGAACTGGATGCCCTTGGCGGAGAGATGGGAAAGGTCATCGACCGTACATTTATCCAGTCAAAAATGTTAAATAAGTCCAAAGGCCCGGCGGTACATTCGCTTCGTGCACAGGCTGATAAGGCGGTCTACAGCAGAACGATGCGCCGTGTACTGGAAGCGCAGGAGAATCTTGAGATCAAGCAGGGAGAGGTGGCAAATCTCCTGGTGGAAGATGGAAAGATTACCGGAGTGCAGACATTTTCGGGTGCAACTTATCACTGTAAGGCGGTTATCATCTGCAGCGGAACTTATCTGAAGGCACGTTGTATCTATGGGGATGTGAGTCAGTATACCGGTCCGAACGGACTGCAGGCGGCCAATCATCTGACCGATTGTCTGAAAGAACTGGGAATTAAGATGTACCGTTTCAAGACAGGAACACCTGCCAGGGTAGACCGTAAAACCGTGGACTTCAGCAAGATGGAAGAGCAGTTCGGAGACGAGAGGGTAGTGCCGTTTTCATTTACTACGAATCCGGACGATGTGCAGATCGACCAGGCTTCATGCTGGCTGACTTATACAAATGAGACGACACATGATATCATCCGTGCCAATTTGGACAGATCACCGCTGTATTCCGGAATGATCGAGGGAACGGGACCGAGATACTGTCCGTCGATCGAAGATAAAGTTGTAAAATTTGCAGATAAAAAGCGTCATCAGGTATTTCTTGAGCCGGAAGGACTGGAGACGGATGAGATGTATATCGGTGGTATGTCGAGTTCGCTGCCGGAAGATGTACAGTATGCCATGTACCGCAGTGTTCCGGGGCTGGAGCATGTGAAGATCGTAAGAAATGCATATGCGATCGAGTATGACTGTATTGATGCAAGACAGTTAAAACCATCCCTAGAATTCCGTAACATCAGTGGATTATTCAGCGCGGGACAGTTCAACGGAAGCTCCGGCTATGAGGAAGCTGCCGCACAAGGGCTTATAGCGGGCATAAATGCAGCCAGAAAGCTGCAAGGCAGGGAATCCCTGGTGTTAGACCGTTCAGAGGCTTATATCGGCGTTCTGATTGATGATCTGGTTACAAAGGAAAGTCATGAGCCATACCGTATGATGACTTCCAGGGCAGAGTACCGTCTGCTTCTGAGACAGGACAATGCGGATCAGCGTCTGACGGAAAAAGGCTATGAAGTCGGTCTGATCTCACAGGAGCGTTACGATCGCCTGAAGGAAAAAGAAAGGCTGATAGAGTCGGAAATCGAGCGGTTAAAGAATGCTTATGTCGGAACCAGTGAAAAGGTACAGGAACTCCTGGAATCCTATGAAAGTACACCGCTGAATTCCGGAAGCAGTCTGGCAGAATTGATCCGGAGACCGGAATTGTCTTACGAAGCAGTTGCAGATATTGATGTGACCCGGCCAAAATTGCCGGAAGATCTGGCGGAAGAAGTGATCGGACAGGTGGATATTTCCCTGAAATATGACGGTTATATCCAGCGTCAGAAACGCCAGGTAGAGCAGTTCAAGAAGATGGAAAATAAGAAAATTCCGGAAGATATGGATTATGATGCAGTGAACAGCCTTCGTATCGAAGCAGTTCAGAAGCTGAAAGAGTACAGACCGGTGTCGATCGGACAGGCGTCACGCATTTCCGGTGTGTCTCCGGCTGATATCTCGGTGCTGCTGGTATATCTGAGTGGAAATCACAGATAAAGTGCAGAGATACTACGGATTACAGTGGTAAATATATCTATGATTATATCACAAAATAATATAAATATAATTATATAGTAAATATAATAATAAGTATATAAAATGAATAACATGAAAAAGAAACTTGTTCTCTTTGCTTCGGTTGCCATTGCACTTGCATCGTGCCAGACAACTCCAAAGGAAGACTACAGTTGGATTAAGAAAGGGCTGGATGTAGCTTCTGCCCAGTTACAACTTACAGCAGAAGAAATTGACGGAACCGGTAAGCTTCCACGTTCAATCCGCACCGGATATGACATGGATTTCCTCTGCCGCCAATTAGAAAGAGATCCTTCCACTTTTCAGGATTCACTTCGTCCGCAACCTACTGCCGAACAAATGGGCAAACGTCGTTTATGTGTAGTATACGACTGGACAAGCGGTTTCTTCCCCGGATCACTGTGGTACGCATACGAACTGACCGGAAATGATACACTGAAAGCGGATGCCATTCAATATACAAACCTGCTGAATCCGGTACGCTATTATAAAGGTACACATGATTTGGGATTTATGATCAACTGCAGCTACGGAAACGCTGAGCGTCTGGCTCCTAACGATACCATCAAAGCTGTCATGAAAGAAACTGCCGATAACCTGAGCGGACGTTTCAACGATTCAATCGGAGCCATCCGTTCATGGGACTTTGGCAGCTGGAACTTCCCGGTAATCATCGATAACATGATGAATCTGGACCTTCTGTTCACTGTAAGCAAATGGACAGGCGACAACAAATACAAGGATGTCGCTATCAAGCATGCTATCACTACGATGAAAAAT
>ENA-ORMN01003101-ORMN01003101.1-human-gut-metagenome-genome-assembly--contig:-NODE-3101-length-13500-cov-4.099888_pt1 | contig 13500 bp, 10 predicted proteins | sample MGYA00242102_ERZ508993 | MGnify/ENA primary metagenome ERZ508993 (study PRJEB26280, sample SAMEA2338770) | human gut metagenome | biome: human gut; feature: human-associated habitat; material: faeces... | reverse complement strand
TCGTTCTTAAAGAAATCGCCATCCTGGATCTCTTTGGTGATTCTGGTAAGCTCCTGGTATACGATACGGCCTGCACCCATATTCATATGACCAACCTCGGAGTTACCCATCTGACCGTCCGGAAGACCTACAGCCAGTCCGCTTGCATTACCTTTTACAAAAGGATATTCTGCCATCAGCTTGTCCATAACAGGAGTCTTTGCCATATATACAGCATTGCCTTCTTTTTTGTCATTCAGGCCATATCCATCAAGAATCATTAATACGGTTGGTTTTTTGCTCATAATGTTCTCCTTTTATATGTGTTCATTATTGATTGCTGTATGTAACTGTACACAACTGTACATTTTAGCATACAGCAACTGAAATTTTTATATACAGATGCACTTTATCGTTCATTGCATGCCTGATAACACGCTTTTGTGCCCTCTTTATATAGTATCAAAATTTCAGGATTTTTCAATTCTTTTTTTTATGTATTTGGCTTCTTTGTTTAATTTCGTTTTACCAACTTATTAAGTGGATATTCATAATCTGCTTTTTTGCGCATCTCTGTATTGAATAACTACTTCGCAGTTTATAACAATAAACGATATCTTATTTTCCGTAAACACGAATGATTGTAGAAATCTTTCTTACAGAATCTCTGTTTCTCAGTTCCTCGATTGCAGTTCTGAAATCACCTTCTCTTACCTTCTCAGTGATCACAACTACTTCCGCACACCCTTCCACCTTGGTATCTTTCTGGATAATCTGTGCAACACTGACCTGATATTTGGCAAAAATAGCAGTCATCTCGGCAAGAACACCGCAGCGATCCTCTACTTTGAGACGGAGGAAATAACGGTTATGTGTATCTTCCATTTTCTTAACAGGAATATTCTTGTAACAGGTACATCCGATTCTGCCGCAGCATCCTGCAAGAATATTTCTCACAATATCAAATACATCACCCACAACTGCACTGGCTGTAGGAAGTTCTCCTGCTCCTCTTCCGAAGAACATGGCATCCTCCACTGCATCTCCATGGACAAATACTGCATTATAGGAATCATTTACAGTTGCAAGCGGATGGGAACTGGGGATCAGCATCGGGCACACATATGCTTCAATTCCGTCTGCTTCGTTTCTTGCAACACCCAGAAGCTTGATATCACGTCCCATTTCTTTCGCATAATGAATATCTTTTGATGTGATCTTGGCAATTCCCTCTGTATATACATCGTTAAATACCACACGTGAGTTAAATGCCACAGATGCAAGGATCGCTACCTTACGTCCTGCATCCAGACCTTCGATATCAGCAGTCGGATCAGCCTCCGCATATCCAAGTTCTGTTGCAAGTGCCAGGGCATCCTTAAACTCCATACCTTCCTGAGTCATCTTTGTCAGAATAAAGTTTGTGGTTCCGTTTACAATACCCATAACTTCTGTCATGTGATTTCCTGCCAGACACTGTTTCAATGGTCTGATGATCGGAATACCACCTGCTACTGCTGCTTCAAACAGAAAATCCACTTTACTCTCATGTGCCGCATCCAGAAGCTCATGACCATGTACTGCGATCAGATCCTCGAGACATTCTTTGACCGCCTCCGCGTCGAGAGTGCGCCCACTCGTAAAGGAGATGCCTTCATGCAGTGTAATCCGCCATGTCGTATCGTCCACAAGCTCATAGCTTTCTGCCAGCCATGGCTCGATCTCCATAGAATCGGAATAATGAAACAGCGTCTCACCGATCCCATAGCGGATACACGCCCAGCCGGAATAGCCGTTGTGCGGGTTGACATCGGACTCGTCGTTTTCGGCGTTGAATGTCGTGTCACCGTATACGAAAACTTTTTCATCTGTACCATCTGCCGCTGTGCTCTGACAACCGGAAAACAGTACCACCGCCAGAATGCCGCACAAAACATATGCAATTTTTTTCCTTCTGCCGTTCTTTCTCTGCATTCTGTACTTCTCCTGTTTTCGCAAATGGCACCACCATTTCCGCTGTCTGATTTTCTGTTTCAACAGTTTTCTCACAGACTATACTCCATCAACAGTTTCGTGTATTCCTCTTTCGGGTACTCCAATACCTCCCGCTTCTCCCCCTGCTCCACGATTTTTCCCTGCCGCATGACAATCACACGGCTGCAGAGTTCCCGCACCAGCGCAAGGTCGTGGCCGATCCACAGCATCGCAAGTCCTTCTTCCCGCTGCAGTTTTTTCAGCAGTTGAACGATCTGCGCCTGTACCGCCGCATCGAGCGCACTCGTTGCCTCGTCGCAGATCAGAAGAGACGGCTGCACAGCAAGAGCCCGCGCAATTGCGGCTCTCTGGCACTCTCCGCCGCTCGTCTCGCGGGGATAGCGCATCGCCGTTTCCGAACTAAGTTCCACTTTTTTCAGCAGCTCCGGCAGATGAAGACACGCCTCTTTCCGGCTCATTCCCTGATTCCGAAAAGCTTCCAGAATCCCGGTTTCGAGCGTCTGCATTGGATCGAAGGAATCCTGCGGGGTCTGGAAGACCATCTGTATTTTCCGGTAAACTTCGCGCTGCCGCCTGCCTTTTCTTCCGAGGATTTCCTCGCCTTCCAACAGAACGCTGCCTGCATCCGCCTGGACCAATCCGGTGATCAGACGGGCCGTCGTGCTTTTTCCGCATCCGCTCTCCCCGATCAGGCCAAGACATTCCCCCGCATCCAGTGTGAAGCTGATGCCGTCCACGGCGGCAAATTCCGTTTCCCGGCCGGTTCCAGCAAAGTTTTTGCTTAAGTTGTTTACTTCCAGCATGTTATGATTATGCATCGTTCTTCCCTCTTCCCGGCACAGCCGCAAGGAGATTTTTTGTATATTCGTCCTTTGGGTGATCGAAAACCGTCCTTGTCTCCCCCTGCTCCACGATGTTTCCATCCTTCAAAACAGCAACCCGGTCTGCCATCTGCTCGAGAACCGCAAGATTGTGCGTCACCAGCACCATCCCCGTCTGCTCTTTCTGCTGCAACGCCTGAAGCTCCCGCAGCACCTGCGCCTGCGAAACCACATCGAGTGCACTCGTCGGCTCGTCCGCCAGAAGAAGCGACGGATGCAGCAGCATTGCGAGCGCAATCCCGACGCGCTGGTTCATGCCGCCGGAGAGCGACGATGGATAGCTGTTCCAGATCGTCTCGCCATCCGAAAGCCCCATATCCGCAAATCGCTGGAGCGTCATATCTTTGATTTCTCTGCGGCTTTTTCTGCCAGACATTCCCCCAGAAATCGGGGTGATGAATCCGCAGCGTTTCTCATGGGCGCGCACGCTTTCACAGATCTGTGCTCCGATTTTCCGGGTCGGACAGAGTGATGCCCCTGTATTCTGGAAAATCATACCAATTTCTGAACCGCACAGACTCCGCAGCTTCTTTTCGGACATGCCCGTCAGCTCCTCTCCGCGAAATGTGATCTGCCCGCCGGTGATGGAACCATTCTTTCCCATCAGCCGCAGGATCGCTCGCAGCAAGGTACTTTTTCCACTGCCCGACTCCCCGGCGATGCCGACGGTTTCTCCTTTTTCGACGGAAAAACAGATGTTATTTAAAATTTGCTCCCCCTCATAACAGACAGAAAGGCCGCTGATTTCCAGCAGTTTTTCGCTCATGTTTTTGCTCCCTTTGTTTCCATTTTCATTTGCCCCTTATCCCTGATCCACTGTTTTCCGTACCGCCTCACCAAGCAGATTGCAGACAAGAACGGTCAGAAAAATCGCCAGTCCCGGTGCCAGAATGACCCAGGGCGCGGTCTGCAGCATACTTCTTCCGTTGCTCATCATCGCTCCCCACTCCGCCGACGGCGCTTCCGCACCAAGGCCGAGGAAGGACAGACCCGCGATTTCCAGCATCATCGTTCCGATATCAAGCACCGCTGTGACAATCGTCTGCCCCGCAAGATTCGGCAGAATATGGCGTCCGATCATCTTCCATGTTCCGTTTCCTGTAAGGCGCGCCGCCGCGATGAACGGCATGTGTTTCAATGCCAGCACACGGTTCCGTGCAAGCCGTGCATATTTCGGCCAGGAAACAAGGATCAGCGACACAACGGCTCCCGTCATGCCGCTCTGCAGAACGCCGGAAAATGCGATTGCAAATACCATACCCGGAAAGGCCAGAAAAATATCGGAGATCTGCATCAGAACCGTATCCGTTTTACCTTCCAGCCAGCCGCTGAAAATTCCGGCGAGTGTTCCGATCAGAGCGCTTGCTGCAACGACAAGAAGTGCTGAAAAAATGCTGACCCGCGCGCCGGAGAGAATCCTTGAAAACAGATCTCTTCCATAGCGGTCCGTCCCCATCCAGTGCGCCGCGGACGGCGGAAGAAGGGACAGTTCCAGATTCTGCTCATACGGATCGTACGGTGCCAGATGGGCCGCACACGCGGCAAACAGCAGCAGCGCACCGGCGAGGATGCCATAAAAAAGGATCTTTCTTTTCTGTTCTTTTTTCATCGCATTCCCTCCAGCTTCGCCCGCGGGTCCAGTGCACCCATCAGCAGATCAGCAATGAGATGCAGCAGCAGATAGATCGCCGCCATCCACACCAGATACGCCTGGATCACGGGAATATCGTGCATGGAAACGGCATCCACGGCCATTTTTCCGACACCATTCCACATGAAAATCGTCTCAACGATGGCGGTTCCTCCAAGCAGCGAACCGGCGGATAAGAACAGCAGCGTGACCATCCGAAGCAGCACGGATTTTAATACATTTCCAAACAGAATCCGGTTTTCACTTAACCCACGTGCCCGTGCACCCGCCACGTACTCCTGCTCCAGCTCTGAAAGCACGGCAGAACGCACCTGACGGGTGTATTTTGCCGTCATCGAAACCGCAAGCGTCGCCGCCGGAAGCACACAGCTTTTCCATCCCTTTCCCATACTGAGAACCGGAAAAAGATTCCATTTCAGCGAAAAGAAATACAAGAGAAGAAGTGCAGTGAAAAACCCCGGAAACGAATTACCTGCAAAGCAGAACAGGCTGATACTGCGGTCCGCCCACGTATTCTGATATTTTGCACTTAAGATACCGAGCGGAAACGAAAGACAGACCGTCATGGCAAGCGCCAGCGCCGCAAGTGCAATCGTTGCGGGCAGTTTTTCGCAGAAGCTTACAAGCACCGGTTTGCCGGAAATGTACGACTCCCCGAAGTCGCCGCGCAGGGCGTTTTTCAGCCATTGCAGATACTGGACAGCTTTCGGCTCATTCAGTCCCAGCTCCTCCCGCATCGCTTCTTTTTCCGCCTCCGACATCACGCCGCCGCTGCTGCTCTCTTTTAAATCCACTGCATCGACCGAGGAAAGTCCCGTCAGCAGAAAAGCGAGAATCGTCACGCCGAGGAATACCGGAATCAGGCGAAGCAGTCGTTTTAACAGATATTTTTTCACAAATACTCCTTTACTGCTTCACGGCACAAATCGAAAACATCGGTGCCGGGTTATAGAACTCGTCTTTTTCCAGATAAATGCGTTTTCCAAGGCTCGTATCAATGCGGATTTCTCCCGCTGTGTTTTCGCACAGCACCGCCACATCGTACGCCGGCCGGTTTTTGCGGCTGATCGGGAGCTGTGATTTGATCCGTTCGCACTCTTCGAGCATCTCGTTTCCAACCTTGAAATGGGCATGTGCCTCCGGAAGTCCCTTCGTATCGGCAACATCTTCTTTTCCGTAATTGGCATCGAAGTTCAGCAACACACCGCCCGTTTTCAGCACACGCATCCACTCGCCGTAAGCATGCTCCGCATTCGGCAGCGTCCACGTCAGGTTTCGGGAAATGACAACATCGAACGTTTCATCCGCAAACATCGGATTTTCCGCGTCCATGACCTGGAAGCAGCAGTCGGCGTTCTCTTCTTCGGCAAGCTGGATTGCATTCTCAATCATCTCCGGTGTCAGGTCGATGCCGAAGACCTCGTGGCCCTCTTTTGCCAGCAGGATCGAGAAAAATCCGGCTCCGCAGCCCACATCAAGGATCTTTAACCGTCTTCCCGCCGGGATCTGTTTTTCAATCTCTTTCATCCAGCGCTTCGCAATCGGGTTTGCAAGTTCGGAGCGTCTCTGCTCTAAAAAGCTCTCGCTCCGTTTCTCCCAGTAATGGACAATCTGCTCTTTGCGGTCGTCGTACTCCGGCTCGCGCACAATTCTTCCGTAAGCAACGACAGGGCCCCCTTCTGTTACCTGCAGACTGCCCGTCTGGTACAGCACCACACCGGTGTACTCGGCACTGCACGTCTCACGGAGTTTTCCATTATAATCACGGATCGTTCCGAGCAGTGCGCCCTCTGCAACCATATCGCCCGGTTTTGCCGCCGGATACCAGAGGCCGTCTTCGGAAGCCGCCTGATAGCAGACATCCGTCACCTCCATCGGCACGTAGTTCCGCACATCGCGGCGGATCTGATACATGTCGAGGCTGCTTAAGATATTGCGCACATCACGCTTGTCGGAATTGACCTCCTCGGAAGTCCAGGCTCCCATGCCGCCGCGCTCTAAGAGGATGCTCGCGATGCCCTTGGACGCCGCGTAGTTGTACGCTCCGCCTGATGACACCATGGAACGCACCATGTACGGAACATCCACCTGCTCCGCCATTTTCCGCGAAACTTCTGTCACCTCCTGCGCCGCTTTTCCGGCGTAATAGACATACGGCGTCAATGCTTCAAAATCATCGCCGCTGTGGAGATCAATATAATAATCCACCTTCGGATAAACTTCTTTCGTAATGGCCCACGCCAGCCGCTCCATCTCGGTTCCGTTTGGATTGCCCGGAAATACACGGTTCAGGTTTTTGCCATCGGAAAGTCCGAGACTGCCCGCACGGTTTTCAAAAGCAGGACGGTTTAAGACCTTTAAAATCACGATCGTTCCAACCGTTTTTTCCGGCTGAAGCTCCGCTCCCAGTTCCACACACGCCTGAATGCCGACGTATTCACCGGAATGAACGCCGCCGGTGATCAGCATTGTTTTTCCCGGAAGTTTTCCACAGATAATCGTTCCCGGAAGCACGATATCCCCATTCGCAAAGGAGATATCCCCCTGATATTTTTCGCCGCGGCGGACGGTCACATCACCAAGCTGGAAGGACTGCTCTGCGCTTTTTTCCGCGCGCACCAGAAACATCGGTGTCGATGCATAGTTCAGTCTCTCTTCCTCGCTCCAGACGCGCTTCCAGATTTCGGAATCGGTCTGAATGGAACAGACGCCGAGGGATTCGAGCACCTTCGTATCCCACGCCGGCCGTTCCATCGCAGAGAGCGGCACCTGGCGCGCAATGTTTTCCATGCGGTCAATGTCCGTGCACAGATAATGGTCGTCGAGCTGCTGCTCTTCCACTTTCTTCCGGTCTGCCTCGTACGCTTCTTTTTTCTCCTCGTCATAGAGATAACCGTACCAGTTCGCATCAAAATTGAGCAACACGCCGCCCGGTTTCAGGACACGCATCCACTCTTGGTATGCCTGCTCCGGCTTTTCCAGATTCCAGGTCAGATTTCTGGAAATGACAACATCAAAGGTCTCATCCGCAAACTCCAGATTCTGTGCATCCATCCGCTGCAGCGTCACGCGCTCCAGACCGTATTTCGTATACTTTCCCAGATTCTCTTTCGCCTTTTCCAGCATCTCCTCCGTGTAGTCAACAGCCGTCACCGTATAACCTGCCTCCGACAAAATCATCGGGAAGAATCCCGGGCCGGTTCCGATATCGAGAATCTTCATCTCTTCTTTCTTTTTCTCTGGAAATTGCTCCTCTAATACATGCAGCCACGCTTCTCTCTGGCTTCCCGCCAGTTCTTTTTCATTGACCTCAGAATACCCCTCCGCACGGGTTCCCCAGTAGGAGGCAATTTCCTGTAATAATTCCTGTTCCATATCTTCCGCTTCTTTCTTTTTTCTTCCATTTTCCGGTTTTCATCCGCAGACCGGCGCGGCCGTTTTCCAACCGCTCAAATATTCCTTTACTCTACCAAAAATCGGCCGTTTTCACAAGCCCCCACGGGGGATATCCTTAACGTCGGCGCAGGTTCCTGTCCCTTTTCCTTTGGCATTTTGTCCAATCCCGGGTTTCTTTCTTCCCTCTCCATCGGCAAATTTGATATTTTTTCTCGACATCCCTATACTTTCGTGCTATAACAGCACAGTGTTTTAACGCGTCAAAGTCAAAAAGTACAAGAGGAAAAAGAAATGAAGATAATTGTATGTATGAAACAGGTGCCGGCCGGCACGAAAGTGGATATCGATCCGGAAACCGGCGCCATGAAGCGGATGTCCGGCGATACACGGACGAATCCATATGATCTTTTTGCACTCGAAACTGCAATTTCTCTCCGTGAAAAACTTGGCGGAACCGTGACCGTGCTGACCATGGGGCCTCCGCAGGCGGAAACCATGATGCGCGATGCCTACGCATGCGGTGCCGATGATGCCGTCATTCACTCGGTTCTCCTTTATATTGCCAGAATACCATCAGCTTTCTTGTCGCCGTATCCTCGCTGTATGTATATTTTACGGACCCGAGTCCGTAATAGCTGCAAAGATAGCCGGAAGCCTTATCGAGAAGCTCCGGTCGGGCTTCCATGACCTGCGCCATCAGATCATCGGTGGCAAATTTAAATTCGGAATACTCTTTTGTCTCTTCAATATCCGTCTCCATTTCCCACAGAATCTGCGTCGCATCAAATGTATCCATGTACCGGCCGATCTGGCGGTAATACTCGAGGTCATCTGCATTGCACGCCGGAAGCGGCAGATTCGCATCCGCCTGATGCGTGTCCGAAAATTCCGCATCGGAAACGCAGAGAAAATCGTAGTAGATCAGGTCGTCCGGCAGATTGTACTCGCCGCTCTCGCCCTCTGCGAATACCGGATCGCCCCAGGTTACATCGACGTTGTAATAATTGTCTCCGCACTTTACGATATTCCAGCCGTGCGCCTCGCCGGTGTCTGTCGTTCCCGTCACATAAATGACCGGGATGTCCAGGCGGTTCATCAGATACTGGAACGTTCTGGCATAGCCTGCGCAGACCGTCTGTCCGTTCACAAGTCCGCTGTAGAGTGTCTGATTCTCCGGCGCATCTTTCACATAATCAATCTGCCGGATACATTTTTCAAAGACAGCCTTGATCTTCCCATAGTCATCCATCGAACGGTCGATATCACTTAAGAAATCATTTCCCGCCCCTTTGATCTGGGACTGGCGGCCTGTGATCTCCTCCGCAGAAATCGTGTATTCCGGAACTACCTCACAGTAGTTTTTCGGCTCACCGTATCCCGTGACATGTGATGCTCCGTTGATCCAGCAGTACTCCGGGTAATCCATATAGACCCATCCGTAAACCTCCGCCGTCACATCGGGATCGCCGCCTTTTGTGATGATGGTTTCCTGGTGTTCCGTGATTCCCTGCACCAGTTCACGGTAAATCATCTGGCTGTTTTCATCGAGCTGGCTGTAATAATACCGCTTCGCCAGCTCCTCCTCATCTGTATTTTCCGCCTGAAACTGTGTTGCGCCATTCTCTGACAGACCATTGTTTTCGTCTGCCGTCTGTGAAGCAGTGCTGCTGTCCGCTCCGCTTCCGTTCTGCGCGGGATCGCTCTCATCAAATTCTCCGAATACCAGATAAGCCGCCAGCAGGGCAAGCATAAGCGGAAGCAGCGCCCGCAGCGGTCTCTTCCGTCTTCGTCTGTGTCTTCTCTTTGCCATTCTTCTTTTCTCCCAGATACGTTAAAACGCCGTCACACAGTGCATCCGCCACCTTTTTCTGGTACTCCTTTGTGTTCAGGAGCGCTTCCTCCTCCGGATTTGAAAGGAATCCGCACTCGCAGATCACCAGCACTGCGTCTGTCTTCTTCAGCATGTAATACGTTTTGTTTCCCTTGGCTTTCCTGTGATTCGCCGGATCGAGCCCCGCGACCAGTGCAGCCTGCATGCAGAGCGCCAGTTTTTCGCCTTCTTTTGAATCCGTATAATAAAACACCTGCGCCCCTTTGACCGCCGCATCCGGGTAGCTGTTCTGGTGAATGCTGATCACACAGTCCGGCTTTTTTTCATGAATCAGCTGCACGCGCCGCTGCAGATCCTGCACTTTCGCATTCACGGCTCCCGGATCGGAGAGATCATCCTCCCCTTCCCGCGTCATCACCACAAGGATTCCCTGCTTTTCCAGCTTCTTTTTCAGCAGACGGGCAATCGCAAGGTTGATGTCCTTTTCTTTGACACCGTTTGCCCCGATTTTGCCGGGATCGTCGCCGCCGTGGCCGCTGTCCAGCACCACTACTTTTGTGGCTGCCTTCTGTGCTGCCACCAGCCGTGCGCCCTCGCGGGACAGAACATACGCCGCCGAAAGCAGAATCACCGCCATCAGCCATTCCAGTTTTTTCCCTTTTTCCAAATGAAAAGCCCCCTGCTGCAAATTTCCTTTCTTGGTCATTTTATGCAGCAGCGGGGCAGGTTACAACTCTTATTGCTTCCGGTTACTCTTCCTCATCTTCTTCATCATGCGCGCGATTCGGGATTTCATCCTCTTCTTCGTCGTTGTCATCATCGAGATAATCCGGCTCATTTTCGAGATCGATGACTGCGGAATTTTCGACGATTTCGTCTTCTTCCTCTGCTTCTTCTGCGGTATCTTCACGGTCTGGCTCTGCGGCTGTTTCTTTTGCCTCTCCGGGAAAGATACTTTTTACCGGATCTTTCATGAAGGTTTCCACTTCCGACGCAGAACGTTTCATCTCCTCACGCATTTTTTCGATGCCGGCAAAAGTCTCCTCAAAAATTCTGCGGTTCTTCTCGAGTACACTTGTCATGGTTTCCATCTCGGCGTAAATCTTCTGGTATCTGGTGTTGGCTTTCTGCAGCTCCGCGTCCATATGGCTCTGGATTTCTTCTGCTTCGGCCTGCAGTTTTTCTTCATAAACAGCAGCCAGTTCCTCGCCCTTCTGACGTGCGCTCTCTACCATGTATTCGCACTGTTCCTTCGTCTCGCGGCGCTGCTTTGCACAGGATTCCTTTGTCTCCTCCCTCTGTTTCCGGCAGGACTCGTTTGTCTCCTCTCTCTTTTTGCAGCACGCCTCATCCGTTTCCTCCGTTTTCTCGCGGCAGGACTCGTCCGTTTCTTCGGTTTTCCGGCGGCAGGCTTCCTCGGTCTCTTCTTTTAGCTTTCTGCAGCTCTCCTCCGTTTCCTCCGTCAGCTTTCTGCACGCTGCATCGGTCTCTTCGGTTTTCTCGCGGCAGGCATCTTCTGTTTCCTGGGTCAGTTTTTTTGCTTTCACCTGTGCCTCAAATACAAGGCCGCTGATGCTGTCATAATTGTCGATATAGCTCTGGTATTTTTCATGAATGTTTTTTTCGAGCTCTTCGATTTTATCCTCACGCTCGCGGATCTTGCGGTTCAGCTTCTCGATTTCCTGCTCTTTTTCTTCAATCTTCGCTTCCAGTTTCTTCTGGACGGCATACGCCTGATCCTTCAGGTTCTGCACTTTCGTCATGACATCGTCCTTATCGAAACCGCCCATCAGCGTTGTTTTAAATAATTCTTCGTGATTGTTTTCTGACATGTATACTCCTCCTTCGTGCCCGGGCTTTTATCATTCCCCTTATCCTTCCCGGACTCCTCGTCAACTGTTTGTTTCAATATATTCTGAAATCAGACTCCAGACGTCTGCGCACTCGAATCCGAGCTTCCACTCTGCCACTCCGGCGAGATCGGCGCTTTGGATCACTTTCAGTTTTTCCTCCATGGACTGCTCATCCTCCATCCAGATCGTGTATCTGGCATCGGAAGTTTCTACCGTTGCCACATTCTGGCCAAGGGATGCATCCCAGGTTTCTGTCATCTGATTCTCTTTGGCATAGTTTTTGGCGCCATCCATGCCCAGCACCTCGCTGGTAATGGCGCTCTGTCCGAACTTTTCCGTCCAGACACGGGTATAAAACGGGATTCCGCAGATCACCTGATCAGCAGGCATCACCCGCGTCATCTCCTCCACGGCCTGCTGTACAAACGGAAGGGATGAAACAGAACCCGCCTCCTCGCTTCCCGCGAAATGCTCGTCATAGGCCATGACAATCATATAGTCCACAAATCTTGCCTGCTCGCCGCGCTGATAATACATCGTGTAAGCCTGCGGTACCGGCGTATCGACCGACACCACAAGATTCTGTGCATGCGCCGCGCTCGTCAGTTCCCGCAGAAACTGCAGGTAATGCGGGATTCCGGCCTCTTTCAGGTTCTCGAAATCCACGTTGATGCCGTCCATGCCGCACGATGCTGCCTCGGCGAGCAGCTGCTCAATGATTCTGCTGCGCACGGATGCGTAGGCAAGATCGGTTGTTTCGTCAAATGCTTCGTTAAAGTTATCAATTAATCCCCAGACTTCCCTTCCCGCGTCATGCGCCAGTTTCACGTAATCGGCGCTCGCCAGGCTGGAAATCGTACCGGTTTCGTCTGTCACGGAAAACCAGGTCGGTGAAATCACGTTCACGCCGGTCATTTCTGCTGTCATCTCTGCCATCGCGTCGTTCGACTCGGTCGATGTGCTCTGATGCCAGACCAGATTGATTTTGTGATCCCGTGTAATTCTTTCATAGGAATCTTTCTTTGCCGTCCGCGCTTCGATGGCCTCCGGCTCGGAGATATCCTCTGTCTGGATGTAGCCGGTATAGCCGTCCGCCGTCATGACTTTGCACCAGTTGTCCAGATTTTCCAGATACAGCAGGGTGTCTCCTTTCTGTACATCCGCAAGAATCAGACTCTTGATGCCGCCCTTCTGGCGCACCTGCGCGGTGTCTGACTGTACCGTCGCCTGCTCCACGCCGTCCCATTCATTCCGGATTACAACACGGTTGGGATCGCTGTAATACGCATAGTCGAGATCTGTGTATTCTTTTACGACATCCAGTGAAATGTAAACCGTTCCGTCGCTCTCCTGCTGTACGGCAGGCTGTCCGCCCGGTGTTTTGGCAACGGCCGCATCGCCCGGAAGCAGTGTCTGCACGCCGCCGCTCGTTGTGAGCAGGATTCCTTTTGTTTCTTCATCCCAGTAGAAGCAGCTGTTCAGCTGGGATTCTACATATGTGTACGCCGCATACGGCTCTCCTCCGATAAGGACGGCCTGCTCTTCCTGAAGTTCTCCGTTCTGGATCAGCGCGACGCTGTTTTCGTCTGTCAGGTTAAAATATTCGTTCCCGGCCATGTATTCGGTTCCGGGTTTATATCGGTTTATCAAAAATGAAACAACGCCTGCTGCACCGACCAGTACAATCAGAATCAGTACGACCAGTACCGGCGCTGCTTTTTTCTTCTGTTGCTCCTTCATGTGTTCTTTTCCCCTTTTCTTCGCTCTGAAGATCTCCCCACTTGCGCCCATTATAACAAAAAAAATACCCAATAGCAACCGTTATGCGCAAGGGAACCGCATGCGAGTCAGAAAGTATCGTTACAGTTCACTGGTTCCCAGCGAACTGTAACATTCGCAGCCCTCATTTAAAGT
>ENA-ORMN01003093-ORMN01003093.1-human-gut-metagenome-genome-assembly--contig:-NODE-3093-length-13530-cov-4.540334_pt1 | contig 13530 bp, 15 predicted proteins | sample MGYA00242102_ERZ508993 | MGnify/ENA primary metagenome ERZ508993 (study PRJEB26280, sample SAMEA2338770) | human gut metagenome | biome: human gut; feature: human-associated habitat; material: faeces... | reverse complement strand
CCAAAGTCTTTTGAAAGGGGTCCGGGGAAAACTTTTCTGAAGAAAAGTTTTCCCCGGTTCCATCCCCCTCACAGATATTGTTTCATGGTAGAAACGGTTGCTTCTTCAAAGCGGATGATGTCTTTTGCCATAGAAAGCGCCGATTCGGAGCAGGTGGTATTTTCATGTTCCCGGACCTGACGGGTCAGGTCGGTGATACCCATGGTAGCACCCTCGATCACCATTTGCGCCAGGTGGCTGGTTCCGGAATCCACCATGGTGTTCATCGCCATGCCGACCTTTGCCGAAAAGCGTGTGACGGGATTTTCCTCTTTCGGCTTACTGCCGGTGTCGTAGATCATCTTGCCGACCTTGGCGGCATAGCCCTCGTAGCGGTTCAGCTGGGAGGTCAGCTCCTCACGGAAAGCACGGTCGTCCGCACGGTTCATGATGTTGACCAACGAATCCGCACCCATTTTTACGTTTTTATACATCTCGTCCAGCAGGGTTTCTGTCGGACTTTTTTCTTTTGCGCTGTTCATTTCAGCCTCCGATAAAAAAATCAGTGACATCCGGTCGCAGTGCCGGATATCCTGTCATATTTTCTTTTATAGTTTTTCCGGCTTTTCTTTTTTCCATACTTGCAAAAAAAGAAAAAATATGGTACAATAATGGGGTCGCACGCAAGCGACAACGAATGATAACAGACAAAAGTGAGGAATTCTGATGATTGCAAAGGAAGTTGCGGAGCTTCGCCGTCGCTATCGCTCCGATAAAAGTAATATTAGCCACGTCTGCGGCTGTTTTGTAAACGAAAAAAAGGAGATCATCTCCGAGTTTGACCAAAGCCTCGGAATGCTCAACGAAGAGGACACCGACCAGATGCTCTCCGTGCTGAAAAAAACGCTGTCGGGTTCGGTCGGAAGAAACCTGCTGGACGTCGAATTTTCTACGCAGCAGGTGACCGACGGGGAAGAATGTCAGCTTTTGCGCCGCCTGCGGGACAGCGAGCTGAAAGATAAGGAGGCGATCTCCGCTTTGTACGAAAAGATCATTTCTTCCCTGATAATAGAGGGCAATTACCTGATCCTGCTGGCGCATGACCGCTACGACGTTTTCAATTACGGAGCGGACGGCAAAAAAGAGGAGGACTCCTCGCAGGTGTTTTCCTACTTTCTGTGCAGTATCTGTCCCGTCAAAAGCGGAAAACCGGCGCTGAGCTATTATCTGCCCGGAAACTGCTTCCGCAGTATCTGCGCTGATACGTTGCTTGCTCCGCCCGAACTGGGTTTCCTTTATCCTGCATTTGACGACCGGACGGCAAATATCTATAAAGCGCTGTACTATACCCGAAATATCAGCAACAGCCACGCCGAGCTTGTGGAAGCCCTGTTTTCTTCTCCGCTTCCCATGCCGGCGGCAGAGCAGAAAGAGACCTTCGGCAGTATCCTGGCGGAGACGATGGAGGAGGATTGCAGTCTGCGTGTGGTGCGCTCGGTGCATAGCCAGCTTTGCCGGCTGATCGAGGAACATAAGGCGGAAAAATCCGACGAACCGCTGACCATCACCGGCGGGGAAGCGGGAGATATGCTCCGCTACTGCGGCATGACGGAGGAAAAGATCGAATCCTTTGAGGAAAAATTCAAAGAGGAATTCGGCGAAAACACCGCCGTTCCGCCGGAAAATCTCGCCGACGGAAAACAGCTTCATCTGAAAACGCCGGACGTTGAGATCAAGGTAAGCGCCGGAAACGGAGACCAGCTGGAAGCCAGAACCATAGACGGCGTTAAGTATATTCTGATCCGTGCCGACGGCGGCGACGTGGAGGTAAACGGAATTCCGATCCGGATATAAGTCGGAGCAAAAGAGAAGGGGACATCGTAGGCTTACGATGTCCCCGCTTTTTTCAGCTCTCCATCTGTCTGCCTAAAAATCCGGCGGCAGTCAGCACAAGCTTGCTTTCAAGATCGCCGGCAGGCATTTCCCGTGTGCGCTCTCCCGTGCTTTCGGCAAGCGAGACCACGCAACCGATGATGTCGCCCTCGCTGAGGATCGGCATGGCACAGCTGACGTAGTGGGAGGATACGCCGGAAACGGCGGCAAGCTTTTCGCCGCCCTCCCGGTGGACGTACAGATTTCTGCCTTCGATAATCTTTTCCAGCTCTTCGGATAAGGGTTTTTCGGCATATTCTTTCCGGGAAACGCCGGAGCAGGCAATTACGGCGTCCCGGTCGGTGATCACCACGCACAGATTGCAGGTTTTGTGCAGCGTTTCGGCATACTGGGCGGCAAAGGACGCCAGTTCTCCGATAGGTGAGTATTTTTTAAAGATGACTTCTCCTTCACGGTCGGTATAGATTTCAAGCGGGTCGCCCTCCCGGATCCGCATGGTTCTCCTGATCTCTTTCGGGATCACCACACGCCCCAGGTCGTCGATCCGTCTGACAATTCCTGTTGCTTTCATACAAGCCTCCAATGGTAAATTGTTTGGTTTACTCCTATTATTGGTTGCGTGACGGCATTTTATCCCTGCAAAAGCCGAAAATGAAAGGAAAGAATTGTATTTTGAGGAGAAAATATACTGCTTTTATTAAGGGAAGGCGTGGAGGATCTTTATTAGATTGTACGAAAATACTACATAAATTATAAAAATCCCACTCCGACGGCTGTACGGAGTGGGATTTTTGCGTGAAAGTTATTTTATTGTGCAGGGAAGTATCAGACGCTTTGAGCGTTGGCAAGGAACAGCTCGGTGTCAAATGCGTCGATTGCTTTTTTGATCGGCTGGTCAATGGGATTTTCATTATCGGTAATGATGGTGGAGATATCCTGGAAGCCGGAAATGTGATAAAAGCTTTGCTTGCAGAACTTTTCGCTGTCCGCCAGCAGGTAAACACTTTTGGAGTTCTGCATCAGGGCGGAGGTCAGAAGTCCGTCGTTTTCGTCCCAGGCGGAGATCCCGTCCTCCGACACGGCGGTACAGCTGATAAACGCCTTATCCAGGCGGAAGGACTGGAGCTGTGCCAGCGTCATACTGCCGTAGACGGTATGCGTTTTCGGGTTTACGGTGCCGCTGAGGAGAATGACGTCACCGGTGAAGTCGCCGCAGGCGATCTTGCGGACGAGGATTGTGGCGACCGGGATTGAGTAGGTGATGATCTTCAGATTCCGGACGTGGAAAATTGCCTTGGCAAAATTTTCGGTCGTGGTGCCGGAGTCGATAGCGACGGTATCGTTGTCCGAAAGAAAGCGTGTGGCATAATTTCCTATTTTTTGTTTCAGGTAGGCGTTCTGTACCTTACGGGTGGAGTATTCCTCATCCCGGTAGGTTTGGCGGACGGCGACCACGCCGCCGTGAACCTTGCGTATATTCTTTTCGTCGGCGATCAGATTCAGGTCCCGCCGGATGGTTTCGCAGGAAACGTTGAACATCCGGGCAAGCTCTGAAATGTCAGCCTTTCCGTTCCGGTAGATCCATTCGGATATTTCGTGCCGTCTTTCTACGGAGAGCATATAATCTCCTCCTTCTTCCTTCTCATCGGTATATTGGCATTGCCGCCAAGCTACGGAAAATTTTCCTTTTTAACATTATAGCACAATTTTTTGTATTTGACAAGAGGTTTCACAAAAAACCACAAAAAATGTGGATATTTTTTCTTTACGGTATTGACAATTGTGGTGTTTTGTGATATCCTTATGATAAGTAAATAGGTGAAACCTAAAAAAACAAAAGGGGAAAAGCCTAAAAAAACTGAGTGTTTTATACGAAAAGGAGGGAAAAACGGGAAAAAACATTGTTTTCGGCGTTCCACAAAACCACATTTTTTGATTATTTTTGGAGGAGTTATGAAAAAACAAGTTTTCAGTTTTCTGCTTGCACTGGTATTGGTCGTAATGATGATCCCCCTGACGGTTTCCGCCGCCGACACGGACGTGGCGAAAATCGGCAATGTCAGTTACGCCTCGCTGGCAGATGCAATCAATGCGGCAACCGACGGACAGACAGTTGAAGTCTTGAAAGACTGCGATCTGGCAGGCGTTACCATTTCCAAGAACATCACCGTAAAAGCTACTGAGGGACTTGCGGCAAGACCTAAAATTGCTGCAAGCGCTTCGATCGTTCCGGGTGAAAATTCAACTATAACTTTTGAAGGAATTGAAGTTGATTCTACTAAAAATGCGTTTGATATACAAACGGCTACAAATCTGACCTTAAAAAACTGCAAGGTTGATACAGTCGGATGGTATTGCTTGTTTATTAACTCTCACGACGTTGTTGTCAACATTATAGGTGGAGAGTATCGGTGCGATTATAGTGTAATTTTCTTCGGAGCGGCAATGCCCAAGACGGATGCTAAGATTATTGTAAATATTACTGGCGGTGCAGAGTTGACACAATATGCTCACGCAAATGGTCAGTATGCAGTAATCAGCAACAACAATGGTAAGTCGAATGTAGAAATCAACGTGGAGAATTCTACTTTGGCGGTGCTTGCTCCTGCTGGCGCTCCAGAGTGAGCCTGCATAAAAATCGGTGGGCTTAACGAAGAGCCAAATTCGGCAACAAACAATGTAGTAAATATAAAAAACAGTGTTTTGAAAAGCGATGTACAGTATTGCATTTATATCAAAAGAACTGCCAAAACCGACGTTACCATTGAAAACAGCCAGCTTATTCTTGAAAATTCGACGGCGGCTACCGCAGGCTCCTGTGTAAAGGTGGACGGCTCCACCGAGAACGTGACCCTGACGGTCAAGGGCGACAACAGCAAGCTGAACAGCAAATCGCAGTATTGCATTTACTTCAACGGCTCGAAAAATGCTGTTATCAATCTTGACGGCGGCAAGCTTATCGTGGTGGAAACGGGCATCACCAGCGCCTGGGCGGTTTCTACGTACAATACGCCTGCGGATGCTCCCGCTACGGTAAACGTCAACGGCAGTGAGATCGACACCGCCAAGGTTTCTTTGAGCCTTGACGGCAGCACCAAGCTCAACGTGACTGCCGGCAATATCCACGAGGAGAAATCCATTTTGTACACGAACGGCACCCAGCAGACGGCAAAGGGTCACCCCTTTACCGGCACGCAGTATGTGCAGTTGCTCAAGGGAACCACCAAGGATTCCGAAAGCACCAACGTCCGCTTTGCTATGCAGGTTCCCACAGAGGGCTACGCAAAATACGGTTATCTGGTATCCGTCAACAACAAGATCCTGTTCTTCGGACTTGCCAACGGCGAAAAGATCCGCTTCACCGAAACGACGACCCTCTTCAGCTCTATTTACGCCAACGGCGAAAAGATCGGTTCGAACGTTGAGGGGCAGAGCTGGCTGGCGCTGGGCATTGACGGCGTTCTCAAGGCGGATTTCGACACCGAGATCCGGATTCGTCCGTATGCGATCGACGCCTCCGGCAAAATTATTCTGGGCGAAACCTACGCCTTTACGGTAAGCAATCTGCTGAACCGATAAGGAGGCAGAGAAATGAAGATTTACCGGACGCCCGATTTTGAATGCCGCAGACTTCTGACGGCAGACGTTCTGACCACTTCCGCCGACCTGTTTGACCTGGACGACGATTTGGTGCTTCAGTGGGAAGAACTGAAGTAAGACTGCACCGGCGAAAAAACAAAATCTCCGCCGCATCCGAGCCTTCTGAAAAAGGGATGGGAAGTGCGGCGGCGACCGTGAGGCGCTTCCCCCAAGACCTTCCGGTTGCCACCCTGCGGCGGCTCTGCGCCTGAAAGAGCCGCTGTGGTGCGGCGGTACGTTCAGGCATAGAAATTCGTTTTTGCACTTCATACCATACGGAGGATTTTATGAAAAAATATATGCGCATTTTAACCGGAGCACTTGCGCTCCTGATGTGCGTCGGCGTATTTGCTTCCTGTAAGAAAAAGGATGATGACGCCACGGAGGATACGAGCCAGGTAACGACAGCCGGCGGCGATGAGACCACGAGCAACGTGGACGCCAAGGGATATCTTCTGGACGACCTCGGGGACAAGGATTTCGGCGGAAAAGAGATCAAGATCCTGACGTGGATCAACAAGTCGTACAGTCAGTTTGAATTTGACACCGAAAAGGGCGACCATACCAACAAGTTTGAAGAAGCGGTGTTCAACCGGAATGAGCAGGTCGCACGCCGGATGAACGTCAAGCTCAAATGGAACTCCATTGAGGGCAACAACTCCAACATGACCAACTACATCACCCAGGCGAGAGCGCTGTCGGTCACATCCGACGTGGATATCTTTGCGGCGTACAGCATGGTGCCCGCATCGCTTGCGCAGGAGGGACTGCTTTCGGATATGAATTCAATCCCGAACGTCAGCGTGGATAAGCCCTGGTGGAACCAGAGCCTGATGCAGAAGTGCTCGATCTACGGCAGAAACTATTTCGGTGCCGGCGACCTTTCGCCCGATATGCTGGCGGGAACTTTCCTGGTTTACGCCAACAAGAAAATGGTTTCCGAACAGCGCATTGAGGAAACGCTGAAAAGCGAATACGGCGCAGACACCCTGTACGACCTGGTGTACGACAAGAAGTGGACGCTGGACAAGATGATCCGCCTCAGCCGTGACGTTGCCAGCGAGGACATCGGCGGCGCCGCAACCTCCACCTACGGATTTTCCACCTATCTGATCAACGTGGACCCGTTCGTGCAGGGCTCCGGCATCCTGACGGTGGAGAACGGTGCGGACGGCTCGGTTATCCCGTCCGACGCATTCGGTTCGGTGGATACGCAGAACCTGCTTTCCACGCTGGTGGACTTCTTCAATTCTCCCGCCGCATTCCTCGGAAGATACGACGAGGGCTTTGACAACGCTACCTGGATCAACTCCTGGTACGATAACCGGGCAATGTTCCTGATGGAGGACTTTACCCGTGCCAAGACCAACTACGAAAAGAACCTTGACACCTATCTGTTGCCCGTTCCGATGCTGGACGAGGAGCAGGACGACTACCACTGCATCGCCGGCTTCTACTGCACCGTCTGGTCGGTTGCTTTCAACTCTGCCAAGAGCGATGCGGTCGGCGCAACGCTGGAGTGTCTGGCTTCCGAGTCTTACCGCCAGGTTATGCCCGCTTTCTATGAGGAGCTGCTCAGACTGCGCTACGCAAACGACGTGGGCGAATACAAGATGATCGATTACATCAAGGGAAAGATCAGCTTTGACACCGGAAGGCTGTTTACCCTTACGTTTACCAACAAGACGTGGAACGCTTTCCGTGACTGCATCAACAACAACTCCAAGGACTGGATGTCCTTCTACAAGCAGAACGTATCGAATATCATGACTACCGGTTGCGATACGATCAACAAGCTCAACGATATTTACAAGAACCTCGGACAATAACGGAGACCGGATATGAAAAAGTTTCTTGCCCTGCTTCTCGTCAGCATTCTGTTGCTGACCTCCTGTGCGAAAGGAGACGACACCCCGGATAAGACCGAAACAACCGCTGCCGAAACACCCGCAACCGAACCGGTTGAGACCGAAAAGCCGCAGGAGGGGGAGAGCGTCCCGCTCGTAAAAGACGGAACCTCGCTCTACACCATTCTCTGCGAGAATTCGGACTATCTTTCCTATGCGGAAAATCTTCAGGACGTTCTGTATAAAAAGTACGGCGTGGGCTTTCCGCTCAGCAGAAAAGCAAGCGACCTCGGCGCCCGGGCGTGCATTGTCATCGGGCAGGTGGAGGGAATGGACGACGGCGTATACCGTGGACTGACCTACAACGGCTACGGCGTAATCAGCAGTGCGGAGCACATTTACGTGTGCGCCTACAACGCCGATACGGTCGGCAAGGCGATCCAGTACTGGTCCAGCACGATGCTCAACGACTATGCCACGAAGGATGCAAACGGAAAGGTCAACGTGACCCTCCCGGGTTCCACCCTGTTCGTGCGGAACCCGAAATACCTGAAAAACGGCTGTACGCTGTTCGGCAAGGCACTTTCCGAATACAGAATGGTCGTTCCCGCCGACAGCAACGAGGTTGTGATGAACCTGGCGGAGAACTTCCAGAGCGAGATCGGAAGCAACACCGGCGCTTATATCGCTATTGTCAGGGATACGACGCCGGCATCCGGTCCGGAGATCCTCATCGGCATGACGGGACGTTCGGAGAGCGCCGGACTGTACACCGCAGGCGCCGACACCTTTGCCCGTGGCGATATGCGGGTGGAGAGCAGGGATTCCACGATATCCATCGGCTATAATGGCGCCGGTGCGCTGTACGCCATACTGGATATGCTGGTAAGCGACTGTTACAACGGCAGAACCGACGATTACCACCTGACCACCTCTCTGCGTGCCTCGTACCTGGTGACCCAGCCGCTGGACATGACCACCGGTGCGGATATCCGGGTGATGAGTAGCAACACCCTTTTTGCCAACGGACACATCAAGGGAAGCAAGTTCAACGACAAGACCCGGATCGAGGTTCTCGGCGACTATTACCTTGCCTTCATGCCCGATTCCATCGGATTGCAGGAGTGCATTATCAACAACAACGTGAAATATCTTGAACCGGTGATCTCCGACGTGTATGCGTGGGTGCCCTACGAGTCGGTGGCAAGCGGCGAAAAAACGCTTTACCGCAAGGACAAATACGATCTGGTGGATCACAATATCATCTACCTTGGCAACAATTATGCGTTCCAGTGGGCGCTTCTTGAAAACAAGGTTACGCACCAGCGGTACATTCACGGAAACGTGCACTACCATTACAACACCGACGCCGACCGGATTCCGCAGGCGGAGCAGGTGAATGGCGAGCTGAAAAAGGTCATGGAAAAGTACGGTGGCGTTGCCATTGTGGTGACGGGCGACTACAACACCACGCTGGATTCGCCGGTGCATGAGGCAATGGTCAAGGACATCCGTATGAAGTCCGCCGTTGTGGTGGCGCCAGAGAATATGCGTGACTACAACACGCTCTCGTGGCACCAGCTGGATTTCACCACCTTTGAGACCGAAAAGAACGAACAGCTTGACCACATCATGGTCACCACCGACACGGTGGAGGTGATCCGGCACAAGGTGGTAAACGATGCGCTGATCGCATCGGCGACCGACCACTATCCGATCCTGATCGACATCCGGCTGAAGTGAAGACTTTGGGAGCGTGAAGCGGATGGAAGATCACATTTGTCAGAGCGATTACAGGGTGATGTCAAGCAACGTCCTGAACGCCAACGATCCGGCGTCGATGCACTGGAGCGTGCCGTATGAGGAACGGGCAAAGATCCTGTCGGAGGTTTATCTTGCCTACGCACCCGACCTGCTCGGCTTGCAGGAGGCGGACGTGGCGATGAAAGAGGCACTTATCCGGTTGCTCGGTGCGGTATACGCCGCACCGCCGCAACCGGCGGAGAAAAACTATACCCCGATCCTGTACAAAAAAGAACGCTTCGCATACCTCGACGGAGGATTTCATTCTTTCGGGCGGGGATGCTGGAGCTACGAGTGGGCACACTACCGGGACCGGAAAGGATCGGGCGGGGTGATCCACATGAACCTGCATTACCATTACGAGTCCTTTGCCACAAGGGCACCGCAGGCGGAGGAGGTCAACCGGAAGCTCAGGGAGCTGAGGGCGGACTATCCGGGCGTGCCGGTGTTTGTGACAGGGGACTACAACTGCAACAAGGACAGCGGGGAATTTGAGGTCATGTGCCGGGATCTTCCGCTGGTATCGGGAATGCTCCTGACCGAAAACAACGACGGTTTTCATTCGGGCTGGCACCGACTTGGCGAGGTGGTCCCGAGAGACGACGACGGAGCCATCGACCATATTGCGGTGATGAGCGACACGGTGACCGTCCGGGCGCACCGGCAGATCCGGAACCCCGACGTAGCCCGTGCGACCGACCATTTTCCGGTTTATCTTGACGTGGACCGGAAAGCAACGTAATTTACTGATTGAGGAGGCTTTGAAAATGAAAAACAAACTGATCGTATTGCTTGCCGTTTGCCTGTGCCTGGCGGTATGCTTTGCGGCGTGCAAAAAAGACGACAAGGAGCCGGAGAAAACGGCTGAAGTCACCACGGTGGCGCCCGACAAGGACACCGACGGAACGAAGAAGTCGGAGAACTCCGAAAAGGGCGGAGAAAGCGAAGTGACGACCGAGCCGGGAACGGCGGACGTGAAGGACCCGGAGGACGACGGCTACGACAAGCTGATCCCGCTTCCGCCGGTGGAGCGCTGAGGCGGCGGGGAGATACCGGTGAAGATCACACACGATATTCATACGCACACCCTCTTTTCCTCCTGTTGTTCCGACCCGGAAGCGACGGTGGAGGCTTACGTCGGGAAAGCCGCAGAGCTGGGGTATAAGGTGTTCGGAATTTCCGACCATATGTGGGATGAAAAGGTGCCGGGCATGAACGCCTGGTACACCGGACAGTCGGTGCCGTATGTGCTGGAGGCAAAGAACTGTATTCCGAAGGACACGAAAGGCGTCAAGGTGCTGTTCGGCGCCGAAACGGAATACTGCGGCATGAGCGATACCCTCGGCATCACCGCCGAGAGCGCACGGAATTTCGACTATATTCTGGTACCGCACACCCATACGCACATGAAGAACTTTACCATGGCGGAACCGAAAGAAGTGGTGGAGTACCGGCAGAAGATTGCCGAAAAGCTGAAAGAGACTTTCGGATTTCTCAGCGAACGGCAGATCGGAAGAATGGCGTCGGCGCTCAACCACAACGAGCTGTACCCGCTGGTAGCGGACAGCTTTGACTACGTCGGTTACGTGGCGGATTTCGCAACCGACAGCTTTGAGAAAATGCTGAACAATCCGGAGTTTGTCCGCCTGACCGGGACGGTGCCGGTCATCATTGCCCACCCGTTTGCCCCGATCGAGGGCGAGCTTTCGGTAAAGATCCGGGAGCGGATCGACCTTGACAAGGTGCACGCACTTTGCGCACGGGCGGCAAAGATGGGAGTAGGCTTTGATATCAACCTCTGTTTTTATTCGGTGCCGGCGGACAACTATCGCAACGACCCGATGGTGGCGATCATGAAAGCCGCCAAGGAGGAGGGAATCCGGTTCAGCCTGGGAACCGACGCCCACTCACTCAGCGCTCTGGAGAGCATCCGCCGTGCCGAGGGCATCTGCGAGGCGATCGGCGTTACCGACGACGATTGGGTGGACATCGTAAAATAACAAACCGCCAAGGGACTGTTGCATGAAAATGCGGCAGTCCCTTTTTTGCCCCCTTGACTTCAGGGGGAAACTGTGTTACAATAAATCAGGAAACCGCATAGCTTCACCATTCTTCAACAGACTTCATATATTGAAAGTGAGAGCAAAGGCTCTCATTTCCGGTATTGTAACGACTTTTGAAAAAAGGATTCTGAAGATATGATAAAGAAATTTACATTGAATACGCTGAAGCCGGGAGAGCGGGCAAGGATCGGCGAGGTGACGGGGGAGCCGCTTATGAAGCGGCGGCTGGAGGAACTTGGGCTGATTCCCGGCACGGTCGTCAGGTGTCTGATGAAAAGTATGCTCGGCGACCCGGTCGCCTATGAGATACGGGGAGCGTTCTTCGCTCTCCGGGCAAGGGACACGGCAGGTGTTCTGGTGGAACGACTGGCGGATGATGGCAAGGATCGCCTGCCGGGCGGCGTCTGTGGGGCGCCGGAGGGGGCGTTATGGGACTGACGGTCGGTTCCACCGGGCGGCGGGCGGACAGCTTTCCGGAGCTTCCGGGCGGAAGCGGCGAGCGTGTGATTGCGCTTGCCGGCAACCCGAACGTCGGAAAAAGCACTCTTTTCAACGCCCTGACCGGTCTGAAACAGCACACCGGCAACTGGACGGGAAAAACGGTGGGATGCACCGCAGGGCGCTGTAAGCACGCACCGGTGCCGATGACGCTGGTGGATATTCCCGGAACCTATTCGCTTTGCGCTCATTCGGAGGAGGAAGCGGTGGCACGGGAGTTTATCTGCTCAGGTCAGGCAGACGCCGTGGCGGTGGTCTGCGACGCTTCGTGTCTGGAGCGGAACCTGATTCTGGTTTTGCAGATTCTGGCGCTGACGCCGGACGTGGTGGTATGTCTGAATCTGATGGATGAGGCAAAGAAAAAGGGGATCTGCGTGGATGCGGAAGCGCTGGAGCGGCGGCTTGGCGTTCCGGTCATTCCCATGTCGGCACGCCGCAGACGGGGGCTTGAGGCGGCGACGGAGGCTTTCTGCGCCCCCGCAAAGGATGTTGAAAGCGAGAGAAAAGTGCTACGACCGCCCGAGGAGACCGAAGAACTGGTCAGGCTGGCGCATGAGATTGCAACCGGGGCGGTGCGCTGTGCCGATCAGGACTGCCGTCGACGGGATCGCCGGATCGACCGCCTGTTGACTTCCAGGGTCACGGGGATTCCGGTGATGCTTCTGCTTCTGGCGCTCGTTTTCTGGATCACGGTGCAGGGCGCCAACTATCCGTCTGCCTGGCTGTCCGGCTTTTTGTTCGGGTTGCAGGACCCGATGCTTTCGGGGCTTGCCGCCATTGGTGCGCCGGAATGGCTCAGCGGGGCGTTGGTGCTTGGCGTTTACCGGACGGTTGCGTGGGTGGTGTCGGTGATGCTCCCGCCCATGGCGATCTTTTTTCCTCTTTTTACGCTTTTGGAGGACTTCGGCTATCTGCCGAGGGTAGCGTTTAACCTTGACCGTTGCTTCCAGGGCTGTCATGCCTGCGGCAAGCAAGCCCTTACCATGTGAAAAGGGAAACGGCATAGGAATTTTACCGGAGAGTGAGGAGTTTATGAAAAATACCCGATATATACTGAAACATACCGGTCTGCCGGCGGGGATGCGCATTGCGGTCCTGGCGGATCTCCATGAGGAGCCTGCACAGCCGGTGCTTGCCCGTCTGAAAGCGGGGAAGCCCGACCTCATTCTGATGCCGGGCGATATTTTCGAGCGGCTGGACGGCAGGCACGAGGAGCAGAACGGAAGCGGCTACCGGCTTATGCGTGGGGCGGCAAAGCTTGCGCCGGTGTTTTATTCCCCCGGCAACCATGAAAACGGCGGCGTGCGCTCGTGGAGCCCGAAATGGCGGCACGGCGTGGGGATTAAAGAATACTATGCGCCAGAATGTCTGCAAAGGATCCGCAACAGCGGGGCGGTTTTCCTGAACAACCGCTATGTGGTGCGGGGCGGGATCGCTTTCGGCGGCTTAAGCTCCGGGCTTATCCGGTACGATATGCGCCCGGACGTTGTGTGGCTGGAGGAATTCTGCCGGGTGGATGCGCCACGGGTGTTATTGTGCCATCATCCGGAGTATTACGAGCCGTATCTGAAAGATCTGCCGATCGACCTGATCGTGAGCGGGCACGCACACGGCGGGCAGTGGCGATTCTTCGGTCGGGGTGTATTCGCACCGGGGCAGGGCTTATTCCCGAAATACACGTCCGGCGTGCATGACGGGCGCTTCGTCATCAGCACCGGCATGAAGTCCGGACGAAAGATTCCAAGGCTCTTCAACGAGCCGGAGATCGTATGGATAGAGACGTGATGTGGGGGGAGGAGGCGGGGAAA
>ENA-ORMN01003084-ORMN01003084.1-human-gut-metagenome-genome-assembly--contig:-NODE-3084-length-13569-cov-4.470993_pt1 | contig 13569 bp, 13 predicted proteins | sample MGYA00242102_ERZ508993 | MGnify/ENA primary metagenome ERZ508993 (study PRJEB26280, sample SAMEA2338770) | human gut metagenome | biome: human gut; feature: human-associated habitat; material: faeces... | reverse complement strand
ATCTGACCGGGTGCGGCGGAGTTTTTATATGGCTTTCCGTGCGCTCACAAACGATTTTCTCTGCCGGTGCGTCAGCGCTTTGCCTTTTTCATCAGGATCAGCAGTCCGCCAAACGTCCAGAGGTTGCCAATGGCGATCCATGCGCAAAAAAGAGCGTTGCCAAACGGATAATTGCCGAACAGCTTTGGCAGTATGGCGATCAGCATCCCCACCGGCATGGAGAAGATCCAGCACCATTTCGGGTACGGCGTCTTCCCTCCGGCAAAAGCCCGGATGTGCGTGATCTCCAGCACGGCAAAGAAGATCCAGAACAAAACATACGCCGGCAGGAGAAAATACGCCGCATACTTCAAAGCGAGCGCATCCGCAAGTCCATGCTTAGTCAGAAACACCAGCGCACAGACCGGCACGTGAAAGCCGCACGCCCCGAACATCAGATAACCAAAGATACCGGCACGGTAGCTGTGGGCAAGCCCCGGCGCCTGTTCTGCCATCAGACGGTAAATGCCAAAGCAGGACAGCCCCTCCAGCGCCATTCCGAAAAGTCCCAGCAGTGCCGCCGCCAGAATACCGCCGTCGGGGGTGGCGGTATACGCCGAAAATATCCGCAGAATACCGCTTGCCGTTTCATCCTCCACGCCCCAGCCGAGAATCATATCGCCGGTAACGTGAAGCAGGGAGGCAAAAAATCCTATGGCAAGCAGTTTTCTGATGCGTTGCCGGTCCAGCCGGGTGGAAATGCCGATGTCATGAAAACGGTTCATAAGTCGCTCCTTTCAGAAAATGTCGTATTCTCTCTACGCCTTTTTCTTTTTATAGCCGCAATCGCAGTACGGACCGCCGGAAGCAAGCGTATATTCCCGCACGAAATCGGTCGCACCGCCCGCCTCGCTCATGGTGTAGTCGAGATGACACAGGGCGGGAATAAGGTCGTAAAGCCCCAGCTTCTTCATCAGTACGCAAATGCCGCACCGGGTAAAACGCCCCTCGTAGCCGCTCCCGTCCGGATATTCGTAAAAGTCCATGTTCCATGAATAGGGGTTGCGGTCGGCGGCTTTCAGCTTTGCCGTCGCCTTCATGCCGGCAATGTCCTCTTCGGTGAATTTCTTTTTCCCGCTCTTGCGGCAGAACCACCGCATGGGCTTTGTCATCATGGACCTGGCATAATAATCGGTCAGCCGTTCCACGTCCGGGCGCTCCGGCATGGAAAGGACGAAGGCGCCGACCATGGCGGCGTTAACGATATTCATCCTGAAGCGGTCCGCCTTTTCAAACGTCGGCAGATCCGCAATGATCCTTTTGTATTCCGGCTTTGCCTTTTTCGTGATCTTCTTTGCCGTATCCGCATCATAGCCGAACACGGCGGTAAGCTGTTTCCGGAACGATCCCGAAAACAGCACCCACATTCCCGTAGGCATTCCTGCGTATTTCATCCTGCACCTCTCCGTATTCTTTAAATTTTTCATTCCAACCGCAGAGTATCGCTTCCCTGCCGGCAATCCCTCTTATTTTTCCAGCACGATGATCCTGTTGGAGACATTCCGGACAGCCGGGATCTTTCCGAGGAATTTATAGATCGGCGCAAACACCACCATACCCTCGGTCAGACTGTGCTCCGCTACAAACCGGAAGTCGGGCAGAATACCGGCAAGCGCTTTTCCGTTTTTCACGCCCCACGTAAATTTTGCGTGACTGCCCTCGATAGACTTCTCCCTGAAGTGTCTGACAATCATGGGGTTCATGATCTCCGCAAACACGGTCGCCTTTTCAAACCGACCGGCAATCACCGCAAATATGCGCCTGACGTCTGCCTCCGTAAGATACATCGTCAGCCCCTCAATGATAACCAGCGCCGGTGTGCCGGCTTCCCTAATCTCGCCGCCCCAATCGTCCATAGCGGACATGGCGATCTGCGAGACATTGCCGCTCTCCGGCAACAGCTTTTCCCGCACCGCCATCGTTTCCGGCAGGTCAAGATTGTACCAGTGCGAATAACCACGCATCCGGTAACACCGTGTGTCCAGCCCGCAGGCAATGTTGACAACCACCGCCCCGGGGTTGCGGGCAAGCCACTCCGACACCAGCCGGTCAAGCACGATCGTGCGGGCAATCACGCCGTTGTGCATAGCAGAGTCCTTGTCGGCAAGCGAAAAATCGTAGTCGATCCAGTCAATAATCTCCTCGGCTTTCCGGTCCTCGATCGCACGACGCCCCCGGCTTTCCTTTGCCCGGGCGTAAACCGTTTGCAGCATGGTTTCCGGCACGCCGGAAAGCGTAATCTTTTCGTCCATATCGTTATTCCTCCGTTAATTTTCCCTGCCGCCCCGCCCAGATAGCGTTGGCAAGCATCCAGATCAACAGTACCGCATTGCCGGAGCCTTGGCTCAGCACAAAATCCCACGTGGAAATCTCTGCCCCGCACAACTGCCGGATATCGGGAATCAGCGCAAAAACAAGCGCAAAGACAGGCAGGTGAAAGACAAACATCCACCGGGGCAAAATCGTTTTTTCATCAGCACGGCAAGGGTACTGCCAAGGAAAATCAACAGCATCCCCGCATAGGAGATCAGCATTGCCGGCATCAGGCGATCATACTGCGCCTGGATCAGCGCCACCGTTTCGTCACGTCCGAGAAGCGGAGCCAGTCTGCTCGTCCAGTCGGCAAGACTGCCGATGAAAAAGTGCAACGCACCGGCAGAGGTCAGATAGATCAGACCTCCGACCCTGACCGCCGCCCGCATTTTCCGACATTCCGGAAGAATCTGCTTATAGCAGGCACGCACGGCAAAAAAGCAAAGCGCCATGCCGCAAAGCCCCGTAACAAGCAAAAGCGGCAAACGCCAGGTCTAAAAGGAGCCATCAAGATAAGCCTCCCGCACAAACAGTCCGCTGTCGCCGGGGCTTGCCGGAATCACGCTCAGACACAGATCCCCCACCAGCATCAGCAGTGCGCCGCAGGCGCCGAGCAGGCAATCCCTTTGATAACTTTTTCGTTTCTCCACCATATTCTCTTCCCCCCTGCTTTTCTGTACGCATTATAGGTTAGCTTTTGCTAACTCAAACTTCTATGAAAAGCTACCCGCAGGTAGCCGCTCAAAGACCTGCCAAACAAGCCTTTCTGTGCCTATTATATCACGCAAATTTCCTTTTTGCAATAGGTTATAAAAAATTTTTGCTCCAAGCGCTTTTTTGCAGGTTCCCCAATGCCCCAAACGCCCCCGCAGAGACAGGGCTTCCAATCTGTCCCGGCGGGGATAAAAAATTCTCCATTGACTTTTTTCTTCCTGCGGTGTATAATATAATTGATACGAAAGAAAAGGAGGAACAACGATGTCTGCACCCAAAAACGCCTATCTGACAAACCGTGGCGAATATACCGTTTTCACTTACGGAGATCGTTCTCTGACTTTTCTGACAAGCAAAAGTCTGGAACGCTATACGCAGGTAAAGGAATGGGACAACGGTTATCTGGTTGTCATGGCAAAGTATAAAATGCGTCCGGAAGAGGAATAGGAATACATTGATCTGATTCCGATCCTTGAAAATCTTTACATGGATCCAGAATCATTTTTAAAGCCGATCCAATCGGTGGAGGTAAGAAATGTCTGATATTGAACTGAAAAAAATTGCCGACAATTCCGACATGATTATAAACGGGTATTCGTTTACAAAGAAAGATCATATCATTTCCATTCAATTCTCTGGAAATGTTTGAAAAATGGTCGCAGGACAGCGATAACGGTTTCTATAACAAATAATAATCCAAAAAGCAGATAACGAAAATGTTATCTGCTTTTCTTTTTCTTCCGGCGTCCCCACGGGATTGACGGCAATTTCACAATTATCCTCGAACATTTTGCATATTGTCATTTTTCAGGCACGCAAAAATTGCCCGGGCGATCTCCTCCATGCCTGCATCGCTCGGATGGTGGGCAACGCCCGTATGCGCAAACTGTCCCAGCGCCATATTTTTTTCGTCTCTGGAAAACCCGCAGTCGATGCAGATCTCGCCCCGCTCCCCTGCGACCTCGGCAATGGCTTGGTCGATTACGGGATTTTCCCAGAAGCAGGTCGTAAATATGACCTTGCCGCAGGGGCAGATATGCGACACGAATTCCCGCAGTTTTTCCTTAAAATAAGGCTTGTTCTCCCCGGCAACATTTTCGCCCAGGCGAAACACCACGATATCCGCACGAAACGCTCTTTCCCCGTCATAGTCGTCCAGGATATTTTCGCTCCGGAGATTCACTTCCCACTCCGCACTCTGCCGGATGCGCATGAATACGTCCTGTCCGTCTTTTTCAAGCAGGGCAAACAAACGGTGTACGTAGTCCTTTTCGGGGGCACTGGCAGCCATTCCCCAATCCCCTCTCCAGCCGATATCCGCTTTCGGGGCGTGTCTCGTAATCGAATTTCCAACCACCAGAATCCGTTTTGACGCCCCGGAATCGCCCAAGAAAGAGACGACCGGGGAATGAATCATCTGGTCATGCGCCAATACGTTATTGTTGTCTATCAGCATTTCAAGCCCTCCGCCGTTTACTTTGCGTTGCGGCAAAATTTCACGGTCACGATCTCAAAGTTGGAAACCGGCACGGTCGTCCTCCCGCCGCTGATCTCCAGCTCCTTTATCACGTTCTCCATAAGATCGCAAAGGTACGCCCTGGTGTAGACCGCCGGCACGGTCAGCGTTACCCTTGACTTGCAGTCGTATGCGTCATAAAATCTGACGATCAGACTGTCGTCCGCCTCGGCTTTCTTTACCGCCGTAATAACGGCGTTCGGCTTGTCAACCGAAACGAACGAGCCGGTTTCCTCCACACCGCCCCCATTGGCGGGGATTCTCTTTTCGTAAAGCGGCTGATTGAGCGCATAGCTTTCTTCTATTACGCCGCCCGCCCGGAAGTCGTCCGGATGAGGCATAAGAGAATAGGTAAAACTTTGCTTTCCCTGATCCGCTTCGGGGTTGGGGTCGGTTGCGGACTTTATCAGGGTAATGCTCAGCCTGCTTCCCTCCACGGCGTGTCCGTACTTGCCGTTGTTGAGAAGCGCCACGCCGTAGCCGTTCTCGGATACGTCCACCCACTTGTGCGCATAGGTCTCAAATTTTGCCTGATCCCAACTGGTATTCTCATGCGTGGGGCGGGTAACGTGACCGTACTGCACGTCAAAGGTTGCGCTCATTGCGTGCACGTCCAGCGAGAAAACCGCCTTGAGCACCTGGTGATGCTCGTGCCAGTCCATATCGGTCTCAAAGTCGATACGACTGCTTTCGGAATACAACCACAGGGTCTGCCTGATCGTGGAGTGCATATAGTCCCGCTCAATCACAAATCCCGCTCTCGTTCCGTCGGTCACGGGAGTAATGCGTGCCGGTCCGTCCAGCTCGTATGCCTTGCGCTTATAGTAATCCTCCAGCTCCCATGCGTCGTATCTGGTGGGGTAGTCCTCAAAGGCAACCAGCAGATTGCCCTTGCCCGTAAGCACCTCTCTCTGCATCCGCTTGTCGTAAAGGCTGGCGATCTGCCCGGCTTCGTTGAGCGTAAGAATATAATATCCGTTCTCGGCAGTCAGACGGTTTATCTTTACCTTTCCGTCCGCCTTTGCCGTCTTTACCACCGTCCAGCCGAACGGGGGCACGGTCTGCTGGGTTTCGGTGTAGTCCCCCTCTGTCGTAACGACGGCTCTCCTTGCAAAGCCCGTGGGATTGTACACGAGAATACCGCCGTCGGTGCCGATTCGCCCCGCCATGGCGTTCATCTTTTCGTCTACCACACGTTCCCCATACGCCTCTATCTCTGCGTAATCCCGGTCGGTTCCGTCGTAGACCTCTTTTATGGACGAGCCGGGAAGGATATCGTGGAACTGATTATGGAGCGTCTTTCTCCAGCACCGGTTCAGCCCCTCGGCGTCGTAACTGCCGCCAAAGCAAAGATCGGTCGCCGAAAGCGCCTCGGCGTTGCCCAGCAGAAATTCCGAATACCGGTTGCTCTTTTTCACCTTCGAGATCGAGGTATAGGTTCCACGGTGGAACTCCAGATAAAGCTCCCCGACCCATTTCGGCTTCCTGCCGGTCCGCCGGCAGGAAGCGTCAAATTCCTCCCTTGCAACTTTGAGATAGGACCGGAGCGTATCGGTCTGCGTGACGGGAAGTGAAGGAATCCCTCTCGCCGTCCGCCTCTGCATCTCCAGCATTTCCTTGCTGGGTCCGCCGCCCCCGTCGCCGTAGCCAAAGGTCATATACACGTGGTCGGTATATTCCTTTTGCTGGAATCTGTCCCAGGTGCCCTTGACGTAGCTTGCGGAGGTCTTTGAATTATAGGTCGTCCGGTTTTTCCCGCCCTTGCCCGGTATTCCGCCGAAATGCTGTGCGGTTATAAAGGAAGTAAAGATCTCCGTGCCGTCGATCCCCTCCCAGTAGAACATATCCATTGGCATGGTGTTGGTATCGTTCCAGCTGATCTTGGAAGTGATGAAGGTATCTACCCCGCTCTTTTGCAGGATCTGCGGCAGTGCCGCACTGTACCCGAAAACGTCGGGGAGAAACAGGACTCTGCTCTCCACGCCGAACTCCTCCCGGAAAAATTTTTTTCCGAAAATAAGCTGGCGGACAAGGCTTTCCCCACTGGTAAGATTGCAGTCAGGCTCCAGATACATAGCGCCCTCCGGCTCCCATCTTCCCTCCCGGACAAGCTCTTTCAGCTCCGCATACTTTTCAGGCGCCTCTTCCTTGAGATATCGGTAAAGCTCGGGCTGTGAAAGCATGAACTTATACTCGGGATACCGGTCCATAAGGGCTTTGGCAGTGGAAAAGCTTCTCTGTATCTTCTCTCTCGTCTGTGCTCTCGCCCATTTCCATTCCACGTCAATATGGGTGTGCCCGATGCAGTGCACCACGGGTTTCCCGGCAGGCGTGCAGAGCTTGCCGTAAAATTCCCTTTCCATAAAGTCGATCGCCGACGCCACGGAGCGGTGAAAGCCCTCGCTGTACGGCTCACGGAAATCCACCAGACGTGCGGCATCCGCCAGCACGGACATCATGCGGGCATAGTCACCGTCCCCCTCGTCCAGAAGCATACACGCATCATAGGGAACGCTTACGTCGTAATAAAGGCGCTCGATATCCTGATAAACGGTGTACAACGCCATTTTGCACTGTACCGCTCCGCCCTTGTACGTCCCCATGTGGAAATAGTTGTGCAGAATGTAGTCGGTATCCGGCTCCAGAAAAGCCTCGGTGTGGTTGGTATCAAGCCCCTGCACCATTTTGCCGTTGAGATAAAGCAAACCCTGGGGATTGGTGGCGTCCCACAGCCCCTCTCTGCCCGTAACGGTACGGAGAACAAGATATTCGTTCTCCTTCACACCGGGCGTGCGGAAAGACGCCCTGAACCAGAAATGAGCGTCGTCGCCCGTCAGGGGAATATCTGTGTTGTACGCTCTCCAGCCGTCCGCCGGCGGTTCGTTGCCCACCTTGTATCCGGTATCACAGAGCTCCACGCCATCTATGTCACGCAACTTGAGAGACACGAGAGAATGTAACGTGTTCAAAAACGATAATACGCATTTATTCAGGTTCATAAGCACTCCTTAAAAATTCCGAAATATTATCACCCCGGCAAACAACCGGCGCTTTGTGGCTTTATTATAGCACAATGAATCCCGAAAATCTAATAATTATTTTTAAAAAATAATACTTTTTTTAGTGCCTTGAATTTTTTCGCCTGTTTATAAAAGATTTAATTGTTGATTTTTTATCTTTCAAGTGTTATAATAAAAGCAGAGGAGGTGACGTTCCATGCAATCTCTCATCAAAACCGAATCCGAGTTTACCGCTACCGGCGCAAAGAAAATATACGACATTTTTGAGAAAGAGCGGAGTACCCCCTCCCATCCACGCCACCATATCCACTCCTATTATGAACTGATCCTCGTAACCCAAGGGGAGCTTTCCTTTCAGATCGAGCTGGGAAAACCGTCTTTGTTGCAGACCGGTGACGTGCTGTTTGTTCCTCCGTTCGTCCCCCACGCTACCTACCGGACCGTAAACGCCCCCATGCGTTGCACCGTGGTAAAATTTTCTCCCACCTATCTCTACCCCGCCGAGGTTACTCCGTCCGACCTCAACTGTCTGCTGGTGGAACCAAATTATAAACAGTCGCATTATCTGTTCAGACACGATATAAAAAGCACAGAGCGGCTGTCCCGGCTCATGACCGAGGCACTTTATGAAGTCACCGAGCGCCCGGTGGGATATGAGATCAGCCTGCGGGCATATCTCAGCTCCCTGTACGTGTGGCTTTTGCGGAATTGCGATATCGAAACCAACCGGCAGACAAACCATGCCACCAGCCCCGACCAGTCAAAAACGCTCCGCAACGTCCTGCATTTTCTTGCCAACAACTATCAGAATAAAATATCCATGGCAGAGGTCGCCCGGATGTGCAATATGAGCTACCCAACGTTTTCCGTATTTTTCAAACGCACCATGGGAAAGAATTTCAACGAATACCTGCTGGATCTCCGCCTTAACTATGCGCAAAAAATGTTGCTCTCCGGCGAAAAGAACATCTCTGAAATTGCCTCCGACTGCGGATTTGAATACGTCTCCTACTTCATCCGCCAGTTCAAAGCCGAATACGGAATAACGCCCAAGCAGTATAAAAAAATATACCTCTCCGCTTCGCCCCCCGAAAGCGAAAAAAGGGTGGAGCATAATTCCGGACATTCTCTCCTTTCTCAAAAAAACCTGCAAAAATCCGAAAAGCCCGGGTAGCGAAAAACGCTACCCGGGCTTCGTTTGAAACAAGCATTTCAGACCATATGATTTTGTATCTGCATCCGCCTTTCAAAGCACTTACACGCTATGCGCTTTGATCTCGACGGTTCTTCCGCCGAGATTTTCATAAATGCGGTGAGAAATGGACAGCACGGTACGACCTTCGGAGGCACGGCGCAATGCGTCCAGCACGTGCGCTTCGGTCTCCGCATCCAGATTGGCGGTGATTTCGTCCAGAAGAAGCACTGCCGGGTCCGCCGCTGCGGCACGGGCAATCGACAAAAGCTGCCATTCGCCCTGTGAAAACATTCCGTCGGTACAAATGGTGTGATAGCCATCGGGAAGCGCCCGGATAGCCTCGTCAATTCCTGCGAGCTCAGCGGCTTTTTGCGCCATTTCTTCGGTAATTTGCAGGTCTCCCAGCGTGATCTGCTCCAGCACCGTTCCCGGCACACGGGAAAAATGCTGTTCCACGCACCCGATACAGGTACGGCGCTCGCTATCCGTGATTTCCGAAACATCCACGCCGCCGATGGTAATCCTGCCCGCCTCCGGCTGGTACAGTCCCATCAGCAGGCGGAACACCGTGCTTTTTCCGGCGCCGGTCCTGCCGACCAGTGTGACCTGTTCCCCTTCTTTCACCGTCATGGAAAAGTCGTTCAGCGCCGGCTTTCCCCCATATCCGAACGTCACGTGAGAAAACACGATATCTCCACGGGTCTCATTGTCGCTTTCTGTCGGGATCGTTCGCTCCGGCTGTTCAAGGAATGCGTCGATCCGCTTTACGCCCGCCATTGCCGATTGAATCGTCTGTATTTCCATACCGAGGCTTTCGATCGGTGAGAAAATTTTGGATATGTAGTTGATAACGGCAACCGAGGTACCGACCGACATTCCGAACAACGAGAGAATTTCCGCTTTTCCCGATGCGGAAAGCAACATAACGATCCCGACGACGGCGGCATTCAGCAATACTACGACCGGCGAGTAAACCGCATCATAGAAATTCGTCTTTTCCACGGCGACGTAACTTTCACGGATCCGCCGGTCGTAGCGCCCCTCCATATACCGCTCCAGTCCGAGCGCCCGTATGGTGCGGATGTTGTGCAGAGTTTCCGGCACCTGTCCGGACACGGCGGCAACGGCACGGCGGTTTTCAAGCTGTGCGGCAAGCATTTTCTTCTGCACGTGGCGTGTGAAAACCGCAAAAAGCGGCAGGACCAACAGCAGAATCAGCGCAAGTCCGGTATTTTTCACCGCAATGACCGCCAGAATCGAAAGAATCCGGCAAGCGTCCGCCACCATACTGATGATACCGGAGGTGAAAAGAGCTTCCACGGTATCCACGTCTCCGGAAAAACGTGCGGCAACTTCTCCGGGATTTTGCGCAACCAGCGTACTGGCAGGCAGTCGGGTAAGTTTCTGCGACATTTCGGAGCGCAGAGCGTGCGTCATTTTCTGCCCGAAAAGCACCAGCAGGGTTTCCTGCGCCGAGGAAAGCACACCCTCCAACGCAAGGCTCCCGAAGTACAGGAGCACAGCGGCAAAGGTAAGAGAAATTCCCCCGGTCAGGCGGTCGATGATGCGAGCCAGCAGCAGTGGCGGGATCAACGACGCCACCACCGACGCCGCTACGCACAGAATCGTTCCCACGGTAAGAAAAGGATGCGCCGTTATTGCCATCCGGACGGCGGCAAACACGCCCGATTTACTTCTGTTCTTCATGCGGTTCCCCTCCTGTCTGACTTTCGTACAGGTGCCTGTACGCCGGGACGGACGTCATCAGCTCGTCATGCGTGCCGACGATCGTTTTTCCGTTCTCCATAAAGATCACTTTCTGCATCTGCGGGAAATGATACAACCTGTGGGAAATCAGGAAAACGACCTTGTCTTTTGCATAGTTGCGAAGATTGGCAAACACGGCGTCCTCCGTATTCCGGTCAAGTGCGGAAAACGGATCGTCCAGAATCATCACCGGGCGGGGATGCGACAGCGTTCTTGCCAGCGCAAGCCGCTGTGCCTGCCCGCCGGAAAGGCGGGTACCGCTGTTGCCGATAACCGTTTCCGTCCCGTTTTCCATAGCAAGCACCTCGTCTTTCAGCGCCGTGGCGGCAAGAAACGGCAATGCATCCTGCCCGCTTCCGCAAAGCACGTTATTTTCGATCGTGTCGGCGCTCAGCTCTGGGGCGTGTCCCAAATATCCGACCGTTGCCGCAATTTCACGTGGCGTAAGGTCGGAAAGCTCCTTTTTGCCAAAACGGACCGACCCACCATACGGCGCTTCACAAAGGAATACCCGCCCGAACGTGGATTTGCCGCAGGCAACCGGACCCGTCACGCCGATTATATCGCCGGGATGCGCCGTCAGCGAAAGTTCCGAAAAAACCGGCACATCGTCATAAGCAAAGGAAAGATCCGCAAGCGTTACATCGGCGGGTTGCGGTACCTCAAGAGGTTCCAGCGGCTCCGGCGATCTCATCATGGGCTTGATCCGCTTCCACGAAACTTCGGCTTTCTGCACGGAATTGAAGAGCTTTGCGACCTTGGAGGATTTGACGGTCAGCTTTGTAAAGCAGGAAAGAAAGGTCGTAAACGCCGCAATATCCCATGCGTTCCACCCCGTTCCGAGGACGTTTTTGGCGCCGAACCACAGGATGAACAATACGCCTGCGCCCGATGCGGCAAGGTAGAGCGGCGGAAGCGCCGACTGCCAGACGTTGCTCCGCACGGCGGTCTTTTCATAATTTTTCAGCGCTTCCTCATAGCGTTCCGCTCTCGCATCCTCGCAACCGTACACACGGTAGGTTACGGCGTTTTCCGCCCGGTCAAGCGTAGCGCCGCTGAGCGCTCCCGCCGCCTTTTTGTATGCCGCCCCCGCACGCTGTACGGTTTTCTTCATTCGTGCCGCACAAAAGTATGATATCGGCGTAAAGAGCAAGCTGAGAAGCGCCAGACGCCAGTCGTATACGAAAAGCATGACCATGTAACCGACCAGCGCTACGCCGGTGTCAAAGACTTCGGTGGTGAATTTCCGCATTCCCTCCACGCAGTCGTCCACGTCGGATATGACCTTGGTCATCAGTTCCCCGGCGCCTTCCTTTTCCAGAGATGCCCGACTCTCACGCACCAGATTGGCATAAAGCGTACCTTTCATCCGGCGGTTGATGTTATTGGCAAAGCGGCGGACGTAAAACCGTTTGATAAATCTTGCCACCTGTACCGCAAGCGTAACGGCAAGATAGGCGACCACCAGCACCACCATGGCGCCGGCGGTCTTGCTTCCTCCGAGAATATCGGCAAGGCACTGGGCAAGCCGCCCCTCAAACCACGGCGCCGCAAGCAATCCCACGTTATACAGCACGCCGGAAAGCGTGACAAGGGTCAGCGACAGCCATTCCACACGGAAATAAGAGCCGATCCTGTCCGGATAAAATGTTTTTTTGTTTTTCATCCGCTCTCACTCCCTGCCGGCTCCGATAAAATGAGGAAATCCCGCACGGCTCTCGTTTTTGGAGGCGACGTATAACTTATCCAGCAATGCCGCAAACGTTTTTGCTTCCTCCTCGCTCAGGGAGGAGGTCAGATACTCGTAAAAGGACGCTTCGATCTCCGCCTTGGAGGATTTCAGCGATTCCGCTTTCCCGGTCGGATAAAGGAGCTGACTGCGCTTGTCGTCCGGATCCGCTTTGCGGACAAGATACCCTTTCGTTTCAAGATTCTTCGTTCTCCGTGCAATAGCGGCTTTATCTGCGTGCAGGATTTCCGCAAGCTTTGTCTGCGTGCATCCGGGGTTGTGGCGTAGCGCATGGATCAGATCAATTTCCGCCGTGCCGACTCCGTCATCCCGCAAGGTGACCAGAACCAATTTTTCGGTCTCCCTCGCAATTTTTGTGATTTTCCGTTCCGTAATGTCCATAGACGCCTCCGGAGAATAGAATAAAAGTTGCAGGTACATCGTTGTATGTACAACTATTATAGTGCGGCGCTGCCGCCTGTCAAGAAAAAACTCCCTCCGTCCCGCGTTTTTCCGCGGACGGAGGGAGGAAACGTTCAGGTTTTCCGGAAATAGATGTTCAGATCGACGTCGCCGTCGATGCCGTTCACCGAGCCGGTGCTCGAATACTGCCACATATCAAAGTTGAATACGATGCGCGGCTTCGCCTCGTATTCGGCGTACCAGAATTCGTAGTCGGAGAGCTGGCGCAGTATGTATTTCCGGTAGCCGAGATACTGCGTGAAATAGATCATCGCGTCATACCCGGCGTCCTCGACGGCGCTGCAGAACGTTTTGGCGCTCTCGCAGAGCACCGCGCGCGAAACGGTATATGTGCGCGCGTCGCTTCCGCCGACGATCTCCCAGTCAAACACGACCGGGAACGTGACCTTGTACGGGCGGATCGCGTTGAGCACGAAGGCGGCTTCCTCGGCGGCTTCCTCGGCGTTGATCGCCTGCGAATAGAAGTAAACGCCGACCTTCAGCCCGGCGGCGGTCGCCCCGGCGATGTTCTTTTCAAAGTATTCGTCCGTATAGATCTGGCCGGCGGTCGAGCCGCGGTAGCCGACGCGGATCATCGCAAAGTCGATGCCGTCCGCGGCGACCTTTTCCCAGTCAATGTCGTACTGGTGCTCGGAAACATCGATGCCGGTGAGATATTTCCCGCCGGAATACTGCATCCGGCCCCGGCTGTCGGCCGAAAAGCCGTCCGGCGCCCAGGCGAGCATCGGAAAGCCGTTTGAGCGCACCGCGGCGCTTGCCGCGATCTCCGCTTCGGGGGAGAGAGGCGCTTCGC
>ENA-ORMN01003081-ORMN01003081.1-human-gut-metagenome-genome-assembly--contig:-NODE-3081-length-13574-cov-2.414232_pt1 | contig 13574 bp, 7 predicted proteins | sample MGYA00242102_ERZ508993 | MGnify/ENA primary metagenome ERZ508993 (study PRJEB26280, sample SAMEA2338770) | human gut metagenome | biome: human gut; feature: human-associated habitat; material: faeces... | reverse complement strand
TTGAATTGTGGTAACGGCGCGGGAAAAGATGGTGGAACGAAGTGAAAACGACACTCATACAAACATTTTCGATAAACTCTAAAAAGTTTTGCAGAAAGTTTGATCACCGTAATCTGCAGTGGTTTACATATAGTAGGACAGTTTTACCCGAAGTCATTTTGTAACTAAAAATCCCAAGAGAGTAATAATTTTCTTAGATAAGTTGTATAAAGTGAAAAAAATGTCTAATAGGTTTAATTGATTTGTAATACTAAATATTTTGTGCATTTCTTAACTTGACATATCTTTGTGCAACTTTTCAATTATTAACTACTACAAAATCTGTTTACGGATTATGACTGAAAATCTAAATAACGATGAAGAAAGTAGGTTGATAGAGCGCTTGATTTTAGGAGAAGAAAAAGCATTTTGTAAACTTTATGTGCAATACAAACCTAGGTTGTTCAAGTTTGCTATCGCCTTACTTAAATCACAAAACGTGGCAGAAGATATCTGTCAGGACATATTTTTCAATATTTGGGAAAACCGTTATTTCTTAAAATGCGGTACGTCTTTTTCATCTTTTTTATTTAGCATGGCTCGTAATCGCATTATCAATTATTTACGAGATGAATCGTGCCACAAACGTATTTTGGAAAGTCTTTACGAGCAAGCGATAGACTTTGATAATTCTACTAAAAATACGATATTAGCCAATGATTTGGGAGAACACATGAAACACGCTGTCAAATTATTAAGCAATCGCCAGCGTGAAGTGTTTGAACTGAGCAGACATCATATGCTTACTAATAAAGAGATTGCGGAGCAACTCAACATCTCTATATCTACAGTACAGGACCACCTTTCTGCCTCCTTAAAAATTATACGCACTTACTTTAAAAAGGAAGGTTTGCTGCATACTAGCCAAATAATTTTTTTCCAAATTCTATTTCAATTTTAAAATAATGTTAATGTACTCCTAGCCTTCGATGGGTTAAGTGTACTACATATACTAATCAATGCATATGAGTAAGAATAATATTTTTAAAGAAAATTTTCAACGGTATATTGATGGCTTCTATTCTAAAAACGAACTGGAGTCCATATTGAAACAAATAAAAAATTACTGTACCGATGAAGATATTGATCAATTAACAGAACAACTTTGGAGCAATTTGGGAGATGAAGCTTTGAAAAAGCAACTTGTGAAAAAGAAGCATGGAAATTATTGGCTAAATCCAAACGTGTCAAACGTATGGAGAAAGTCAGACGCTTTATCTATTATAGCCTTTCTACAGCTGCATTGGTTTTCTTAATGATAAAAGGTTTTGGCTATTACGAAGAAAGAGTAGAAAAGCGAACTCCTATCATTACAGTAACTACAGACTATGGTGAACATAAAACTATTATTTTACCTGATAACACTGAACTAGCTATAAACTCGTGCACTACGGTGAAGTATCCTGAGCAATTTGTGGGGAATAACCGAATTGTAGAACTAACTGGAGAAGGTTGTTTTAAAGTAACTCATAATCCGGAAAAGCCTTTCATCGTAAAAATGGAAAATATGTCGATAACCGTGCTAGGTACTATTTTTAATGTGAAATCACACCCTTATGATCAAACTGATTTGGTAGAAGTTAAAGAAGGTAAAGTACAAGTGGATTTGCCTGAAGCCATGATGAGAATCAGTTCTGGCGAACATGTGATCATCAACAAAATTTCAGATTCGTATAGTAAAGAAAAAGATATTATGGAAAAATTTGCTATTTGGCGTACAGGAGGAATCCGATTCAACTCTACCCCTATTCAAGATGTGGCTAAAGAACTGGAACGTATCTACCATTGCAAAGTGATTTTCAGCGGAAATAAGCCTTATGATAACTTGATTACAGGCATACATGAAAGAGCTACACTGAAAGATGTACTTAACTCTATAGAATACGTCACTGGCATACGATATAAATATCAAAATAATACGGTTATTTTATATAATAATTAAAATGTGTTAACGTGTTCGCATAATAGAAATAGTTGCGTGTATTCTTTATAAAGACACTAAAATATTAACCTTATGAATAAATGCCTATGAAACCTCCTACTTAAAAAAAGGAGTTGTTAGGTAAAAACAACTCCTCCATGTTTGTCTTAAACAGTTGTTCATATAATTGCGAGTTACCATGAACAACTTAACCATTTTGTTCACCAAATAATCTATTTAAAACAAACGTACGAATTTATGAATAATCTTTTAATTACAAAAGAGAATAAGAAGACTAAAAGATTTATTTTAGTTTTTTTGCTATTTACAATCTATTTTTTTAATGGATCACTCATCTTAGCTCAAAATGAACGAATTAGCGTAAATGTTAAAAATGAATCTGTTGAGGTAGTTTTAAAAAAAATAACAAAACAGACAGGGGTCAATTTTTTCTATGATCAAAAGAAAATTAGCCAATCTTCACGCGTTAATTTAAATGTAAGCAACCAAACCATAGAAACTGTATTAAAGAGTTTGTCTATACAAACTGGGTTGTATTTCAATAGGAATAAGAATACTATTAACGTAGGTTTTGACACAAAAGAAAAAGGCTTAAAAATATTGAAAGGTAAAGTAGTAGATCAAAATGGTGAAGCCGTGATTGGTGCCAGCATTCAAGTAAAAGGTACTACTGCCGGAGTCATTACCGATATTAACGGTAACTATGAACTGACTAATGTTCCGATTAATGCTCAAATAGCTATTTCATATATTGGTTATCAGACCATTATTCTGAATGCAAATTCAAAAAAATTAGCACTTGTTACTTTACGAGAGGATACTGAACTTTTGGATGAAGTGGTAGTAGTAGGATATGGTACTATGAAGAAAAAGGACTTATTGGGTGCAACTTCCATGGTTAGTGGTGACCAACTAGCTACTAATTCAAGTATCTCTGTAGGTGGTGCTTTGCAAGGTAAGATGTCTGGTATCAATATTTTAAGTAGCTCTGGTTTTCCTGGTGCAGAAACATCTATCAGTATTCGTGGTGTTGGAACTTTTGGTAATGGTGATGCAAGTCCGTTGGTAGTTATTGATGGAATTCCCGTAGACCAAGGTTTTGAAACATTGAATCCTTCCGATATTGAAAGCGTAAACGTTCTAAAAGATGCTTCATCTGCAGCTATTTATGGTTCACGTGCAGCAAATGGTGTTATTTTGATTACTACTAAGAAAGGTGCAGAAGGCAAAGCTAAAGTATCTTTGAACGCTACATGGGGTATCCAAAAACCTTCACACATGATGGATTTGCTGTCAGCAGAAGAGTTTGTCTCAGCTATTCTTGAAATGAGAGACAATAAGAAAGCTATTGATGGAGGTAATCCAACTACAAAATATGATGGTTTAAATCCAGCCGACTTTGGGGTAGGAACAAATTGGGGGGATCACATCTACAGTTCTGCACCAACTCTGAACATCAATGCAAATATTAGCGGTGGTACGGATAAACTTCATTATTATTTGTCTGCTGAATATTTAAATCAAGAAGGTATTGCATTGAACACAGGCTACCAGAAAGCAGGCTTCCGTTCAAACATTGAAGCGCAAGTAAGTAAAATGTTCAAGATTGGCAATAACGCCAACATGACATATCGCTATACAGAAGGTAGTGGTGGAACTCGTTTTTCTGATGTTATCTTTAATGCTCCAATTATTCCAGCCTATGACGAAGACGGTTCTTATGGGGAGCCTGACACCCAACTGACTGGTTCAAAGAATGCCATAGCTGAAGTAGGGTGGAATACTCCGAATAACCACAATTATCGTTTGATGGACAACTTATTTATGGAATTCCAAATTACTGATTGGTTGAAATTCCGTTTTAATGGTGGTATCGATATTGTTTACAATGAATATAAATCATTCTTGCCTAAGTTCAATGATGGCGGTCAAACAAATACACGTAATAGCTATACTGAAACACGTTCCAAAAATTTTATGTGGATGACAGACTATTTGCTTTACTTTGACAAGACATTTGGCAAACATGCTATTCATGCTATGGGAGGTTTCTCTCAACAACTATTCACAAAAGATGATTTGAGTGGAACTGCTAAAGATTTCGTTTCTGAAGTTGATAACATGCATGTTATTAATGGTGGTACCAATGCTCGTGAACGTGGTTTGAGTGGTGGTAAATCTGAATTAGCTTTGGCTTCTTATTTCGGCCGCATCAACTATGATTACGCTGGTCGCTATTTATTCTCATTCAACTTACGTGCCGATGGTTCATCTCGTTTTAGAAAAGACAAGCGCTGGGGGGTATTTCCTTCATTCTCTGGAGCATGGAGAATCTCTGAGGAAAAGTTCTTTAATGTAAAGCCTGTCAGTAACTTGAAATTGAGAGCGTCTTGGGGACAATTAGGTAATCAATCTATTGGCTCATGGTATCCTACCATTGCTTCTGTGAGTAAAGAAAATGTTGTATTTGGTACTGCTGCTGACAACCAAATTCTATATGCTGGCTATACACAGTCTAAACTTGGTAACAAGTCATTGGAGTGGGAAACTACTACGGTAACTAACATTGGCGTAGATTTAGGTTTCTTCAACAATAGTTTGAGTTTTAGCGCAGACTACTTTGTGAAAAACACCAGTGGTATTCTCCGTTCTATGGTTCTTCCTCTTTCTGTTGGTTTAGGTGCTCCTAATATGAATTATGCAGAAGTACAAAACAGAGGTTTGGACCTAGAAATTAGTTATAAAGGTAATATACGTGACTTGCACTATTCAGTAGGAGCTAATGTATCTTTCTTGCACAATGAAATCAAAAAGTTAAGCAGTGGTATTAATGAGGAAGTCATCGATATCGGTTGTTATGGTGGTGTAACTATTAACCGCATAGGCGAACCTATTAGTGCTTTGTATGGCTATAAAACAGATGGGGTCATCACTACTTCTGAAGAAGCTAAAAAATATAAAGATATGGGACAAGGTAATGCTAAAGTTGGCCGTTTAAAATATAAAGACTTAGATGGAAATGGCGTTATTGATGGAAAGGATAGAACAATATTGGGAAGTTTTATTCCTAAAGCTACCGCTGGTATGACTCTTTCTGCTGACTGGAAAGGTTTTGACTTAAATATGGTATTTTCAGGTGTATTTGGTCGTAAGCAACATTCACCTATGAGTTTTCAAAATCGTATGCCTAATCGCAATATGAGTAGACATTGGTATGACAATCGCTGGACATTAGGTTCTGATCCTGCTGGAAAATATCCCGCTTTAATTCAAGGTGAAAATTATGAGGAAATGACAGATTTGATGGTAGCTAATTCTTCATTTGTGAAAATGAAATCATTGACATTAGGTTATACCTTCAATCTAAAACCAACACGTATTAGAGTATTCTTATCCGGTGAAAACCTATTCACAATAAAAGACAAGACTTTTGATGGATTTGATCCTGAAAATGGGAACTCTGTAGGTCACTATACTAACTGGGGTGATGATTTCCCAACACCTAGAATTCTTTTAATTGGTACAAATTTAACATTTTAACACAAGATACATATGATACGTAAATATTTATTATATGCTTTTGCATTTACATCATTAATTTTCACTAGCTGTATGGATAGCTTTTTGGATCGTAATCCTTATGGTGCTATTGATGAAACAACTTTTTATACAGAAGCAGAACATGCGAATCTTGGTGCGATGGCCTGCTATGCGAAACTGCAATGCTTGAATGGACACTGGGCATTTGCACAATTGGAACTAGGTATGACTGGTGACTTCTCATCAGCGGGGTTCAAGGATGCTCAACCATTCTATGGTGCTACTTTTAACCCTAATGAAAGCAGTATTGTGCAGGGGGTGTGGAAACGCTGTTATGAAGGTATTGCTGTATGCAACATCAACATTGATGGTATCTCAAAAATGGGTGATCAGATAATTTCAGCTGAAAAGCGTAATATGTATTTGGCTGAAACCAGATTTATCCGTGCATTTTGGTATCTCCGTTTGGTTCAATTTTATGGCGATGTACCTTTAAGAAGTGCATCCGTGAATGATCCTACTAATTCTTCAGAAGTACAGTTAGCTGCCACATCAAAAGAAGAAATATTCAAGAGTCTTATCATTCCTGACTTAGAATTTGCCACCGAAAATTTGCCTGACAAATGGGATGAAGCATATACACATCGCGCAACAAAAGGTACAGCTTTTGCCTACTTGTCTGAAGCCTATCTGATCATGAAGGATTATGAAAATGCTTTGAAAGCAGGGTTGGAAGTAGAAAAATTCGATTATGAACTATTGGATGATCCAGGTCGAGTTTTTCACATTGAAGAAGAGAATTCAAAAGAAATCATTTTTTCGGTAGGTATTGCTGAAGGCATCGACAAATATAGAAGAGAATTATACTTCGGTTCTAAAGAAGATTTAGGTGGTGATTTGGGGCATCTGATGCGTGGCGATACTTATTCAGCAGACTATTTCTATCCTTCTAAAGAATTTGTGGATTTTTTCCAAGTGATTGATGGAAAATCTATCAAAGACAACTCTCCTTATTTCGATGCTTCTCAAGCATGGAAAAATAGAGATCCTCGCTTTGATGGAACCTTCTTTACAATAATGGATGAGGTTGTTACTACTACTGGTAAAAAAATGAACTGGAGAGATGAATGGTTGGTAAACACTCCTACTGGTTATGATATTCAAAAACGCGGAGTATGGTATGGTGAAGAAAGCTGGACACAACGTGTGGATGTACATCTGATGCGCTTGCCTAGAGTGTATTTGCACATTGCTGAAGCATATGCTTTACAAGCTAATCCTGATTTTGAGAAATGTAGTGAATATGTAGAAAAAGTACGTTCTAGAGCACGTCGTTTTGCATTGGCACATCCAGACAAATACATTCCTGAGGGATTGGATGAATCTAAGGTTCTTCCTCCGTTTGTCATTGATTCCAAAGAAAGCGCCATGGAAGCTATTAACTATGAATCAAGAGTTGAATTCTTTACAGAGGATGTTATCCGTTATTTTGATTTGAAACGTTGGGGTACTTTGGCTGAAGAATGGTCACGAGTAGGTGATTTTATTTGGGAAGACAAGTTGTATAACCTGCCTTATCCTGCTGCCGAATTAAGCGCTAACCCAAATCTGAAACAAAACCATATAGGATGGGGTAACTGATTTTAATAAATCAATATTTATTATAAAATATCATCCGTTCATTATTCTACTATTGATCTAATATGGAATATGAACGGATGGTTTCCATAAAACGATATTTACCATGAAAAAACTATCTTTTTTTCTACTTTGCTTTTTGCTATTTATATCATCATATTCTCAAAATAAGCCGACGCTTTCTGACAAAAATTCATTTTCAATGATTCTTTTACCAGATCCACAAAGTTATACTAAATTTGATACCAATCAGCCAATTTTTGAACTGATGACAGCTTGGGTGGCCAGCGTAAAAAAAAACTTAGCTGTCAAAGCTGTACTTTGCACCGGAGATTTGGTAGAACAAAATGAATGCTTGGTTCCAGATAACGTGAATGGTAATCAGACTAGCGAAGAACAATGGAAAGCCGCCTCTAGAGCTTTTGAAAGATTGGACCATAGACTTCCTTACATCATTTGCGGTGGAAATCACGATTATGGTTATAAGCGAGCCGAAAACCGATTGTGCAATATCTCAAAGTATTTTCCTGTAACTCGCAATCTTCTTTGGAAAGACTGCTTGGTTAGTGTATGTAACAATGCTTTTGGGGTTCCTACATTAGAAAATGCTGCTTATGAATTTACTAACAAGAACTGGGGAAATATACTGGTAATAGTATTGGAATTTGCTCCTCGTGATGAAGTACTGGAATGGGCTAAATCTTTGGCAATAAGTGAACGTTTTGAAAATCATAAGGTATTTGTCCTTACTCACTCTTATTTGCGTTGGGATGGATCTATTATCGAAAAAGAGTCTTATGGTGTATCACCTGCCAATTATGGAAAAGTTATTTGGGAAAAACTTCTTTATCCTTGCAAAAACATTCGTATGCTCATATGTGGTCATTATTGCTCTACAAAGGGGTTTGTATATAATGTAGGTCAACGTTGTGACAAGAATATAGCTGGGAAAAACGTATTCCAGATGATGTTCAATGCCCAAACAGAAGGTGGAGGTTGGCATGGTAATGGGGGGGATGGCTGGCTTAGAATTATGGAATTTATGCCTGACGGAAAAACAATCAAAATCAAAACATTCTCACCTTTCTTTGCTATTTCCCCCACAACAGAAAAATATGCATGGCGTACTGAAGAATTTGACCAATTTGATATTGTATTAGATTAAAAAGTAATGAAGAAATTAATAATAACATGTTTATGTGCCCTGATAGGCTTGTGTGTTCATTCACAAACCCAATATATTAATCCTTTTATAGGCACTCAAGGAATGGGACATACATTCCCAGGAGCTTGTGTGCCTCATGGTGGGGTGCAACTCAGTCCGGAAACAGATACTATTCCTCATAGTGTAGACGGAGTTTATCAAAAAGAGGTCTATAAATATTGTGCTGGTTATCAATATGATGATACAACAATTGTAGGATTTAGTCATACTCATTTTAGTGGTACTGGTCATTCTGATTTGGGAGATATTCTATTGATGCCTACTACTGGTAAAATACAATTGAATCCAGGGACTAAAAGTAATCCAACTTTAGGTTATCGCTCAACATTCAGACATGAAAATGAAACAGCTTCTCCAGGTTATTATTCCGTATTACTTGATGAGTATCAAGTTAAAGCAGAGCTGACTACCACAGAACGAGTGGGAGTACATCGCTATACTTATCCTAAAGGAGAAGGAAACCTGATTTTGGACTTAAATCATGGAATCTATAATTATGATGGTAAAACGTTATGGTCAGGAATTTGTGTAGAATCGGATACACTTGTTACGGGATTCAGAATGACAAATGGATGGGCTAGAATGAACTTAATTTATTTTGCCATTTCGTTTTCACATCCCATTCTCCGCTATGAAAGCAAAGATACTAGCAAACGGAGTTTGTACGGAGGTTTTTGGAGAAAATTTGATGTTCAACACAACTTTCCTGAAATGGAAGGACGTGAGCTGAAAGCTGGATTTGTATTTGATTTATCAGACGGACGTTCTTTGGAAATTAAAGTAGCCATTTCAGCCGTAGACAAAGAAGGAGCCCTGCTCAATTTGAAAAAGGAAACTCAAGGAAAGAATTTCGATAAAGTTTTAGCTGAAGCTAAAAGTAAATGGAACAAAGCTGTATCTTCTATTTCTGTAAATGGAACAGAAGAAGTTAAGGAGCTGTTTTATACGTCACTTTATCGTACTTTGATACATCCTTCTGTATATATGGATGTGGATGGACGCTATCGAGGCATTGATCACAGTATTCATAATGCTGAGCATTTTACTAATTATACCATTTTTTCATTGTGGGATACTTTCCGTGCATTACATCCACTCATCAACTTAATAGATGCTAATAAGAGCAAAGACATGATGGAATCTATTATGGCGCATCAAGGTCAAAGTATACATAAGGCTCTGCCTGTATGGTCACATATGGGAAATGAAAATTGGTGTATGATTGGTTATCATGGCGTATCATTGTTATCTGATGCTTTTGCCAAAGGTATTCCAATGGATGGTAAAAAGGCGCTTGAAGCTATGGTACAAAGTTCTAACTTAACATACTATGACGGTTTAGGAAGCTATATTGAAAAAGGATATGTTCCTTTAAATGAAAATGTTAGTTCTGCTTCCATCAGTTTGGAATACTCTTACGATGACTGGACTATTTACCGCATGGCGCTCATGGCTGGCAATGCTGAATTAGCCAATCAATATAAACAGAGAGCTTATAATTACCAAAAATCTTTCTTGAACGGCTACGCACGTCCTCGATATAAAGATGGTCGATGGAAAGAAGACTTTAATATCTATGAGACTCATGGTCAGGGTTTTATTGAAGGAAACTCACTTAATTATTCTTTTTTTGTTCCTCATGATGTAAAAGGTATGATCAATTTGATGGGGGGAGATAAAGCTTTCATACGTCGCCTAGATAATCTCTTTGGCAGTTCATTAGACCCTTCGTACTATGCTCATACAGAAGATGTGACAAAAGAAGGTATTCTTGGTGGTTACATTCATGGTAATGAGCCGAGTCACCATATTCCGTATCTGTATATGTGGACTTCTCAACCATGGAAGACTTCTGAAAACATTTATAAAATCATTGATAAGATGTATAATACACGCATCGATGGTTTATGTGGTAACGATGATTGCGGTCAAATGTCCGCTTGGTATATATTTACAGCCCTAGGTTTTTATCCTGTATGTCCAGGTTCTGATGAATATATCTTCGGACTACCTCAGATTCAACAGGCTGAAATATCCTTGAAAGCAGGTAAAAAATTAAAAATCCAGGTATGTAATCAATCAGAAGAAAACAAGTATATACAAGCTATCTATTGGAATGGAGAAAGATATACTAAGCGATTTATTTCTCATCACACACTAATTGAAGGAGGCAACTTGATTTATGAAATGGGCAACAAGCCTGCCGAAACTTGTTTTGACAAGTATTCACTGCCCTATTCATTGAGCTCTGAAGATAATCACAGGATTATCCCAGCTGTACAAGAACAGCAGGTTTATGCGAGTAACTTGAATCTGAGTAGTGGCTATCACATTGTGCTACAGGATAATAGGCTAGAGAATGAAAGGTTGTGGTTAAAAAAGTATTTGCAAAATGATTTTCAATTGATTGAAAATAGTCAAGGCAAAACTATTCGTTTAATTCTTCAGTCATCTTCTGAACAAAAAGAAGATGAGTATCAAATAGACATTCAAGATGAAGTAAAAATTATATCTCCTTCTGCCCGGGGCATTTTTTATGGTATTCAAACACTTCGCCAGCTAATGATAACCACAGCTGGACAATGTAGTTTGCCTCAACTCGCCATTAAAGACCGTCCTTACTACCCTTGGAGAGCTTATATGTTGGACGAATCTCGAGTATTCCAAGGAAAGGAGGCTGTAAAAAGTATTTTGGATGAAATGGCGCGTCTTAAAATGAACATTTTCCATTGGCATTTAACCGATGATCAAGGTTGGAGAATTGAAATCAAAAAATATCCTAAATTATGCCAAATCGGCGCCCGGCGAGATTCTACCCAATTGAATGGATGGAAAGGAAATTCATTTGATGGAAAAGTACACGAAGGTTATTATACTCAAAAAGAAATCAAAGAAATCATAGAGTATGCTCAATCGCTACACATTCAGATTATTCCTGAAATAGAAATGCCTGGTCACTCTAGTGCGGTGATTGCTGCTTATCCTGAATTTGGAACAACCAAAAAACAAATTAAGGTTCCTTGTAGCTTTGGAGTTCAGTACGAGGTATTGGATGTTTCTTCCCAAAAAGTAATTCAATTCTTGCATGATGTATTGGATGAAGTTATTGCTTTATTTCCTTCACCCATCATACATATTGGTGGAGATGAAGTAAAATACGACCAATGGAATGCCTCTGTAGCTATCAGCAATTACATCAAGAAATTAGGTGTTGCTAATCCAGCCGAACTTCAAATTGAGTTTACCAATGCCATATCAGAATGGTTGAAAGGTAGAAACAAACACATGATGGGCTGGAATGATATTATGGGAAATAAAATCCATGAGTACAACTCAGCAGAAGACGCTATTGCCTTAAAATCAAAATTGGCTGAAGGAACGATTGTACAATTTTGGAAAGGTGATTTGGATTTGATTGAGGAAACTGCCCAAAAAGGATACGATATTGTCAATTCATATCACTATGGTACCTACTTAGACTACGACAAGAGTAGAATTCCTTTGGCAAAATCATACGCGTTCAATCCTATTCCTGCTGGAATGGATAAGTCATTACAATATAAAATTTTAGGATTAGGATGTCAAATGTGGGGTGAACAGATTCTAACAGTAGAAAGTATGAATAGGATGACCTTCCCTAGAATTGCAGCTTATGCAGAAATTGGTTGGGTATCACCAGCTAGAAAAAACTACATGGAATTCCTTCCAGCATTAATGAGACTGGTAAAATTCAATAAACACTATGAAACAGGTGAAAGATAGATATTTTTATAAAATATGGGCTCTGTACATATTTTTATTTTCCTTTGGCATTCATTTGAATGCCAAAGGAAGGTATCTCCCAGAATGGAAGGAGTATGTGGTTATGCAAGCAGATATGTCATCGACCATCACTCAGGTAGAAACTTTACAGTCCTATTTGGAACAAGGTATTGAAGCTGTTATGGTGAAAGACGATGCAATACTACGTAAACAAGCTACGGAAAAAGGGATGGTAATTCTTAGCCAAAAAACGTTGGAAATTTATCAACAACGACAAAAAGTAAAGGGAGCAGATGTTATTATATTTGCACGACTAAAATCGGATACTTACATCCGCTATGCACTAGAAGAAAATTGCTTTCTAGAACGTTTGGACTGTAATATTTATGGTTCTTCTAGATGGTTGAACAAATATTTAGAGGGCACCTTGGAAATAACTACCCAATTAGTCGCTGCCAATAAATTACGAATTGATATTAGAAATTTGGCAGATATTCCGTTGATCTTGAAACCGATTCCACAAACTTCTATTTGCCTCAATGAATTAGAACCAATAGAATTACAGGGGTCGGCAAGAAAGGTCATTTTTGCTAGTCTCAGTGACATGACACTGTCTTCTTATGATTTAAACGTGGAAGTAGTTAACTTGTTTTCAACTGAAACAAATATGTCTTATGTATATAATATTCCTGTAAAAGGAATGTTGTTTAGCAAAAGTGAAAGCGGTGTTTTAAATTGCGCAATTATTCCACAGCCTAAAACTATACGCTCGAACACTCACTCTAAATTTGTAATTAATGAACAAACTTGCATTCAAGTGGCAACCAATAAAGCAAAGACTGAAATACATTTTTTGACAGATCGACTGAAACAAGCAGCTTCGTTAACACCCGAAATAAAACAATTCCTAGTTCCAAAGAATAATATCATTGTTTTTAAAGAACTTCCTAAAAACACTTTAGGGAAAGAGGGGTATCGTTTGCAAGTAACCGAGGATAGTATTGAAATAGAAGCTAATGAAAAAAATGGATTTTTTTATGCTATCCAAACGTTACTACAACTTCTTCCGCCTGAAATTTACTCATCAACAACTGCTATTGAAAGAAGTTGGGAAGTGCCTGCAGTTTTCATAGAAGATACACCTAGATTTGCCTATCGAGGAATGCATTTAGACGTGTCGCGTCATTTCTATCCAGTAAGCTTCGTCAAAAAATACATTGATTTGCTAGCAATGCAGAAAATGAATTACTTTCATTGGCATCTGACCGATGATCAAGGTTGGCGCATCGAAATTAAGAGATATCCTTTTCTGACGGAAAAAGGAGCATGGCGCAAATTCAATTCTCATGATCGCGAATGCATACGTCAGTCAAAGACTAATAACAACCCGGATATGGCAATTCCTGAAGACAAGATACGCATCGTAGA
>ENA-ORMN01003072-ORMN01003072.1-human-gut-metagenome-genome-assembly--contig:-NODE-3072-length-13617-cov-8.288674_pt1 | contig 13617 bp, 3 predicted proteins | sample MGYA00242102_ERZ508993 | MGnify/ENA primary metagenome ERZ508993 (study PRJEB26280, sample SAMEA2338770) | human gut metagenome | biome: human gut; feature: human-associated habitat; material: faeces... | reverse complement strand
GATCTGGTAAGTCCTGAATATCCATTTGGGCATCATCCAGAAGTTCCTCTACTCTATCTTCATCTGACCGATTGACTGCATCTGCCAGATTTCTTACCAGCGTCCTTACTTTCTCTTCTTCGCCAACCAGATTTGCATATTCAAAAATCTGTTCTTTTACGTCCGCTGGAATTGCTATTCCCATGTGTTCTGCACGGTCTATTTGTTCCTGTGTATATTCCTGCATTTTCTGCGTTTCTATTCCTGTTATCATGTTTCTCGCCATATAAGTTCCTCCTGTATTCCCAAAAGTGGCATAACCGGCAGAACATTCTTTCTACCAAATTATGCCATCTTTCCTGTTTTCTTATTCCAGACCGAAGTCCCTTTTTCTATCTTCCCTGCCATTCTCGCTTTCCCGCTGGCTTTTTTCTTTATAAATCTGCAATTTCTCATGGATAGAACCACGTGCCGGTCGTTCTTCTTTCTCTTTCGATTCTGACTGCTCTGCTTCTGTGTCTTCCCGTTCATCCATATTAAGAAGGGCATTTAGTTCTGACAGTCGCTCCAGTTTCTGGTTCAGTTCCTCTTCTTTTGTGAATGGCTTTCCAACTTCCTCTTTGGCATTTGTAAGCTGCTCCTGTACCGTTTCCAATCGTTGTTCTGCTTCTGCCAGTTTCTCCGGATAGCTTTCCAAAAGATTATTGATACGGGTGATATTTCCCAGGGCATCTGCTCCCAGATGAACTTTCGATACCGATTCATGCTTCACAGACAGGATAAACTCCTTACTCCAGCTGTCGAACTGGATTCTCATGTTGAATCCCTGATAGTTTCCGATATCCATTGCTGCATCGACTGCTTTCATGTCCTTGCAGACTGCCAGTAGTGCCGCTCCTGCTTCTTTCTTTTCTGTAAATATTTTTCCACCAATTTCCATCTCAAATGCCTCCGGATCTGTGATCTTATGTGCTTCATAGTGTGCAATGTCTTCCCGATATCCCTCGATAATCTCCGTCAGCTTCGCTATCTTCTGTGGAAGATTTCTGGAAATATCCGCTTCCATGCGGTACACGTTATTTAGGTGGTTTGCTTTCAGCAGTTTCAGTTTTGCCACTTCCACATCCAGTGACATTTTTTCTTTTACAGCTGGATTCCCGGTTGCAAGTGCTTTTACCTCAGCATAAGAAAGTGCCGCTTCATCCACATCCTCGCAGCTTCTGACTGGTGCTTTACTGGTCATGATCTGAGAAATGAACTTCTGCTTATTCTCAATCAACTGCCACATGTAGCTGTCAAATGTGGATTCAGTTACATACCGGAAGATATGAACCTTTTTATTATGGTTTCCCTGACGGATAATACGTCCTTCCCTCTGTTCCAAGTCAGATGGTTTCCAGCCAATATCCAGATGATGCAACGCAATCAGACGATCCTGCACATTGGTTCCTGCACCCATCTTTGCTGTTGAACCAATCAAAAAACGAACCTGCCCAGATTTTACTTTTCCAAACAGCTCCGTCTTCTTTGCTTCGGTATTTGCATCATGAATGAATGCAATTTCTTTTTCCGGTACACCTTTCGCCATCAGCTTCTGTTTCAAGTCATCGTAAACATTGAAACTGCCATCGCCTTTCGGTGTGCTCAAGTCACAAAAAATGATCTGCGCCGATTTCTGTACAACTGTATCTTTCCAGATTTCATAGCTTTTTTCTGCACAGACCGACACTTTACTGCCCGGATCGTCTGGCAATAGTTCATTGACCAATCGCTGATCCAGTGCCAGTTTTCTTCCGTCATTGGTAATTTTCAGCATATTGTCTACACTAGCATCTACGCCACCGTTTCTTACCACTTCCGCACGCTCTCCTAGGCTTGCTACGATTTCTTTCTGCTGTTCTGTTGGTTTCAATACTACAGTTTCGTATTCCGCTTCCGGTACTGGAAGATTCAACTGATCCGAAGTCTTGATATCTGCAATCTCCTTGAACATATTCATCAGTTCCGGGATATTATAGAATCTGGCGAATCTGGATTTTGCTCGGTATCCGGTTCCTTCCGGTGCAAGTTCAATGCTGGTCACAACCTCTCCAAACGTGGATGCCCAGGAATCAAATAATCCCAAGCCCATATTCTGTAATTTGCTGTTCTGCAGATATCTCTGCATGACATAAAGTTCCGTCATGCTGTTGCTGATCGGTGTGCCCGTTGCAAAGGTAATGCCTTTTCCACCGGTAATCTCATCCAGATACTGACATTTATTAAACATATCTGCTGATTTCTGTGCTTCGTTCTGGGCAATTCCGGCTACATTTCTCATTTTTGTATAAAGGAACGCATTTTTATAACTGTGTGCCTCGTCTACATACAGATGATCCACTCCCAGTTCTTCAAAGGTAACTACATTATCCTTTTTCTCTTTCTGATTCAGCTTCTCCAGTCTTGTCATCAGCGTTTTTCTGGTCTTTTCAATCTGCTTTACCGTATAGCGGCCGCCATCCTGCTCATATCTTGCACTCTGGATTGCGATTTCCAGATCGTCAATCTGCTTCCGCAGCATGGCTTCCTGCCTCTCATCAGAGATTGGGATACGCTCAAACTGGGAATGACCGATGATAATCGCATCATAGTTTCCCATAGCGATTCTGGCACAGAACTTTTTCCGGTTCGCCGGTTCAAAATCTTTCTTGGTTGCCACCAGGATATTGGCTCCCGGATATAACTGCAGGAACTCGGCTCCCCACTGCTCTGTCAGATGGTTCGGCACGACAAATAGATTCTTTTGTGATAATCCCAGACGTTTGCTCTCCATTGCAGCCGCTACCATCTCGTAGGTCTTCCCAGCTCCTACTACATGAGCCAGAAGCACATTATCCCCGTAAAGCTGATGTGCGACAGCATTTTTCTGATGTGGGCGAAGTTCAATTTCCGGGTTCATTCCTGGGAAAGTCAGATGACTGCCATCGTATTCACGGGGACGGATACTGTTAAACCGTTCATTATAAACTCTTACCAGTCTTTCACGTCTCTGTTGATCTTTGAAAATCCAATCCTTAAATGCTGCTTTCATGGCATCCTGTTTCTGTGATGCCAGCATAGTTTCTTTTTTATTGAGGACACGAATCTCATCCCCATTTTCATTGACACTCTTATCATAGATACGAACATCTTTCAGATTCAGTGTATCTTCCAGAATCCGGTAAGCATTTGCCCTCTCGGTTCCATACGTTGCATAGGCAAACGCATTTCTTGGACTGTCTGCATTTTTCCCGGTAATCCGCCACTCACCATTCACCTCAGAATATTTTACCTGTATCTCCTTCTGTGCAAGATACCACGGAGTATGAAGCAGTTCCCTCATAAAGTCCTGATAATCCGATGGTTCAATCCAGGTTGCCCCAATCCTTACTTCGATTTCAGATGCTTCCAGTTCTCTTGGCTGAACTGCTTCCAATGCACGGACATTCGGTGTGAATTCCGGGTGATTCTCTGCAAAGGTTCTTGCTGTGTTTAACTTCTCCCTGACATTTCCAGATAAATACTCATCTCCACTCTCCCACTGGTCTGTCAGTGGGTTCTTAAATATAACTCCAACCAGTTCCTCCGTGATTTTTTCTTCTGTCTTTCCTGTCAGCTGTGCCATATAGGACAGATCCACCTTTGCTCTTTCATTCAATGATAATGCTAAGGCTTCTGTCGCAGTTTCCACACTGGTTACCGCCACTGCCTTTTTGATGGTTCGTTTCGTAAACATGTCTGCTTTTCGCTTCAATGTTCCATCTTCGTTCAGGTCTTCCAGAGAACACAACAGACAATAAGAAGCGTCATCAGAAAACGCCCGCTTGTTTGCATTACTTCCGATGACTCCATACTTTGCTGTGTAAGCATCATATACTTGATTCAATTTCTCCTGCTGTTTGTGAATTTCTTCATCTGTTACGGATTCTTCCATCTGCATGGCAATCAGTTCACGCACCGTGTCTCGGATCTCCACCATACCTTTTACACGTTCTGCAGTAGCGGCAGGCATCTTTACCTGATTCATCAGAGAGTTAACACGGTAATATACCTGATCATCTACAACCGCATAACTGTAATTACGAACATTCGGATCTGCCGGGATACTCTCTGGTACATCATCCAGTTCTGCATCCACATCAACTGCAGGTGCCATATTTCCATGAATATTCCTGACAGCTTCTGCAAGCTGGACTTCAAGATCAGCACCTTCTATCGGCATACAGGTTGTTTCCATACCATACGGACCGGATACCTCTTTCATCTCACCCAGAATCATTTCCGGATGGTCTGCAAAATACTGATTGACCGTAATTCCATTGGCATCACTTCCAAGATTCACCCACTCCGGCATCTCTTTTGTCATGCTGTCACGCTTCTGGAAGAATAAAATATCTGCACTGACTTCCGTTCCTGCATTTGCTTTGAATGCTGTGTTCGGCAGGCGGATGGCTCCAAGGAGATCGGCACGTTCTGCCAGATACTTTCGGACTTCCGGTGATGCTTTATCCATGGTTCCTTTTGTTGTGATCAAAGCTGCCACACCACCCGGACGCAACTGGTCGATTGTCTTTGCCAGAAAATAATCGTGAATCATAAAATTATAGCGGTCATATTGCCTGTCATTCACTTTATAAGCTCCAAATGGCACATTTCCGATTGCCACATCGAAGAAATCATTCGGATAATCTGTCTTCTCAAAACCTTTAATCTGGATATTGGCATCTGGGTAAAGCAGTTTTGCAATTCTACCGCTGATACTGTCCAGTTCCACACCATAGAGTTTTGACTGGTTCAGCTTCTCAGGAAGCATTCCAAAGAAGTTACCAACACCCATGGATGGCTCCAGGATATTTCCTTTTGTAAATCCCAGATTTTCCAACGCCTGATACATACTTTCAATCACGATTGGCTGTGTGTAATGGGCATTTAAGGTAGAAGCTCTGGCTGCTGCATATTCTTCCGGTGTAAGGACTGTCTTTAATTCCAGATATTCCGTCTCCCATGCGGATTTTGTTTCATCGAAAGCATCAGCAAGACCTCCCCAGCCTACATATCGGGATAAAATCTCCTGTTCGTCTGGTGTGGCATTGCGGTTTTCTTCCTCGCATTTCTTTAAAAGCTGGATTGCCATGATATTAGCACGGAACTTTTCCTTTGGTGTTCCCTGTCCCAGTTCATCATCTGTGATATGGAAGTTTGTTGCTGGAATATCAGACTGTTCTGGTGTTATATCTTCCTTTTTTTCTGCATCTTCTACTGCTTCCGGTTGTGTCTCAACTTCCGACGGTTCCTGATTTTCCTCTCGTATTTCCTGCTGATCAGAGCCTTCCTGCTCCACTTCCAAAGCCTGCTGAGCTCCTTCCAGATCCGCCTGTCTCTGTGCTTCCTGCCGTTCTTCATACTTTTCCAGTTCTTCCGGTGATAAGAAATCATCGGTGCGAATCAGCTGACGGACACGTTCTGCAACCTTATTCCATTTTAATAGAATTTCTACTTCTGGACTGCCAATCTTTCCTTTCGCAAGTTTTAATCCTTTTGCATCATGTGAGGCATCAGATTCATACGCTCCCGGTATCCCAGGTGATGCACCACCTGTTCCATACTCATTTTTCAGGAACTCTGCTGCATCTTTCATATCATGATGCTCCATGAAATACTCATAGATCCGGTTGTGCCCTCCGGCTGTAATGCCGCCTCTTCTAAGGACAGCATCTATTTCATCTTGTGTAATAAAGGAAAGTGCCGGACGTTCGACCGTAAATTTCTGGTCTACCCAGGAACGCTCCCTCTGAAGATCCTGAAAGCGTTGGAGATATTCCGGATTATGCTGAATCTCCCAGCGGTGATAATCTCCCGGATTCTCATCCATATATTTCTGCAGCCATTCAAAACGATAGACAATCGCATCTGCTTCCTCTTGATCTGTCCATGCTCCACTCACTACATCCTGCCAGTCTGAATATGATTGTTTCTTTTCCCAGTTTCTGCAAGTATCCCGAAAATGAAGTGCAAGAAGATTGGTCATTTCTTCCTGCTCCTGTTCAATGGCATTATTGGAAATCAAATTATCCACGTAATTTCCATCCTCATACATATCCCGAATTCTGTTCGCTGCTTCTTCCCACGTAACCATGCGGTCAAAGTTTCTTCTGGCAGAGTCCCCTCGCCGGATACGGATACCATCATTGTCATACCAGATACTGATTTTCTGACCATCTATGGTAAATCCTTTTCCTCCAGTACCATATTCCTCTTTCAGGAAACTTTGCATTTCTTCATTATCCAGACCTTCGATCAATCTTGCAGTAATGTGAAACAGTGTATTTTTCTGTCCGCTTCCTGTTCTGAGAATATCGTCTACCACTTCATCAGAAATAAGAAAAGCGGCTGGCTGTTCTAATGCAGCTGCCGCTTTCCTTATTTCTCCTAACTGTTCCTCTTCTGTTGGGAACAGGCTTAACTGTAAATAATCTCCTGAATTACCAGCTCCTCTGCCTGTGCCTTGATCTGGTTCATGTGTCTGGTCCACGCCATTGTGTCTGCCATCTTGTCCGGTGCCGGATCTTTCTCCAGAAGTTCGATCATCAGGTTGTCTACTCTCTGTCTTGCCTGGCTGTCGATCTCCATCAGATGACTGTCCAGACGGTTCTGCAGTGTCAGAATATTGAACCTGGCTACCTTGTGGTTTCTCAGATACTCTTTCCTCATCATTCCGTACTTCCCGATGGTTCCTCTCGTCTCTTCCAGGCTGATATCTGGAATCTGATACTCTCCGTTCTGGCTGTAACTGATCTCTCTCATAGTCTGTTTTCTCCTTTTTTTCTTCTCTATCTTCTGTGTTACTCGTATTACTTTCACGAATTAACGTGTTAAATTCATTATAAGCTACTTCTTTTTCTTTTGCAACCGTTTTCAGGTCATTTTCCAGATCATTCAGAACATATCGTCCAATCTGCATCAGGACTGGTCTGCTGATCTCGTTGACTGCACTTCCCAGATGTCCTAATACTTTCAGCTGATTGAAGTCCGTAATATGCCGAAAATCCTCTACATCCAGATATTCCTGTACATCCAGTCCACACCGGTTTAGTAATACATACCAGACACTATTGGTCATCAGTTCCCGAAATTCTACTTCCTGATTCTGTTCGTCCAGTTCTTCCAAAAATGTCCCTGTTACATCCAGTCTCAGTTCTTCCAATGCATCTGGAAGCCATTCCTGCATACTCTCCTTCGCTGCCTGATGCAGACTTTCAGCAAATCCTCCTTCTGCATCTTCCAGTGATAACTGCTCCTGCAGATAATCTGCAACCAGCTGTTCTCCTTCCATTGGAAGATTCCATAACTGAGGATCCTTTCCAAGATTACGCACTTTATAAGTGTCCTGCACATCAAATACATACCGAAGTTTTGTTTTCGGTCCGGAAGTATTATCAATCAAGGCAATCCCCTTGGATCCCTTTTTGATCCAGCGGTACATCTTCTGATTCCAGATTTCCATGGATGCTACGGCAGTTGCTTCCGGTCGCTGTGCATAAATTAAAATCTGTTCTGGAAAAGTATACTTATACAGTCTGGATGCCGTGTTTAGGAACCGCATCCATTCCTGCGGACTGGCAGCTACATCTTTTGCCACCTCTTCCGTCAGCTGTTCCATTGCATATAATTTATTTGCCATATGCTACTCCTTTTCATAAAATCAGGGACTGCTTAGCACAGTCCCCTTAAAATCATCGTTTTTTCTCTTTATAATGCTGCGGCAAGATCTTTTGACTTATTCTTTGGCACTTTGTCTGCCTCTTTTTCCTTGATTTTTGCCTTAGCTTTCTCCATTCTTCCATGGATTCCACCTTTTACTTCCGCTTTCTCGGCTGCCTTTTCTTTCTCCAAACGAACTTCCCTGCGCTCAGCATTTTCCATTACTGCGGTCTTTTTATCACAGAACTGAACCTTGTCAGAAAGCTGTTCCTGTCTTTCCACCTGTGTCTCATTGACTTCCTGTACCATCGCATTTAATTCTGGAACCTGAAAAATACCGTTATCAGGAAGAATCAGCACTTCATGAACGGAAGATGGAATGACAAAGAAATCGCTTCCCAGGCATTCCCCAATCTGTTTTCGAATATCTTCCTGCAGTAATAGGGAAGCTCCATTCATCTTTGATTTATTGGTAAGACAGAACATTGGATTCTCCACGGTTTCCATATCCAGTTTTTCATTCAAAAGGTTCTTCGGTGTTCCTCCAAAAATCATGGACTCGACAATCTGTGTCATATCCACCAGTTGCACACCTCTGTTCTTATCTGCCATCATCGCATCTGCCTGAATCTGTTCGACAGATACTCCCCATTCGTTCATCAGAGAAACAGTTACTGGAATACTGCTGATCCCTTCTCCATTTTCCTCCAGGTTTACTGCATAATAAGCTGCAAAATCTCCGTGTTCTGTGACTACTTTATCTGCCAGACGATCGGTATTCCATTCTTTGTCACAAATTCTTACCTGTAACTTATTTTTCATCTTTTCATAATCCAAAATATCTGGAACTCCCATATCAAGAAATTCTGCTTTTCCCTGTGCCTCAATACGCATATCAGCCACATCCCCAACACAAGAGTCTACATCTTTTCCATGGATATATTCCTGGTAGAGGGAATCCAGATAGACTGTCGGTACGATTCTCTGATCTCCGTTTGGAATCGTAATCCCTGTCAACTTCAACCCGTTGTTTTTTTCTACTTCCTGCAGTTTAATTTCTGCGTCCTTATAAGACTCTGGCAGATACTCCTTTACATTGTCTTTGACATATTCATAAAATTCTTTTCTGTTCATCATACGCTTTTACCCCTTTCTGATCATGTGATGGTTCATTCTTTTTCTGCTGACCATCTGCTCAGCTTTCTTCTGATAAGCCATCATTCTCTTTAAAGTTTTCTCCTGGTTTTTTCGTGTTTCCTGTCTTTTTTCCATTGTTTTCATCATAGTTTTCTGTTCCTTTCTGTGATTTTTTAGTATGAAAAAGGGAGCCTCACATAGAAGCTCCCAATCATAACCGTTGATTTCCTTATTTGTTTTTCCTTTTTCTGCAGATATAAAGTCCTGCCATACCTCCTGTGGAGATTACCAGAAGCAGAATCGGCAGCCAAATATTCGTGCTGTCACCTGTTTTTGGTGCATTTGATACTTTTGTCTCTTCATGGGACTGTGGTGTATCCGGTGTGTTCGGTGTTTCTGGAACTTCCGGTTTCTCATTTGTCAGATTGAAAGTAACTTCCACGACTGGTGTACTGTCATTCGCATAAGCAAATGTCACTTCATGCTTGGTCTGATCCAGTGTGTATCCATCCAGTGTTTTTGTTTCCACCAGATAATACTTGATTGCTGTATCATATTTGCCGTTCTTAAATGTGGCAATCTCATAAAGCTTACTTTCTGCATGACCGGCAGCGTCTGTCTTTAAGGTTTCCAAAACCTTTCCTTTGCTGTCACGGAGTTCAAATTCTACCCCTTTCAGTGGTTCTCCTGACGATTTATCTGTCTTATTGAGAATCACTTTTCCCTTGGCAGTATCATCTTTCATAGCCACTTTCTGGATTTCTGCGGTATCTTCCAGCGTGAACTTCACATCCGTTGCTTTCAGAAGATATCCTTTCGGTGCCTGCTCTTCACGTAAGGTATATTTACCGATTGGCAGTTTTTCGATATAGTGTGCTTCCTCTGTGGAAGTCCAGCTCTCTACTACCTGATCATCCTTATCGAGAATCGTCAGTTTCGCACCCGGAATCTCAGTTTCTCCTGTGATATCCGTCTTACTGATCTCTACTTTTGTCACATCATCTTTCATCTCATGCTTCTGAATCTCTGCTGTATTCTCTACTGTAAAGGTAATACTTTCTGCAGTAACATATCCATCTGCCGGTTTTGTCTCTGTCATGGTATATTCCTTACCAACAACCAGTTCTTTGATCACATGGGATTCTTCCGTAGAAGTCCATTCATCTACTATATTGCCATCTGAATCCGTCACTTTCAGGTGTGCACCTGGAAGTTCTTTACCTGTTGTCAGGTCTGTTTTGGTCAGCTCCACTGTGGTTGGCTGATTTTCAAAAGTAAAGTCGTAACTTACTTCTGCCTGGTCTTCTCCGGCATACTCAAAGGTAAATTCCTGTACTTCTTCTGTTGTAACAAATCCGTCCGGCGCAAAGATTTCTTTCACATAGTATTTTCCATCTACCGGAAGATCTGCCGTGAAAGTAATCTTTCCTTTTTCATCCGTTACTCGCTGCTCAATCAGACTGTCTTTCTCAAGGAGTACCTCGCCCTTTGCATTTTTGATATCTTCACTGGTATAAAGACCGAAGACACCACCTGCAAGGACACGTTCTGTATCTTTTTCTTTCTTCAGAACCGTAACCTTTACTTTCTGACGGGCATTCTGCCATTTCTCATCATAAGTAATGACTGGTGTGTCCTGATCACGGTAGGAAAGATCAACATATCTCGACTCTCCGTCCAGCACATAACCATGGGCAGTTTTTACTTCCTTCACATAGTACTTGCCAGCCGGTAGATCTCCCATCTGTGCAATACCATTGGAATCCGTAGTAATGGTTCCTACTTTTTCATCTGCTTTGAAATAATCTTCACTGACACCGTCTGCCGCTTTGATATCTTCCGCAGCAAATACATCGAAAGTTACATCTGTAAGACTTCCAGTTACATATTCAAAGAGATGCTCCACAGTACCTTTTACATTGTCCAGAAGTGTCACTTTATCCAAAAACTCTCCATTTTTATTGATGATCAGAAGTCCTGTCGGTACTTCATCTTTCATCTCTACTTTCTGAATCTCTGTGGTATCTTCCAGCGTGAACTTCACATCCGTTGCTTTCAGATAACCATAAGGTGCCATTTCCTCACGAAGGGTGTATTCCTCTCCAACTGTCAGTCGTTTGATCACATGTGGCTGATCTTTTACAGAAATCCACTGATCCACAACATTTCCTTCTTTATCAAGAACGGTGAGTTTTGCCCCATCCAGTTCCACACCTGTTGTTACATCAGATTTTGTGATTTCAACTGTTGTTGGCTGGTTCTTTTTCACAGTTTTCAGTTTTACTGCCTTCACATCCTGTCCCTGGTAAGAAGCATTCAGATTCAGAACTTCATCAGAGGATACAAATCCAGCCGGTGCTTTTAACTCTTTCACATAATACTGTCCAAGTGGCAGATCCAGCGTACATACTGCAAGACCATCATTATCAGAAGTCATTTCCTGTAAAAGTGTCTCTGCTTTCACGATTACTTTTCCATCTGCCTTGATATCTTCTTTGTTATAGATACCAAAGACAGCGCCTGCTACGGTTGCACCATTTTCTGCATCCTGTTTTTCTACCTGGATTGCAACTTTCTGTCGGTCATCGCCAACAGTCACTTCCTGTTCAATCACAGGTGTATCCTGATCTGCATAGACAAATGTGACATCAGATCTGTCATGGTTCAGAACGAATCCTTCCGGTGCAGTCTTTTCTACCACATAGTAAGAACCAAGCGGCAGATTCTCTGCAACTGCTTTTCTGTCTTCTCCGGTCGTTACCGTTGTTACCAGTGCATCTTTTGCATAGATCAGCTGTCTGTTTCCGTTTTCATCTTTCTGATAATCCGGCGTAAAGATATTTTCAGCTGCATAGACATTAAATTCTGCACCCTTCAGGTATCTTTCTTCATAAACAAAATCTTTCTTAAATCCGGTCAGCATCTCACCTTTTTTATAAATCGTCAGCTTTCCTTTTACCGGATGGTTCTCGTAATCTACCGTAATAATGGCATCTCCGCTTTCAGAATCCATCTGGTATGCTGTGTTTGCATCCACTGCAATCTCTACATAATTCTTGTTGATTGTGTACCCTTCCGGTGCGTTGACTTCCTCAATCCGGTAATGTCCGATCTTCAGATTCTTCGGCATGATCAGATACCCCTGATTGTCCGTAAAATAGGACTTATGGGTTGTTGTCACTGGGTAAGTTGTTACCTGCTCAACATACTTTTTATTATCCAGGTCATATACCTTAAATTCTGTTCCTGCACTCAGGACGGATTTCTTTGTTTCATCGTCTTTTTTCACGATTTTCAGTTTTGCCTTAAACTCTTTATCCAGAAGCACTCGCCAGATCTGCGGCTCATTTGGATGATGCTCTGTGATATTCACTTCAAAATCATCAACTGGCTTGTAATTGTGCGGTGTTGTAGTTTCACGCACAATATAGCTTCCAAATGGTAATGGAATACTGCAGGCATATCCTTTTTCATCTGTGAAAATCTCCGTTGCTCCATTTTCTCCACTCACTACTGGTTTGGCAGAATCAAAATCATAGCTTCCATCTGCTTTCTTTGTAAGGGAAGATTTCAGATAAACTGTAAATCCAGCTCCGGATAACAGATCTGCATCTGTCTTTCCATTGTTGGCTGCTTTGATGATCTGGAATGGCTGCTTGATGACCTGCTCACTGGAAGCGCACTCTCTTTTTACTTCTGCTGTCATATCTCCTTCATAACTGCATGTAAGATCATGCTCTTCTGCATCTGCCAGGTATCCGGTCGGCGGAGTAATCTCTTTGACATAATATTTGCCAAGATATAAGCCATTTACAGAAGCCTGTCCTTTGTCATCTGTTGTAAGAGAAGCTACCTGCTCTCCTGCTTTATAAATAGTTCCCGTTGCTCCATCCGGGTACACGATATCTTCACGGGCATACAGTCCATAAACTGCACCTTTCAGTGTGGCATCTCCCTGTGGTACTGCTTTTCCTGTTTCTTTATCAACTTTGAATAAATTGATCTTTGCTGTCACACGGTCATTGCTAAAGGTATGGGCAAATGATACGGTTGCTTCTTTATCATTGGTGTAAGAAAACTTGAACGTATACACATCTTCTGTATTTCTTACATAGCCTTCCGGCGCCTGATCTTCTTTTACTGAATAGGAATATCCAATCGGAAGATCTGCTGTGAATTTTGCAGTTCCATCTGCTCCAGTAGTTGCTTTCTCAATCAGTGTTCCTTTTTTCACAACAACGGTTCCGTCTGCATTTCTAATATCATCGGATGCATACAGAGCAAAAATACCGCCTTTCAGTGGTTTCTTGGTGTCTTTATCCTGTTTTACTACAGAAACATCTGCTTTCTGTCTCTCGTTGTTAAAAGTCACATCTGCAAATACAACTTCTTTGTTCTGACCAGCATAAGTTAGAGTCACTGACTTTTCTTCGCTGCCGTTATAGAAAGAGTCCGGTGCTTTTGTTTCTTTTACCACGTAGGTTCCAAGATGCAGGTTTTTCAGTGTGACAGAACCATTCGCACCTGTTGTCAGGTTTTCTTTTACAAGGTCACCTTTGCTGTACACTTTTGTGCCATAAGCTGTTACGATATCTGCCCCGGCATACACGTTATACACTGCATTTTTCTGTCTGCGGTTTTCATACTGAAATACCGTTCCATTTTCACTGACATCTGCTCCGGTCAGAACCTGTCCTTCTTTGTAAATGGTAAGCTCTGCCAGCTGTTCCTTATTTTCCACGGTTACAGCTGAGGTCTTACTTGCTACCAGTTTTACATTTG
>ENA-ORMN01003071-ORMN01003071.1-human-gut-metagenome-genome-assembly--contig:-NODE-3071-length-13621-cov-4.773404_pt1 | contig 13621 bp, 13 predicted proteins | sample MGYA00242102_ERZ508993 | MGnify/ENA primary metagenome ERZ508993 (study PRJEB26280, sample SAMEA2338770) | human gut metagenome | biome: human gut; feature: human-associated habitat; material: faeces... | reverse complement strand
ATATCTTTCATACTTTTTATAGGAAGATTTTTATATATTTTATTGATAGTTTGTTTGTTTATATGTAAAACATCTCCGGCTACATAAGAAAGATATAATCCATAATTAAATAATGTAAAGTTATTAATTCTATTTTGATTTATTATTTCCTTTATCTTAGCAATATTATCTTTTTCCTCTTTAGTAAATTCAATTTGTTTTAACTCTATTTGAGAAAGCATACCTAAAATATCCACAGTAAAAGTTATATCTTCATTATATTTAAGTCCTAAAACTTCACTTATTTTTGTTTCATCTAAAAGCTTTAAACCTTTTTTAAAATTTTTATTTGATAATATTTTAATTAATTCATCTTTAACTCTTTTGGGACTTAAAGTACTAACCTTTTCATAATTATTTTTAATTGCATTATAAGTATTTTCTTCGATATCAAAATCTAATATACTTGCAAATCTTATTGCCCTAAGCATTCTAAGGGGATCTTCCGTAAATTTATCATTAGCATTACCAAGCGATCTTATAATACCTTTCTTAAGGTCTTCCTTACCATTTAATAAATCTAATATTTTATCATTTTTATCTAAACATATTGAATTTATAGTAAAATCTCTTCGATTAATATCCTCGAGTAAATTACTAACATATTCTATTTCAATAGGCTTTCTATTATCATATTTTTTTTCTTTTCTATATGTTGTTATATCAATGTTGTATTTTTTAATTTTCATATTAAGTCCACCATAATTATTAAGATTTTGTTTCACATTAAATAAATGAATTAAATCTTTAGGTTTAGCATTTGTACATATATCAACATCATAAGAGTTTTTTTTAAGTAGATAATCACGAACAAAACCACCTACTATATAGGCTTCATATCCTTCACTTTCAATTTTTTTTAGAATATTTTTTATAATTTTATCCATAATCTCTCCGTAAATATTTTAACATAATTTTATATTAAAAAAAAGGACATATAGTCCTAGAATGTAAAACTATTAGTCTTAATTATTAAGATTTATTTATTTTCAATTAAATATTTATTATCTTCATTAACTTGTTGTTGTAATACCTCTAATTCTTTAATATTTTTATTATTCTTTAGTGCATCCATTTGATTTCTTGCCGACTCATTTAGTTTAATTAATCTATCAGATTGTTTTATATTCATTCTAATCAATTCTGCATTAGTATTTTCTAATCCATTTTTGTGGAGACATAGTAAATGTATGTCTTCCTGCTTCATTTTTAAACTGTTCGAATTCGACCACTTTAAAATTTTCATTATTTAATTCTTCCCATACGCCCAAAAAAGATATTGTTTCTTTATTTCTTAACCAATTTTTAACAACATCTGCTGGTGCTTCATCATTTTGAGTTTTTGCTAGGTAAGTAAGCGATATATATTCATACCCGTTAACTCTAACAACATTTATTTTACTACCTTTAACATCCATCTCTGATTTGATTATATAATTTTTCATAAGTATGCTCCTTTCTTAATTAATAAGCCACTTCTAACTAATTTACTAATTTTCTTATCTAATAAAATTTTACCATAATTTTTTATAAAAAAATAAAAATTAAATCAAAATAATACTCGAACTAAAAAGCTCGAGTTAAGTATTTTATTGGTGCTTGTAATCGGGGTCGAACCGATACTTTCTTTTGGAAAAATAGATTTTGAGTCTATCGCGTCTACCAATTCCGCCATACAAGCAACAAACAAATACATTATATCATTTAATTATTGTTTTTTCAAATAATCTAAAACAATTTCTTTATCATCTAGGTGATGTTTTTCATGTCCTATAATTTGATAATCTTCATGTCCTTTACCAAGAATTAATAAAGTATCATTTTTATTAAGCATTTCTAATCCTTTATTAATAGCCTCTTTTCTATCAAAGATTATTTCATAATTTGTTTTATGAACACCACTTATTATATTATCCATAATTATTTTAGGATCTTCAGTACGAGGATTATCATTAGTAAATATTACATAATCACTTTTTTGGGTAGCAACATTTCCCATAATTGGTCTTTTTTTAGGATCTCTATCTCCACCGCAACCTACAATAGTTATTATTTTACCTTTTTTATTTTCTAAAAAAGAATTAATTATTTTTTCAACAGCATCTGGTGTATGGGCATAGTCAATAACTGCCTCAGCATCACGTACTTTAATTTGTTCACATCTTCCCTTCGGAGGAAAAACATCTTTAGTTATATCAAATATTTTTTGAATATCTATTCCATAAGTATTAATTATGGCTAGTGCCGTCATATAGTTATAAACATTAAATTTACCCCTTAAATTAGTTGTAACACTTAAATTTTTTTCATGATATTTAAAATTAATTATTGTACCACTATCAGTACTTTCATAACTTATTACTTCATAATCAGATTTAGTAAATCCAATTGTTTTATAATTTTTCTTTTCAAAATACTTACCATATTCATCATCATTATTAACAATAATTGTACCAGTGTCCTTTAGGTAATCTAAAATTAAAAGTTTTGCTTTTAAATAATTTTCCATAGTTTTATGATAATCTAAATGATCCTCGGTAAGGTTTGTAAATGCCTCAATAGTAAAAGATAAACCTTCGACTCTTTTAAAAGATAAAGCATGTGATGAAACTTCCATTACAACAGCTTTGCAACCCTTTTCAAGAGCAGTAGTTAGCATTGAATAAATCTCAGTTATCTCAGGAGTTGTATTAGGTAGTTCATAAACTTCATTTTCTATATAAAAACCAATTGTACCAATATAAGCAGTTTTAATTCCAAGTTTATTAAGCATTTGATAAGTTAGAAAACAAGTAGTTGTTTTACCATTTGTACCAGTTACACCAATAATATCAAGTTTATTAACAATATCCTTATAATTATCAACAATATATTTTTGTAAATACTCTTTTGTATCAGGAACAACAATTGTTTCAACGTTATAACTTCCATGTTCACATACTATTTTTGATGCACCATTTTCAATTGCTTTTTCAATATAATCGTGTCCATCAACAGTATTTCCCTTTATAGCAATAAAAGTATCACCTTTTTTAACTTTTCTTGAATCAGTTTTAATATTTATCATAATTAATCCTTTCTATATTTCATTAAAATATATGTCGTACCACACTAAAAATGTGTATATTGTCCAAACCTTTTTATATGAATCTCTTTTACAATTTTTATGTTCTTCGAGAAGTTTATTAATTTTTTTTATATCAAAAAATAATTTTGCACTTTCTCCATTAAATTTTTCTTTAATTATATTATATAACTTATCAGTTTTAATCCATTCTCTCAAAGGAACAGGAAACCCAAGCTTTTTCTTTTTATATGCTTCATTAGGTATTACCTTCGAAGCGGCTTTTCTAAGAGCAACCTTTGTAGTTTCTTTATTTATTTTTGCATAAGTAGGTAAAGATTTTGCAACTTCATAAACTTTATTATCTAGAAATGGAGTTCTTGCCTCAAGACCAAACATCATTGTATTTCTATCTACTGCGTGTAAAAAATCATTTACTAACCAATAATAATAATCAATCATTTGTCTTTGAATTAATGTAGAATTATCTTTATATCTATCATAAACATTCTTTACAATATCTTTTGTATTTATTTGATTTGGAATTTTAACAATACTTTGTGCTTCTTTATCACGAAATACTCTTCCTAAACCAATGTTATAATTTTCTAACTTTTGTCCTCTTCGATAAAGAAAATTAAAACCTCTTATATCTGGAAAAATACTTACAATATTTGAGACAATATGTCTTAAAAAATAAGGTAATTTCATATATCCTTGCATAGTAAGTTCCTCTTGGTAAGAGTTATAACCCGCAAAAAATTCATCTGCTCCTTCACCAGAAAGAACAACTTTTACCTCTTTTGAAGCAATTTCTGACACAAAATATAAAGCAATTGCTGATGGGTCCGCTAAAGGTTCATCCATATAATACATAATTTTAGGAAAAGATTCTATATATTCATCCATAGTAATTTTTTTTGAATAATTTTCAATACCTAACTTATCAGATAAATCTTTTGCATAACTAATTTCATCAAATTTTGGATTATCATATCCAACAGTAAACGTTTTATCTGGTTTTGCAAGTGAAACTATATACGAAGAATCTATTCCACTTGATAAAAATGAACCTACTTCAACATCACTTATTTGATGATATTCAACTGAATTTTTCATTGCTTTATCAATATTATCAACAATTTTATCCATATCATCATTTTTTTCTTTAAATTCTAGTGTAAAGAAACTTTTTGTTTTAATCTTACCACCTTTATAGATTAAATAGGTTCCTGGGTCAAGCCTATATACCCCCTTGAAAAATGTTTCTGATGTTGGAACAGAGTTAAAACATAAATATGCAGATAGTATATCAGTATTTAGTTTCTTTTCAAAATCTGGATTTGCTAAAAATGCTTTTGGTTCTGAGGCAAACATAAATGTATCATTAAATTTTGCATAATAAAGTGGTTTAATACCAAAACCATCTCTTGCCATAAATAGTTCATTTTTATTTTTATCCCATATTGCAAAAGAAAACATACCTCTTAAATGGCTTGGAAGTTTTTCACCCCACTGTTCATAACCATGAAGTATTACTTCAGTATCAGTTTTTGTTTTAAAAACATGTTTCTTTTTTAATAAAGCTTCTTTTAATTCTTTAAAATTATAAACTTCTCCATTATAAATAATAACCTTACTTTTATCTTCATTATATATTGGTTGAGCACCAGTATTTAAATCAATTATTGCAAGTCTACGATGAGCAAGTGCACAATTATCATCAATATAAAAACCTTCACCATCTGGACCACGATGCTCAATTTTTTTTGACATATCTTTAATTATTTTCTCTTTGTTTTCTTTATTATTTACAAATCCTACGATTCCACACATACTATCACCTTCTTGTTAGTTTTCTTTATAGGTACTTTTATATAAATCTACTTCTTCATTTGAATTTTCTTTATTAAATTTAATTTCTGGTAAATCACTTAATGATGCAAGTCCAAAATAATCTAAAAATTCTCTAGTTGTTTTATATAAATTTGGATGTCCTGGTAAATCAGACTTTCCACATACTTTAATTAAGTCTTTTGCCATTAATTTTTTTATCATAAAAGATGAAGAAATTCCTCTTAAATTGTCTACACCAGTTCTAGTAATTGGTTCATTATATGCAATAATTGCAAGTGTTTCAAGTGCTGCTTGAGATAATGTTTCAGCTCCTGAAGTATCCTTAACTAGTTTTTGATAAAACTCAATATGCTCTTTTTTAGTCGTTAATTTAAAAGAGTTAGATAAATAACTTATTCGAATACCTCTTTCAGCTTTTTCATATTCTTTCTGTAAATCATTTAAAAGTTTTCTAGCTTCTTTTTCATCAATTTCTAAAACTTCACAAATTTTTTCTAAAGTAATACCTTCATCTCCGACTACAAATAGTATTCCCTCTAAAACTGCTAATTTATTCATTATATACCTCAACATATATTTTACTAAAATTTTTGTTTTGTGACAAGGTTATCAAATTATCTTTACTCATTTCTAAAATACTTAAAAAAGTAACAACAATTTCCTCTTTTGTACATTCATTAAAAAGCCTAGTAAACTCAACCTTTTTTTCTCTACTCAAAATTTCTTTTATATAATTAATTTTATCTTTAACACTAATTTCTTTTCTAGCAATTTTTGTATTTCTTGGTTTTTTATACTCTAATCTTTCGGATATTTCAAGCATTGCATTAACAAGATTCTCTAAAGAAACATCATCACTTAAATAAGTTTCATTATTAGCATATTCCTTTAAACTTTCTGGTACTTTTGTAAAATAATCTTGTCTATTTTTTTCAAGTTCACGAAAATCATTAGTAATAGTTTGATATTTTTCATATTCAATTAATCTATTACGTAAATCTTCTTCACTATTAATTTCATAATTATCATCGTCTTCTTCTTCATCAAAACCTAATATAATTTTACTTTTTAAATGTATTAGTTCTGATGCCATAACTAAATACTCACTTTTATTATCTAAATCATTTTTATCAAGTGAGTTTATAAAGTTGATGTATTCATCTATTATTATCTTTAAATCTATTTCATATATGTCAAGTTCATGTTTTTTAACCATATGAAGCATTAAATCTAAAGGTCCTGTAAAATCTTTAATATTAAAATTCATTTTTCTCCTTACTAACTACAAGTAAAGAATTCAGCGTTCATTTCATAATTAATTTTAATTGGACTTACTCCTTTACTATAGTAATAAATATTATCTATTTTTGTATCACCAGCATTATAATCCATAGTTAATCTATATCTAAATCCATTAGTTATTTCAGTTACAGTTGCAGTAACACCTGACTGACCTCCAAAAGATGCTGCTAAAGTAGTGTATTCATTAAATAAGTTTGTATAATTTACATTATCATTAGTAACTATTATAGTATCTTCATATTTAAATAACTTATCATTTTCAAAAAAATATATAATTGATTCGCCATTATTATTTTTACAAGTCATCGCAGATTTATTTTCACTATCAACATCAAGGCTAATTAAATCATAATCACTTTCATCGAGTTTAGCAATATTATACTTTGTTGGAGTAACACTTAACTGATATGAAAAGTTTTTATTAGATTTATTAGTAATAATACCATTAATTTTAATTACAGAAATTTGATTATTACTATCATCATATAATCTAATAAAATATGAATCATTTGTTAAATTAAGTTCTTTATCTGCATTATTGTTAACTAAAAAACTTAGTGTTCCAGCATCAAAACTAATATTAGTAAATGTAGTTTCATTTAACTTTACTTCATTATTTGTAAATGCATAAATAGTATTTTTACTATTTTCGGTAACATTTGTTGTGGTGTTAGCCCCATTTTCAGTACCATTTGTAGTGTTATTATTTACTACATAATTATTCGTAAAGGCTTTATTATATAAATAATCACGATATGCTTTTTGAATATCAGGTAAGAAATAAATTACCACAATAAAAATAATAAATAAAAAAAGTGTTCCAATCCAACCATATTTTTTTGTATCAGTTCTTCCTATTGTAACTGATTGTAAAGGATTTGTATCTATATTAACTTTTCTTCTTCTAGCCAAGTTATTCCCTCCTACTCTTCATAGTAATTATACTATATTTGCAAATATAAAACAAGAAAAGTATTGCACTTTAATTTAATTATTGTTATAATATATCTAGTTTTGTTGAAGCAAAACATTTTGGCGGGGTATATCAACTGGCTAGATAGTTCGGTTCATACCCGAAATGTTGGGGGTTCGAGTCCCTCCCCCGCTACCAATAAAATATTAATAGATAGAAATATCTATTTTTTTTTAATCAAAATAAAGTGTTCAGTCAAGAACACTTTTTTAGAGGTGATTATTTATAATAAATAATCCAATATAATTTTAACATGTTTTTCTATAAACCTCAACGAACAAGTGAGTATAATTTTACTTAATTAATGAGAAAATAATATTAGAAAGACTGGTGAGCATATTGCATAATAAAAATGATGAAAATTATATTTATTATTTAGTTGCTCACAACCTAAAATCTATTAGAAAGAAAAAAGGACTTACTCAAGCTAAATTTGCCGAACTTTGTAATTATAGTGAAGGATTTATAATGAATATTGAAAGTAATAAATATTTACAAACTTTTAGTTTAGGAACACTTTGGAAGTTTGCCCAAGTTTTAGATATTGATATACGAGAGTTATTTATACCAATTGATGATAATAAATAACTTTTTTTCATTTGTAGACAAAACATAAAATATATGATATAATCTATTTGTTTTTGAAAAACTTTTAAAAATAAGAAAGAAGGATTTTATATGAAAAATGAAATAGAGGAAACATCTATAGTTGCTTTAGGTGGCCTTGGAGAAGTTGGAAAAAACATGTATGTTATTACTCATAAAGATGAAATAATTATAATAGATTGTGGAGTTCTTTTCCCTGAGGATGACTTACTTGGAATAGATTATGTTATACAAGATTATACATATCTTAAACAAAATGAAAGCAAAATTAAAGCATTAATAATAACACATGGTCATGAAGATCATATTGGAGGAATTCCATTTTTACTTCAAAGTGTAAATATTCCAGTTATTTATGCTCCAAAAATTGCTACAGATTTAATTAATAAAAAACTTGAGGAAAGAAATATTAATTACAAAAATATAGAACTAATAAATAAAGATTTAGTTTTAGAGTATAAATATTTTAAAATTGAATTTGTTAATACTACCCACTCAATACCAGATAGTTTTGCAATATGTATTCATACGCCAAATGGAACGATTTTTGAAACTGGAGATTTTAAATTTGATTTAACCCCAATTGGACCAATGGCAGATATTCATAAAATGGCTAAAATTGGTGCTGAAGGTGTAACACTACTTTTAAGTGATTCAACTAATGCTCTATCCGAAGGTTATTCAAAAAGTGAATCATCAGTTGATGGAACTTTAAATGATATTATATCAAGACATCACGGAAGAGTTATAATTGCAACATTTGCCTCAAATATATTTAGAATTAAACATATAGTTGAAACTTGTAAGCAATACGGAAGAAAAATAATTGTCTTTGGAAGAAGTATGGAAAATGCAATCGAACTTGCTAGTAATAATGGTCTTATCGAAGATAAAAGTATATTTATAGATGCATATCAAGCAAAAAGTTTAAAAAGAAATGAAGTATGTATATTATGTACTGGTACTCAAGGAGAACCTCTTGCAGCTTTATCAAGAATAGCTAATGGTGTTCATAAACAAATATCATTATTAAATGATGATTTAGTAATATTTTCATCAAGTGCTATACCAGGTAATGCAAATAGTATAAATAAAATTATTAATAAACTTTATTTAAAAGGTGTAAGAGTATTTACTAATACTGAATTTAGTGATATACATACATCTGGTCATGCTAAAGAAGAGGAACTTAAATGGATGCTTAGAATTATTAAACCAGCTTATTTTATGCCAATGCATGGTGAATACAGAATGCTTAAAAAACATGCTGAAATTGCTAAAATGTGTGATGTTGAAAATTCTTTAATTTGTGAAAATGGTAATGTTGTAAAAATGCTTAATGGAAAAGTATATAAAGATGGTAATGTTATATCTGGAGATGTTTATGTTGATGGATCAAGAGTTGGTGATGTAGGCTCTGTAGTTATAAAAGATAGAAAACTTATGAGTCATGACGGTATTTTAATTACTATTTTAAATATTAATACTTTAACAAGAAAATTATTAATAAAACCAAATGTTACTGCACGTGGATTTGTTACAATAAATGAAAATATTGAATTAATTAATAAAATAGAAAATAAAATTTCTGATATTACAAATAATTACCTAGCAAAATCAATTTATAGTTATACTGATTTAAAAAATCAAATCATTTTAGAGGTTCTTCCATATATTAATGAACTTACAGGAAGAAGACCAATTATATTACCTGTAATTATGGAAGTTAATCAATCTATATATTAAAAAAACTGCAATAATCATATTGCAATTTTTTTATAGGTATTTTTCTAATTGTTCATTTTGACTATAGAATCTATCAAAAGTTAAATACTTTGCTCCATCTTTTATTAATACCTGAGGTTTTTGAGTTTGATAATCCTTAAAAATAGTTTCACAGTTTAAAGTAAAATATTTTGGGCTAAATATCATACAAAGTTTATCACTTGCCCAATGTTTTTCCAATATATTTTTATCAGTTTCTGAAAATGAACTAGGATATTGTCCATGAGAATGATAACAACCAATAACCTCAATATTTTTTAATTTAGCATAATTCATTGCTCTAGCTTCATATAAAATTGAAAAATTAAACTCATTTTCTTTTCCAATTATATTTTTTTCATAATATATTTGAGTTACATAAAAATATTTTAGCGAATCTTTTTCTACAACTTGTCCTAAAAGATAACCACCACATTCGTGAAATTCATCCATAAATGCGTGATTTATAATAGCATCAGATACATTTAAATTCATAATAACAATTGATTTTTGTGTTTCCATAATATCCTTTCAAAAAGAAGAAGTCATTATTTTGCTTCTTCTTGTGCTCTTGTTTCCCTAATAACAGTAATTTTAATTGTACCAGGATATTGCATTTCTTTTTCAATTTTATCTTTCATATCTCTAGCAATTTTAAAACTTGTTAAATCATCAACTTCATTAGGTTTAACCATAACTCTAACTTCTCTTCCTGCTTGCATTGCATATGTTTTTTCAACACCTTCGAAAGAGTTACCAATACTTTCTAATTGTTCAAGTCTTTTTATATAATTTTCAACTGAATCATTTCTTGCACCAGGTCTTGCAGCACTTAAAGTGTCCGCTACTGCGACAAGGTTGGCAATTACAGTTTTTGCTTCTTTAGCACCATGATGAGAAACTATTGCATCAAGTACTGTTTCATTTTCATGATATTTTTTTGCAATATCATATCCAATATCAACATGAGAACCCTCAACTTCAAAATCTATTGCTTTACCAATATCATGTAAAAGTCCCGCTCTTTTAGCAAGTGAAATATTTTCACCAAGTTCTGATGCCATAAGTCCACATAGATTAGCAACCTCGATTGAATGCTTTAATGCATTTTGTCCATAACTAGTACGATAATTTAATTTACCAATTAAATGTAATAGTTCTGGATCCATCTTAGTAAGACCAAGTTCATTCATTGTCTTATTACCAAGTTCGGTTATTTTACTATCAATGTCCCTTACAGTTTTATCATACACTTCCTCGATTCTTGCAGGATGTATACGTCCATCTTTAATAAGTGTCTCAATAGTAATTTTAGCTATTTCTCTACGAAGTGGATCAAATGATGATATAACAATAGCTTCAGGAGTATCATCAATTATTAAATCAACTCCAGTAATTGATTCAATTGTACGAATATTTCTTCCTTCACGGCCAATTAAACGACCTTTCATTTCATCATTAGGAAGTTCAATTGTACTAACTGTCTGAAGACCTACAACATCATCAGCATATCTTTCCATACTACTAACAATTAATTGTTTAGCAATTTCATGAGCTTCTAACTTAGCTTTTGCTTCTTCTTCTTTGATATAATTAGTAATTTCTAATTCCATATCATTTTCTACACGTTCCATAATAACTTTACGTGCTTTTTCTTTGCTATATCCAGCAATTTTTTCAAGTTGCGCTATCTCTTCTTTCATTAGCGCATCCATTTTGTCCTCTTTTTCTTGTAATTTTTTTTGTTTTGCTAATAAATCATTTTCTTTTTCTTGTAAAGAGTTATCTCTCGTTTGTAACATCTCTTCTCTTTTATCAAGGTTATTTTCTCTTGTTAAAAGACGGTCTTCAGATTGTAAAATTTCCGCTTTTCTTTGTTTTATTTCAGCATCTGTTTCTTGTTTAAGACGATATGATTCTTGTTTTAATTCTAGTAAAGCATCTCTCTTGTTTTTTTCTGCTTCTTTCTTAGCATCTTCAATTAATTTATTAGCATTTTTCATAGTTTTTGAAGCTTTATTCGAAAGAATAAAATAAAGTACTCCACAACCAATAAGAATTCCAACAATAAGGGATAAAATGGCGAATAATAAATTATCCATTTCAATCCTCCGTTTTTCTATAGAATATATTTTTAATTTTATATCTCTATAACTCTATTATAATGGTAAACTAATAAATAATCAAGTATAAATTAATTCTTGCAAAGTAGCAAAAAACGCTAGCTTTTAAGCATAGCGTTTAGATTATTTTTTTATTTGTTGCAGCTACAAGTTTTAAAAGTATGTTTTACTCTATCATGTTCTTCTGCTTTTTTACCATTGTTGAAACGTTCTACTGTACCTACTAAATATCCTGTAATTCTTCGAATTCTTTCGAATTCTACTCCTTCACCTGTTACTTTTTTTGATTTTACTTCTTCTTCAATCTTTTCCATACTACTTCTCCTTATTCCTTTCCTTCTAATCTTTTTAGTAAATCAACACTAACTGGTTCACCAGTTTTTCTACCACATCTTGGACAGACATCTTTTATAATTCCAACGTATCCACAAACTGGGTCTCTATCTACTGGATGGTTTATTGCACCATATCCAATATCACTTTCTTTCATTATTCTAACTACACTTTCAAATGCTTCTAGGTTATCTGATGGGTCACCATCAAGTTCAATATAACTGATGTGTCCTGCATTTGTAAGTTTATGATATGCTCCTTCAATTCTTAGCTTTTCTGCAATAGAAATGTTGTAATATACTGGAACATGGAATGAATTTGTATAATATGCTCTATCTGTTACACCTTTAATTTTTCCATAAATATCTCTATCAATATTTACAAATCTTCCAGATAATCCTTCAGCTGGTGTAGCTAAACATGTGAAATTTAAATTGTATTTTTCGCTATATTCATCACATTTTTTTCTTATATGACCAATGATTTCTAAGCCTAATTTTTGAGCTTCTTCAGATTCCCCATGATGTTCACCAATTAAAGCTTTTAAACATTCTGCAAGACCTATGAAACCAATTGAAAGTGTACCATGTTTTAATACTTTCTTTAATTTATCATTTGGTTTTAGTTTATCACTATCAAGCCATACTCCTTGTCCCATTAAGAATGGAAAGTTATATACTCTTTTATTACATTGAATATCATATCTTTCAAGTAATTGATCTTTTACAAGTTCAATAAGTTCATCTAGTTCTTCATAAAAGCCTTTCATGTCAGCTTTGTCTAAAGCATCTTTACCAACTATACCATGTTTAATACCTATTCTTGGTAAATTAATTGATGTAAATGATAAGTTTCCTCTACCTGGTGTAATTTGTTTATCAGGATCTACTACATTACCTATAACTCTTGTACGACATCCCATGTAACCTACTTCAGTACGATAATCACCAGCTTTATAATACGGTTTATTAAATGTACTATCTAAGAAAGACCAATTTGGAAATAATCTTTTTGCTGATACTCTTAAACTTAATTTGAATAAATCATAGTTAGGATCTTCAGGATTATAGTTAACTCCTTCTTTTACTTTGAATATTGAAATTGGGAATATTGGTGTTTCACCATGTCCAAGTCCAGCTTCACTAGCAAGCATATAGTTTTTAGTAACCATTCTACCTTCACTAGATGTGTCTGTACCAAAGTTAATTGATGAAAATGGTACTTGAGCTCCAGCTCTTGAATGCATTGTATTTAAATTGTGTACAAATGCTTCCATAGATTGATATGTTCTCTTATCTGTTTTTTCTAATGTTTTCTTAAGTGACATATCAAACATTCTCTTCATTAATTCAGAATCTTTATAATATTTTTCAAAATAATCAACAGTTATATCAATTGTATTTATTTTAGCTATATCTTTTTTTACTTCTCTAATTTTCATTGGATTGGCTAATTCGTTTGGAGCTAAACTAAATTTTAATTTAAATAGTTCTGTTTTTAGTTCACCTAATTCTTTTTCTAATTCTGGTGAAGACATTTCTCTTATTTTATTTATCTTCA